>OGLT01000803.1_pt1 | contig 20760 bp, 20 predicted proteins | sample 1572911 | NCBI WGS metagenome assembly OGLT01 (sample SAMEA2582014, study PRJEB24529) | metagenome | biome: Human gut stool | place: China | collected 2011 | reverse complement strand
AACGATTTGGTAAATAGAAGCTGCAATCATGCTAACTGCTGCCCCTACACTTGAAATAAGGGCTATCCATAATTCTGTATCCATATTTAAAAACTCTCCTAATAATAAGCATATTAAACATGCAGTGTATATAATTAATACCATTATAAGGAAATATGCCAAATACCTGATCGATCAGGGCTTAAATATCGGCATTCTTGAAAACGATTTTGGTGCAGTCAATGTCGATGCCATGCTGTTACAGGATATTCTCGGTGATAACTGTACACTGGAAATGGTTGCCGGCGGTTGTGATGCCGACTGTCACCGCAGACGATTCAAAACCAAGCTGATCGCAATGGGAATGTGTGGTTATGACCGCGTTCTGGTAGAGCCATCCGGCATCTTCGATATGGATGAATTCTTCGATGTCCTGCACGAAGATCCGCTTGACCGTTGGTACACGATTGGAAATGTTATCACGATCATTGATGCCACACTGGAGCAGAATCTCTCCGAGGCTTCCCGTTATCTTCTGGCTTCTCAGGTGGCACAAGCTGGCACTGTCTTATACAGCCACTCACAAGAAGTCACACCGGAACAGTTAGCCTCTACCAAAGATTATGTAAAACAGTCATTTGACATTCTGCACTCTAAGTCCACGCCAAAGCAGATAGTTCTGGAAAAGAACTGGAAAGATCTGACCGATGAAGACTATAAAGCGATCCTCTCATCCGGCTATCAGGATGCCAATTATACGAAACTCTGGTTTGATGACAAACAGACCTACGACAGTCTGTACTTCATGAATATGGATTTTACAGAGGATTTCTTAAAAGAAAGCTGCCAGAAAATCCTGCACGATCCAGCCTGTGGTAAGGTCTTCCGGATTAAAGGGTTCCAGAAGCTCGCTGATGGAAGCTGGATATCCATCAACGTCACACACCAGAAAACCGAGATTGCGCCGATTCCAAATGGACAAGCCATCCTGATCGTCATCGGCGAAGGATTAAATCAGAAAGCTATAGAAGGATATTGGGGAAAATCAAAGCCTTGAGTAAATTTTCTCTATATTTTCTCCCCTCTCTGTGGTATTCTCTTATAGGGCACTTCATTTTCTTAAGTGTCCACCGTATATTGATTAATTTACGAAGGAGAATTTCAAAAAATGAAACGCATTGGCTTCGACAATGACAAGTACCTGTCCATGCAGTCCGCACACATCAGGGAACGTATCGAACAATTTGGAGATAAACTGTATCTGGAATTTGGCGGCAAATTATTTGACGACTATCATGCCTCCCGCGTACTTCCGGGATTTGCACCGGACAGCAAATTACAGATGCTCTTACAGCTTGCAGATCAGGCAGAAATGATCATCTCGATCAACGCCGCTGATATCGAGCGCAATAAGATCCGTCACGATCTGGGCATCACATACGATCAGGATGTTATCCGTCTGATCGATGTATATAAAAAGAAAGGGCTGTATGTCAGCAGCGTGGTTATCACACGATATGCCGGACAGCCATCTGCCGATATTTTCCAGAAGAAACTGGAAGCGATCGGCATCAAGGTCTACCATCACTATTCCATCGAGGGTTATCCGAATAACATTGACTATATCGTAAGTGATGAGGGCTATGGAAAAAATGATTATGTAGAGACAACCCGTCCGCTTGTCATTGTTACCGCACCGGGTCCGGGAAGCGGCAAGATGGCGACCTGTCTGTCACAGCTGTACCATGAGAACAAGCGTGGCATCAAGGCCGGCTATGCCAAATTTGAAACTTTCCCGATCTGGAATATCCCACTTAAGCATCCGGTCAATCTGGCTTATGAAGCCGCTACCGCAGACTTGAACGATGTTAATATGATCGATCCGTTCCATCTGGAAGCTTATGGTGAAACAACCGTCAACTACAACCGTGATATCGAGATCTATCCGGTTCTGGCTTCCATGTTCGAAGGAATCTATGGATACTGTCCATACAAATCTCCAACCGATATGGGTGTAAATATGGCGGGAAACTGCATCATTGACGACGAAGCCTGCAGAGAAGCGTCCAAGCAGGAAATTATCAGACGATATTACCAGTCTCTGAACCGTTTCGTCAAAGACGAAGCGACCAAAGACGAAGTATACAAACAGGAACTTATCATGAAGCAGGCAAAGATCACTGTCAATGATCGTGCTGTTGTTCCGGTTGCAAATAACCTTGCACAGGAAAATGGTTCCGCCGCCGCAGCCTTAGAACTGCCGGACGGAACGATCGTTACCGGTTCCACTTCCGATCTGCTCGGTCCTGCATCTGCTGTATTATTAAATGCAATTAAGGTACTTGGAAATATTGATAAAAATACACATCTGATCTCACGTACCTTTATAGAACCGATCCAACACTTAAAGACCGGATACCTTGGCAGCAAGAATCCTCGTCTTCATACCGACGAAGTTCTGATCGCATTATCCATGTGTGCTGTATCCGATTCAAATGCAAAGCATGCATTAGAACAGCTTCCAAAGCTGTCCGGCTGCCAGCTCCATGTATCATCGATCCTGTCCACAGTCGACATGACAACCTTTAAGAAGCTCGGCATTGAACTTACAAACGAAGCCGTATACGAAGGTGCTGCTACGCAGGAGAATGCATAAAATTATTATCAAATACAAAGAGCAGATATCCATTTTTATTGAATCATCTGCTCTTTGTATTAAAATCTAACATTTCTACTTTTCATGTTTTGCAAGAGAAAAATCATTCTCCATATTCATCCAAATCTTCTTGCTCTTCATTCATATATGCTTCGCTATCAAAATCAACTATTTTTGAAAACATCTCTGGTTTGTCCCAGATTGCATATATATATTCTATTTCCCCATCATCATACCTTTGATACCAACAATCATTTCTATTATCATTTAAGCGTTGATATCCCTCTGCGCTACCCTGAACAATTGAAAAACAATCATCTACTATTGTTTCCGTTTCATCTTCTGACTGTATCATTTCTAAATCTTCTCCATTTATTGATCCTGTAAAAGCAATTCTGCCATATTCAGAACAATTCCTGTCAGGTTCATAATATTCATACGAAAATGCCAATATAACTTGTATATCATCAATACTATCTTCATTAGGCACTGTTACAAATGTGATATAAAACTCATCAATGGAACGTAACCCCTTTCCTACATAGTCCTTAACTTTATATGCACCGTTTACCAATAAATTATTTGTAGCATTTTGTATTATATCAAGAGAAAGCAATTCACTTGTATTTATTTCAATATCTTTATCCTGTTGTGTATCAGATTCCGTTTTTAATTCTTCCTGTTTAACATAATTATCCAAATATGCTTCACATTTAATTATATTTTTTTGCAAAAAATAAACATCATAATATCCATCCTCTATAAATACAGAAACTTTTCCATCTCCAAAAAAAGAATCATATTCAACACTTGTTGCAGTTCCTAGAATTTTGCCCCAATTATCACATAAGATTACATCCACATACTTCTCATCATCCTGTTCAATCACCACATAATATGATGAGGCATTTTTATATGTTCCAGTAACATCATCTACTGTCATTTTATCCTTATCTAATACTTTATCATACAAATATTCATCAGAAATCTTGGTATAAGTTTTTTCCTTGAATTTCAATTTTTTCTTTTTAATTTCAAACGGACAGGACTGCGAATCTACATTATTGATATACTTTATTGTGTTTTCATCCAAATTTAACATAACCGTTTCCTTTATCCACGGCGTTTTACTACTTGATAAATATCCCCAATACATATCATCTTTAAGATCTTTTTTTTGTTCTATGACAATCATTTCACCCTCTTCGTTTTCAAAGGTACCCCAAACACTATTACTTACAGACGATTTATTAGAACAGAAACTGGTTATTCCCCAAATTAAAATACAAACTATTGCAATCAGGAAAATCCACTTTCCTGCTTTTTTTATACTTGAAGATCTATCTACAAATCTAATTTCATTAACAACATTCTTTCCATTATCACCCTTTAAATCAGTATTGCTCAAAACATAATAGGCTTCCTGTATTTCCTGTTTCTTCTCCTCAGACATATTACTTGTATCTTCCATTAATTTTTTATATACGGAGTCCAAAACATCTTTTGTTACATTTTCTGAAACACCCAAAATCTCATAATAATTCTTCATAATAATCTCTCTCCCATACATTTTATCTTGTTAACACATACCAAATAAATACTCCTGCTCCATATATAAACCATTTTGCAATCTTTTTCATCTGTTCTTCAAATTCAAGTAATCCAATCACTTCATTTATAAAACTACATAGCCACCAAATTACTGATGCATCAATGATCTTGACAAGCCAGTTATCCCAGCCCATCATATAAAAAAATGCAGGCCATAAAATACTACCAATAATATATGCCCCATTATGTTTTAACTTCATATATATAATAGATTCTCTTTCTTCATCTTCGCCCTCAAAAACGTTTTCATTATTAAATAATCTATGTGTCTCCTTTAAAATTGCAAACAAATCATCACTAGAACAACTTGAAAAGCAATAATTTCCAATCCAAATTCTATTAGATTCTATACGTAAATCATTACCTACAAATTCTAGCCACCCGATATGTTTAGCATCTTCCGCATTTTTATCTCGAATGAATAATCCAGTTTCTGTTATTGCCATTACCTCGTCCATTTCACGATCTGACCCAGAATAGCGATATCCATATAATATAAACATTTTTACATCTGCGGGAAAATAAACATATCTTTTACATTTTTGATAAAATAATGTTTTATTTAATCAAAAACAAAAGCAACAAATACCTGAAATAAATGTTGTCGTTATCAACAATATTTACAAACATCCTGCTAACTTTTTCAAGAACAGCATGTATTTTCTCCTGAAATCCTATAATAGAATCAGTAAATTGTGTTTCTGTATTTTTTTCTATATTCATATCCTCATCATATTTTTTTCTTTTTTCAGGATTACTTAAAATCTGATATGCTTCATTTACTTTACGAATCTTTTCTATATTTACATTTTCATTATTATCCGGATGATATTTTTTTACTAAGCTTTTATATGCGATTTTTATTATTTCCAATGATGCATTAGGAGACACTTCAAGAATCTCATAATAATTTTTTTCTTCCATAACCTTTTCTCCTTTGTACTTATATCTGTCTAGTTCTTATTCAATTCTTTTTGAATATAGCAACACAAACTAATATAATTATAATAATTGCAATATACCAAAATCGAATTATAATTGCCGCTAAAACAGCACCAACTACACCAGATGTGATAATTTCTTTCACACATCCATTAAAAAAGTCAAAATACAACACATTAAATAGTTTATGATATATAACCCATGCAGACATACTGCATAAAATCCATAAAATAACAAATACTACATCTAACATACTTTTTCCTTTGTAAATTAATTTAATAATATCTACTAAATACTATAGAATTTCTGCACCAATAGTATCTATTCTTACTCCCAAAAATAATCCTTGATTTAAACTGTATACTACCTTTATATTCATATATTCTATTCTAAAATTCTCTTTTAGAGACATTATAAATCTCTTTAAGCTAATTTTCAATACTATAAGTAAACTTTATGCTATACAAAAAGGAGCTGATAGAGACTTATGGATCAAGGATTATTAGGCAGTACCATACGCCAGGCACGTTTAAATTGCAAAATGACACAAGAAGAATTAGCAGAAGCAGTTCATATTACCCCAACTCACCTCAAACACATAGAGAGTGAGCATCGCAAACCATCAATCGAGGTTTTATTTTCACTAGCATCAATATTACATTTTTCATTAGATGCTCTCTTTGAAAATAATCCTAATGATGAATACTCCCGAAAAAAGAACGAAATCCAAGTATTATTAAACACCTGCACTGAATCTGAATTAGATATTTTTATGGCTGCTTTACACGAACTTATACACCAGAAACAACTAAAAAATCTCGATTAATTTCCAACACAAGAAAAGGTTTGAGAATCCATCCATTCTCAAACCTTTTCTTATTTACCGACACATTTTGTCCTATAGGCATATCCTGCTCCGCCAATGGCAAAATCATTACCTTATACATCCGAAATGTGATACCTGCTTTCTAATTCTGAAAAAAATTCTTTGTAATCTCGTCCTTTTCCATCCTGCATGTCCTGATAACTATCCAACACCATATCACGGACACCCCTACTTCTTCAGAAAATGCTCCCGGTTCGGGAATTCCTGTCGGAAGGCCTCAAGTGCAGCCTGCCGGAATACCGCAAACTCCTTATCCATATGAAGCATATGCGGTGTGGCAAATGCGATCGTGCTGACCTGATCTGCGATCTTCTTTGCTACACTTTCATCGGATAACTGCCCCATGCCAAATACAACAGAAGTAAATCCACGTCCGTTCTTGCTAACACCGATCAGCTTCAGGAAAGCATTTTTAATCTCATAAAATATCATTTCCTGCTTCTCGATATCCAGATTGTCATAGTTTCCGAGGAATAAACCTGTCAGGACTTCCGCAGCCTGCTTTCTTTTCTGTGCGCCAAGGCTCATGCCGCCACCTTCTGCGATATATTTCATCTGCATCAGATAGCCCACAAATGCATCATTCTTTGGTTTTCGTTTGCCATACCGGGCAATCCAGAGCTTCTCTCGAAATGCGTCCAATTCGTCCTTTGGATCTCCTGTATGTTCTTTTAGAAATGCCTGTCGTTTCTCAGCATCAATTTCATTATAAAAAGATTCAATCCATATATCCTGCATACCTGCAAACCTCCTGCTGCATAGCTATTTTTGCAAAAATTCATCCACATTATTAACATCGACCTTACGATACTGTGCCATATAATACCGTTCATCCTCAAGTCCTAATACTCTCACATCATTTCCACGGAACAAGGCTACTGCAATCAGTGCAATCTTTCTTGCCTGTGCTTCTCTGTCATTATAGACAGTTCCTTGCATAGTGCCCAGCCGAACAGCTTCCAGCGCATCATCTAATCCATCGATACCAAAGATGACCGGATAATCACTCTGCATATATCCGGCATTCTTATAAGCCTCGACTGCACCGAGTGCCATCTCATCATTATTGGAAATAAGCATTTCTATCTGATCCCCATATTGACTGATCAACCGGCTCATTCGATTCTCTGCCTGTGCGCGGTTCCAGTCTGCAAACTGATAGGTCAGTTTCTCAAGCTTCACACCATTTTCAAGAATGGTCTTTACCGAACAGTCTGTCCGGCTGATCGCATCCTGATGTCCGGCTTCACCCTCTAAGAGTACATACTGGATCTTACCATCCTGATTGCGATCCACCTCCGGATGATTCTTTATATATTCCGCAGCAATCTCCCCCTGCATCTCGCCGGACTGTGCTGCATCACATCCGACATAATACAGCTTATCCCATTGCAGCAGATCCTCTCTTACCGGCTCTCTGTTAAAGAAAATCACCGGAATATTATTCTGTCTTGCGAGTCTTATAATATTTGACGGAGCAGTTCGATCGACCAGATTTACACAAAGCACATCGCATCCGGCATCGATCATTTCCTCCACCACTTCATCCTGCTCCTGCTGACTGTTATCTCCGCTTCTGACTGATACGATAACCTTCATATCACTTGCTTCTAATGCTTTCAGATCCTCCTTCAATATATCTGTCATTGCATTGATAAACGGATCATCCGGCGTATACGTAACAACGCCGACCCGCAGAGTTCTGTCTTTCTGATTTTTCCTGCTGTCGCAGGATACCAGAGACATCATAACTACCAATATGCATATACAGGCTATTATTTTTCTTATTTTCTTTCTATTCATACGAATATAAAAACCTTTCTGTCTCTTCCGAAAACAGGTCATCCTTGTAGATTACCCGTATCGCTTCTTCATGACTTTTTAATGTATATAATGGTCGTCCAAGTTTCTTTGCGAGCTCATTTACACTCTCATAACCGATGCTGTACCCATCCGGCACAACAAGGCATTTAATCTTGTTGTAATCAAGCAGGGCTATGGATTTCATGCTTGTACCTACCCCATATATTTCTGCCCCTTTATAATACCCATTTTCAGCATTTTCTCCGAGTGTATCGAGAGCTTCTGTATCCATAGCTGCTATATAATCAACCGCTTCCAGAGAATCCACCGCCTTACAGGTATCTTTACCGCTATTCTGATTATATGTCCAGACAAACTCACAGTTATATCCTGCAAGTGCATCGGTAAGTCCCTTTACACGGCTGACACTTGCCTCAGTCTCTGCCCGTCCGACAATCACTCCGATCTTCTTGCCTGCCGACTTATCTGTATCATTTTTTATGATCTGCCTGCCGAGAGTATAGCCGATCTGATAGTTATCCGGCTTTATCGTTACAAATCCGGTCGATTCTGTGTCATCTGCCATATATGCATCCTCCGTTATCAGAACAAAGGTCTCTTTCTCCGCCTGCAAAGACGTAAGCATATCTTTTGTATCTGTTCCGGGAGCCGGACAGATGATAAATGCATCCACATCATTTTCAAGCTGTTCATCGATCAGCTCTTTTTCATCATCTACACTTACGATCTCATCTGTATTACAGATGATCAAATGAATATTATTTACTTGCGCAGACTGCTTCAGTCCATTAACCAGACCTTCCCATCTGGTATTACCGGAATCCGGAAGAATAACTGCCACACGTTTCTGTGGATTATCTTCCCGAAAGATCCTGTTGATAAATATACCGGCAATGGCAACCAGGATCAGCTCTGCTATGAGGAAAGTAATTCTATTTCTCTTCATCTGTCACTCTCCCCTTTCCATAATTTTGTGTTTCAAGCTGTTCCCGATTCTCCTCTGTATATGGAATAGCCGGTATGTGGATCACAATCCTTGTACCCTCGTCCGGCTCACTGTAAACCTCCAGACCATATTCATTTCCAAACATCAACTGAATTCTGGAATGTACATTGATCAGGCCGACACCGGAACCATGTTTTGGCACTTTGCTATTATCTTTTAATATATTTTCTACAATGTCCTCATTCATTCCCATACCATTATCTTCTACGGAAATATATATATCGTCGTCCTTTTTCTCTCCCCGGATCGTGATCTTGCCGCCGTCATCCTCATCCATATTCCCTACACCATAATAAATAGCATTTTCAAGAATTGGCTGAACGATCAGCTTCACCGTACAATAATCATTAATCTCCTCATCAATATCAAATTCGATCCGGAAACGCTCCTTGTATCGAACTTTTTGAATATTCATATAACTTCTGCTATGCTGGATCTCATCCGATATTCTGATCACCGTTCTGCCCTTTGACAGACTGATACGGAGCAGCTTTGCAAGCTCGGAGATCATAAACACCGCATCCAGATTCTTCTTTGCTTCTACCATCCATGTGATGGATTCCAGAGTATTGTAAAGGAAATGCGGATTGATCTGGCTCTGCAACGCATCCATTTCACTCTTTCTTCGCTCCGTCTGTTCCCGTATGATCTCCTGCATCAAAGCTTCGATCTGTTCATAGGATTTCTGAACGGAATATCCCAGATGGCGGATTTCAGATGATCCACCGATGTAGATATCTGTCGGACCACCTGCCTCATATGCTTTTACTGATTCATTTAACTTCAGAATCGGCCTGGATATCTTCTTCGAAATAATACGGTTCACTCCTAAAAGCATCATCATAAGAATGATAACCGTTGTAATGATATAATACCGGAATCGGTTGATGCTCGCGATCTGTACACTTTCCGGTACTACACCGACCACCTTCCATCCGGTATAAGCAACACTGTTTACGATCACATTGCTTGTCCTGCCATTGACCGTAAGTTCATATGTTCCATCCTCATAGGTTGCTGCATCCCTGTATTCTTCTTTGAAATATCCTCTGTCCATATCGGTTCCGCGAGGATGATAGATCATCTGACCATCACGGCTGCACAGGTAATAATAGATTCCATTTGACGCATCGTTGATCCGTGCCAATGTATTCTCTATCACCGAATATTTCATATCGACCAGAAGGACACCACTTCCCGGCTGCTCACCATCGTTGATATCAACCGAACGGCTGAGAGATACAACCCAGTAATATCGATATGTGCCATCGACAAACAGATTCTGGATATGCGGTATAGAGAAATGAATATTCTCGATATCTGCCTCTGCATCCTGATACCAGTCCTGCTCCGACGGTTCCACAGCATCCTTCTGTACCGCGACCGGTTCTGCCGTAAGAAGATTTCCTTTATCATCATATAACGCCATACTCTGGATTTTATCGGCATTAATCTCATATAACAGACTGAACTGCCGGTTAAAATCCCGACTGGAAATATCATATTCCTGAATAATATTATAATTCACCGCATTCGTAATCTGACGCACATTTAACAGATCCGCATCCAGCTTTTCAACAGTATTTTCCACCATATTTTCCGTATTCGTGACCGCAGTCTGCTTAATTGCCATCTTAAAACGATTATACAACAGCAGACCCATGATAACGGTTGTGATAATCGTCAGGGCAGTAAGCACCGTCATAATGATCGACTGAATATCAAAACCTATAAATCTGCCGTGATAAAACCACCCCCGAAGACGTCCGATAATAGAACTTTCATTTTTCTTCTTTTTATTCTTTCTTATATCCTTCAACACGCTTCCCCTTATTTACCCTTTATTTTTTCAGATGCTCCGTTCTGTATTTGGATGGCGAAACCCCAAAACGCTTCTTAAATACATAACTGAAATAATTTGCATCAAGATAACCGACCCGCTCTGCAATCTGATAACTTTTCTCATTCGTTTCGAGAATCAGTTCTGCCGCATGATCCATCCGGTAATCGGTCAGATATGTTACAAATGCTTTTCCTGTCTCTTTTTTAAATACACTGGAAAAATAAGAATTCGATACTCCAAGTGCCGAGCACACGGTATCCAGGGAAAGATTCGGCTCCATATACCTGTCATGCACCAGATTCTGCGCATCTGTAACCATACGTCTCGATGTACTGTTTCTGGCATTTTTCAGCTCCTCACTGATGGCTTTTGCCGAATCGATCATCCACGCAGTTAATGTGCTTTCATCCATCTCCGGTACACGTTCGTATGGATTTCCGACATTACCGCAAAACTCATTAAAATCTATAAAATTATTAGCACAGAATCGATAAAATGCTCCCACCATCTCCATGATCGCAAGGTTATACTGGTTCACGGTCTGCGCATTATTATGAAGCTTCTCCACTTCCTTCCGCACCGACTGTTCAAGTGTCTCCGGTACTCCCAGATGAATAGCCTTGAACAGATCATGCATCTTTGTATCCTCCGGCTGGATCAGGATCTCCTGCTCCTTCGGTGCGATCTCACCAATATTGATCGCACGGCTCGTTCCATATAATACACGATAAGAAACTGCTTCTCTTGCTCCATCATAAGAAGAATTAACGCTGATCAGATTGTCACAGACTCTTCCGATTCCCGCAGTCACAACAGCTCCCATAACACGATATGCCCATTTGCAGAATCGGTCACAGGCATCTGTAAATGCAACTACCATTTCTTCCGTTTCCAGTTCTATGATCATAAGTGCATTTCCCAGATATGTGAACATATGATTCTTCCATTCCGGTGCTAAACGATCCTTGATCTCATGCTCGACTGACATGGCAAGCAGCAATGGATTCATACCATCCGGAACATGATGCTCCGAGGTATGAAAGATCGCACAGCAATAATACGGTCCTTTTATATCGATCTGATACGCATTCAAAAATTTCTCGCAATATTCTTCATTTACACGACCCTCGATCAACGAAACAAACAGATTCGTCTGAAGCACCGGAAGGGAATCCTTTAGATAATTCTCAAGCTTTGTTACATTCAGACGTTCTTCTCTCTCCTTATCCAGCGTCTTTTTCAATCGTTTCATACATTCCGTAAGCTCCAGCGCATTGATCGGTTTCAGCATGTATTCCTCTACTTCCAGATGAACCGCTTCCTTCGCATATTCAAACTCATCAAATCCTGTAAAAATGATGATATGGATATTCTGATATTCTTTATTCAATCTTCTGGCAAGCTCCAGTCCATCCATATATGGCATCTTGATATCCGTTATCACGACATCCGGCTGCTGCTTCTCCACAAGCTCCAGTGCTTTCACACCATTTGTCGCACTTCCAACGACTTCAAATCCTAATATATCCCAATGAATTCTCTGTTCGATCGCATCGATTACTTCCACCTCGTCATCGACGAGTACCACTTTATAATTATCCATATCTCATTCCTCTTTTATTCTTTCTATCTGTTCCTTATTATAACAAATCTACGTTCAGAATGAACCCCAAAATCCCGTTTTACCGTATATATCCCAAATAAAATAGCAGCGTACTCCTGATATTTTAAAAGCCGCCCCGTTCAGTCTGGAGCCTGCATCTGTCAGCCTGACAGAAAGCATATCAAAGACGAACGGAGCGGCTTTTGATTTATATCGTTTTTTTTGTGAGCGATTATTACATTTCCTTACTTCTTCTGTACATACTTGAGACAGTCAAGAGTTACAGCCGCAAGGATGATGATACCTTCGAAAATGAACTGAAGGTTTGTATCAATACCAAGGATTGTCAGTGAGTATGTTAATGATGTGAAGATAAGTACACCAGTTACAACACCGGAGATCTTACCGATACCACCTGTAAATGATACACCACCAACTACACAGGCTGCAATGGCATCCATATCCCAGCCCTGTCCATAAGCAGCACTACCGGAACCTACCATTCTGTTACATTCAAGCCATGAACCGAATCCGTAAAGGATACCTGCAAGGATGAATGCGCCAAGTGTTACTTTGAATACTGAGATACCTGAAACTGCTGCTGCTTCCGGGTTTCCACCTACAGCGTACAGATTCTTACCAAATGTTGTCTTGTTCCAGATGAACCATACAACAATGATTGCTACAATTGCCCAAAGAATAATAGATGGGAAGCTGCCAAATGTAGGGATGAACATGCTAGGGATGGAAGAATCAATCGCACCGAATGATACACCCTTTGTTGCGTATGTTACTAAACCAAAGATAATCAGCATGTTCGCCATGGTCGAGATGAAAGGATGCATCTTGTACTTCGCCATGAAGAAACCTGCGATACTTGCAAATACTGTTGTAAGAATTATACAGGCTACCAGGGCAAGAATTGCTCTAGGAGCGGCCGGAATATTTGAGAAATCAAAGATATGTCCGAATACGCCACCTGTGTTAGGGCCGTTATGCATGATGATAGTTGCTGTAACCATACCCATACCTACCATACGTCCGATGGAAAGGTCAGTACCTGTAAGTAAGATCAGACCGGCAACACCGAGTGCAAGGAACATTCGAGGAGATGCCTGCTGTAAGATATTCAGGATATTGGTAACGGTTAATAACTGTGTATTCTTAACGATTGGTGTGATAATACAAAGTGCAATGAAGATCAGGATGATTACGATATACAGACCGTTCTTATAAAGGAACTGGGATGTATTAAATGTGTATTTGTAATTCTCGATCTTCTGAGCCTGCTTCTGACCAAATGTGTATTTGGACATCCGTAAGAGATCGATCAGATGGAACTTATGTGCAAATGCATCATGCTTTCTGTCCTTAATCTCCTGTAATCTGGATTCATGAGACATCTGTGCATCAAACAATCTGTTCTTATATACATATTTCTCATCTTTGATCTCATCTGCAGCGGACAGCTTGGCAAGTGTCTGTTCGTGCTCTGTCTTGATCGTTGCACGAACCTTCTCATACGCTTCGTTTTCTGCTGCTTTTTCTGCCTCGCAGCTTGCAACTACTTTATCATAGTATTTGCTGTTATAATTCTCGGAAAGGTACTTTTCTGCTTCTGCGATCAACTTGGATACCTTATCCTTGTTTGCTGCTTCCACACTCTTTGCTTTTTCCAGTCCGGCTTTTGCTGCTGCAACTGCTTTTGTTCTCTCATCCTTTGATAAGTTCTTGTCTTCCTTCGCAATTGCGATCTGGTTCTTATAGCTCTGAACCTTGTCAGATCCGTCTACACGGAGTGCATCGATCTGTGACTGTATTTTTCCTACATATTCATCAATCGGCTTTAAAAGCGCTGCTTCTGCATCAGCCGAAAGGATCTTACTTTTATCTGCCATAACCAAAACTCCTCTCTATTACAAATATTTCGCACTAAGTCTTAATAATTCTTCCTGGTTGGTCTCTTTTGTATTTACAATTCCTGCAAGATGACCGTTCGACATAACACCGATACGGTTTGTGATACCAAGGATCTCAGGCATCTCTGAGGATACAACGATGATCGTTTTACCCTGCTTTGCCATGTTGATGATCAGTTCATAGATCTCGTACTTGGCTCCTACATCAATACCTCTTGTAGGATCATCCATCATAAATACGTTAGGCGAACGCTCCAGCCATTTACCGAAGATAACCTTCTGCTGGTTACCACCGGAGAGGTTTGCGATCATATCATCCGGTCCCATACATTTTGTATGCATGACCTTGATCTCCTCTGCGGTTGCACGAACCATATCGTCATGGCTAAGTGCGATTCCGCTCTTATAATGGTTCATATTTGCAATTGTTGTATTAAATGTGATATCTGCTTTCAGGAAAAGTCCGTTTGCTTTTCTTTCCTCTGTGATCAGGGCAAAACCATGATCCATGGCATCCTTTGGTGATGAGAAGTTCATCATCTTGCCATTATAAAGTACATTTCCTGCTGCTCTTGTACGCATACCAAATATGGTTTCAAGGAGCTCTGTACGACCTGCACCTACCAGACCATACAGTCCGAAAATCTCACCTTTCTTAACATCAAATGTAATGTTCTGAAGCTTTGGTGCATACTTTGTTGACAGGTTCTGTACGGAGAGCACTGTCTCACCAGGCTCATTGTCTACAGGTGGGAATCTATTGTCAAGGGAACGACCAACCATTGCGGAGATCAGTTCGTTCATGTTTGTGTCCTTACTGTCTTTTGTCATTACCAGACTACCATCTCGAAGAACGGATATCTGGTCACAGATCTCGAAGATCTCATCCATTTTATGTGATATATAAATCAGGGAAATACCCTGTTCTTTTAACTGTCTCATCATCTTGAACAGCTTTGCAACCTCAGGTGCTGTCAGTGAAGATGTCGGCTCATCAAGTACAATTACTTTTGAGTTGTAAGAAATAGCCTTTGCGATCTCACACATCTGACGCTGCGATACTGACATTTTCTTCATCGGCTGTGTCAGATTTACGGTAATACCGAGCTTTCTGAACAGATCCGAAGCTTCTTTTTTCATTCTGCCCTCATCGATCACACCGAGGGAATTCTTTGGGTAACGTCCCAGGAACAGGTTGTCCACAACGCTTCTTTCAAGACACTGGTTAAGCTCCTGATGAACCATTGCAACTCCGTTTTCAAGGGCATCCTTTGGACCTGAGAAGTTTACTTCTTTACCATCTAATATTATAGTTCCTTCGTCCTTCTGATAGGTTCCGAAGAGACATTTCATCATTGTCGATTTTCCGGCACCGTTCTCACCCATAAGACCCATGATCGAACCCGGTTTCACATTCAGATTGATGTGATCCAGAACCTTGTTTCTACCGAATGATTTGCTCATGCCCTGAATCGATAAGATGTATTTATTCTTATCTTCTGCCATATCTCTACTTCCCTTTCTTAGTAAAAGAAGGGTATCAAATCTTGTATCTGACACCCCTCTGAGTTAAATCATTATTGCCTGCCGATCCGTTATCTTATTTGTTAAGAAGTGTTGTGTATGATGCTGCATTATCTGTCTTAACCATGTTGATCGCAAATGCATCATATTCGCCCGGGTTACCAAGACGGTTTGTAATGTTAGACTCTGTCTGACCATCACCACCGATGTAATCTACTTTCAGGTTGAGCAGATCATCGTAGTTCTCAAGAAGTGGCTGGTATGTTGAGCTTAAGAAGTTATCTGAAGCGTTGTAAATATCAAGCCATACTTTCTTTGTTGGGCTCTTGCTTGAATCAAGCTGTTTTGAAACCTTGTCATAAACCTTTGTTGAATCTGTGAAATCCTGATAGTTTTCAGCAGTTACTGCTACGTTTAATGCGTAGTATGATCTTTCTTCTTCGCTATATCTGTAATCTTCACCTTCTGTTAAGCAGTTGCCGGCTTCATCTGCTGTACCGATACCTGTATCAACGTCTACACCATCAAGTGCGTTACGAAGAACTCTGAGTGTTAAGTAAGCCTGAACATCTGCATGCTGTGAAATTGTTCCGCCGTAACCTTCTGCAATAGCTGCTACTGCATCGCTGTTAGCATCGTATCCAAATGTAGGAACCTTGTTATCCTTTGCCCATGCATTGAACATTGACATTCCCATACCATCGTTATTTGAAACAACTACATCAATCTGATCACCGAATGAAGCTGTCCATGTTCCAATAGCGTTTCCTGCTGTTGCTGCATCCCATGTAGCACCTGCTGAGTTCTTCATTTCCTGTGAAGCAAGCTCACGGATTGTATATGTCTTACCACCTACATCAAGCTTTGCATCCTGAACAACTTTTGCTGATCCGTCTACGTTTGTACCTGCAGGTGTTGAATCAACTGCACCATTTGCATCAACTCCTGTGCCAAGTGCTGAACGAACACCACGAGTACGAGCGATTGAGTCATTGTGTCCGATATCACCGATTGCTAAAACGTATCCGATAACACCATCACCGTTACGGTCGATTGTTGCTGCATTTGCTTTGATATAATCAAGTACCATCTGACCCTGAAGCTCAGCACCCTGGTTAGCATCGAAGCCTACATAATAAGTATCTTTGTTGAAGCTTAATGCTTCCTTATCAAGTTCTCCTGTTGAGCTGTTGGATGGCTGACGGTTGAACCAGCAAAGTGGCTTATCCTTATTTGCAACTCCGCTTGAGCTGCTTCCGCCTGATCCGCCTGATCCGCCTGATCCACATCCTACCATTGATAATGCAAGTGTTGCTGCTGCAACGACAGCTATAATTTTTTTCTTTCTCATATTTCATTCCTCCTGTTTGTACATTTTGTTTATTTTTCGCTCTGTCTCATTGACTAAATTCATTATAATGTGACAAGCAGAAAGAAAGAATAGAATATTTTTGGATTTATTAGCAATTTTTTTGGATTTATTAATATTTTTATGTTTATTTTGACGAACCATTCTGTCTGTTCTGATAATAATTCATATATTATTTTACTTTTCTTTGTAATATAACTGACAATGGCAGTATCCCTCAAACTCCGGATCATTGATCTGATCCCGGAATTCCTTACAGATACATTTATTCTCCGGTATCTTTTCAAGCCTACACGGACAATATCCATCCTTCCTTTTTAGTCCTTCTTTTACAGCTGCAACTATTTCTGTATTATCATTGAATCGTACTTTTCCCATTATTAATCCTCCATTGATCTGAATTCTCTTGATATTTTCAGTCTATCATGAAGCAGCTCCGCATTCTACAACAGATTTCATTTTTTTGCATCCGCTACATGAAATGTCACTATATGTGCATGAAATGTCAGTCGATTTGATCAGAACTATGCTATAATGAACTCAGGTCAATGAGTACGCCTGTACAAATGACGATCAACGACCGGCTTATCATATATTTGTTAAGCCATGATAAGGAGTAGATTTTTTGATACATATAGCGATTTGTGACGACAGCAAACAGGAACGGCAGATACTGGCAGCGCTTTTCAAACGATATCAGGAGCTTCATGCCACACCGCTTCAGATCCATATATTTCAAAATGGCTTCTCATTACTGGATGCCATTGATCAGGGAAAACGATTTGATATTACGATATTGGACATTTTAATGCCCGGAGAAAACGGAATTGAGATTGCGAGAAACATCAGAGCCTCCGGGGCAGATACCGAGATCATCTTCCTGACAAGTTCTCCGGAATATGCGGTAGACAGCTACGAAGTAAAAGCCCAGAACTATCTGTTAAAACCGGTAACCGAAGAAAAATTTTTTGCCTCCATAGATTCCATTCTTGCCGAACTGGATGAGAAAGATACCGCAAGCTTCATCATTTATACGACAGAGAAGCAGTACAGCCGGATCCGGGTATCCTCTCTGGTCTATGGTGAGGTCACACACAGAACCATCACCTTACATCTGGCAGATCAGACCATGATCTCTGCCGTAATGACCTTTACGGAATTTCAGGATATTCTAAAAGCCTATCCGGACTTTATATATCCACACCGTTCTTATGCGGTAAATATGAATTACATTCAATATGTTACGAAAAGCGATATCATCCTGACAGACGGCCAGAAGATTCCGCTTTCCAGAAATAACTACATGAAGATTTCGGAACAGTTTTTAAATTTTGCCTATACGAACTCTTTTGGAAAATAATAAGGAGACAATGATATGAGCTTCCTCTGCGACAGTATTTATTTTATTACCGTATTCCTCTTTGGTTCAGCAGCAAGCGTATGTTTTACCGGTGTTCCTTTTAACCGGAAAAATATACTCTCTCTGTCTGTTTTCTGTGCCCTCGACGGAATACTTCAGATCATTTCTTTCGCGGTCTTCGGACAGGAGATCTCCAGAGGGCTGTATCCGGTCGTTGTACATCTTCCGTTGGTGCTTTTTCTCTGGCTGATATACAAATGCTCATGGATCACTTCAATCGTCAGTGTCTTAACTGCCTATATGTGCTGCCAGATTCCTCTCTGGTGCGGACTGGCCGTTCGCTTATTTTCTGACAATAAGATCATCTATACGATCGTTTATGTCGGATGTGCCTTTGTAACCTTTTATTTCCTATACCACTATGAAGCAAATCTGGCACAGCATTTTATGCCAAAAGCAAATAAATCCGTCTATATTCTTGGCATTCTTCCGCTCTGCTACTATCTTTTCGATTATGCCTCTACGATTTATACCGATATGCTTTATACCAGCAACGAATTTGTAGTTCAGTTCATGCCGTCCATCTGCTGCATTTTCTATTTTGTTTTTATCTTTTATTATTATTATAAACTGGAAGAACAGGAACAGGCAGAACGCCTGGCAGAATCTCTTCATATGCAGCTTACACATGCTGCCATTGATCTGAATCATATGCGCACCATGCAGACACAGGCAGCCTCCTACCGCCATGATATGCGCCATCATTTTACTTATTTGCAGGCACTTGCAAGGACCGGGAATCTGGATAAGATCCGGGACTATATACAAACCGTCCAATCCGACTTAGATGCGATCACTCCAAAACGTTTCTGTTCAAATGAGCTGATCAATCTGCTTCTGTCCGCCTATGATACAAAAGCGGAATCAGAGGGCATCTCCCTGCTGGTTCAGGCTTCTATCCCTGCGGAACTCCCTCTGTCCGACACAATGTGCCATTTTGTCAAATGCTCTGGAAAATGCGCTCCATGCATCGATCGATACAAAGGAAAAATTCATACAGGTTCAGCTCGCTGAACGGAATCAGACACTTCTGATCCAGATCAGCAATCCGTTTATCGGAACGGTTTCTTTTCAAAATGGAATGCCTGTCTCCACACAGACAGGACATGGTTTCGGAACTAAGAATATTGCTGCGATCACAGACTCCTATCATGGTCAGTTCCAGTTCTTTGCAAAAGACGAGATCTTCACCGTCAGAGTATTACTGCCACTGGTAGAAACCTGATACTTCTTACTCTGTCCGTCCGAAAAGCTCATATATGATCACATCACGCTATGATCAGCAACCAGCCATCATTCTCAGCTTCATTTTTCCATTTTACAAACAAATATACAATATAGAAATAGCCATGCAACTATTTTCTTTGTTCATCATTTTCCTTCGAACTGCCTTCATTTGCCTTTGCCATCCGTATAAGTTTTTCAAAGGATTGAGCAAAACGTAAATCATCATCTTCTGTACGTTTTCTCGGTCCTTTCATATGATGCTTATGAGAACTTCGCCTTGCTTTCTTGTTAAGATGCCGTTCCATCAGCATCTGGTCAATATTTTCATTTGTATACCACTTACCGGATTGATGAATGGCATATGCCCCTTTACCAAGTGCCATAGCAGCAACGCCATAGTCCTGTGACACTACGATATCCCCTTTATGGCATATGCTGATCAGCTTATAATCTACTGCATCCGCACCGGCACCAACCACTATAACTTCACTGTAATCAGAATACAGCACATGGTTCGTGTCACACAAAAGTGTAGTTGGTATATTATATTTTTCTGCGATCGTCTCAACAATGTCCACTACCGGACACGCATCTGCATCAACAAATATCTGCATTATTATTTCTCCATCTAAATCATTCTTATCAACCTTCACCCACTTAAGAAAAGCCTTATTCGCAATGGCTTTGAAAAAATGTATGAGAGGGTATGTTCTCTGCCGGCAGCTTAGTTGGCAGAACTTCTCATTTTATTTTGTGCTAAATCTTGACACAGGACCAATGATTATTTTTTTGTTCACCAACCACATATTATAGGAAATGGAATTATGAGTCAATGCACTTTCGAATGATTATACTGTTCAAATGTTAGATTGTACAAAAAAGAAGACCGGAAACTCTCCGGTCTTCAGGATTAAGGGAAAATTTTATGTGAAAAATTGTAGTACACTTACT
>OGLT01000802.1_pt1 | contig 20787 bp, 20 predicted proteins | sample 1572911 | NCBI WGS metagenome assembly OGLT01 (sample SAMEA2582014, study PRJEB24529) | metagenome | biome: Human gut stool | place: China | collected 2011 | reverse complement strand
GTTCGGTTTGTTCGCGGAATATATCCCGACAGTCCGGCGGCTGATGCAGAGCAAGGTGATGTTTTACTTCATCGGCTTCCTGACCGTGTTCCAGACGTGGACGCAGATGTCCGGCATCTATGAGATCTTCGGCGACACACCCATCGGAACCACCGGAGGCACACTTATTGTGTACGGCACCTGCATCGTCTTTCTGCTGTTGCTGCTCAAAGACGGCATGATTCGCAACGTGCTGTCGGATGGGTTTTCGTGGGTGGTGGTTTATGGCCTGCTGGCCGTTGTTGTCGTTGCTGCTCTGGTCTACACTCGCGGCAATTTCGTCAACATCGACCCCGGCCTGAACGCTGCCGGCATCCAGACAGGGCTCTACAAGGGCTTTCTGCTGCTGCCCGGTCCGTTCACCTATCCGTATTACTACTCCCTGTTCTCCTACAACGACAAGAACAGCGATGGCACCCGGCGCGGAAACATGAAGATGTCCTTTGTCCTTGCTGGCGTGATGTTCGGCATCTACATGGTGCTGGCCGCGCTGCTCACATGGGTCAATTTCAGCCCGCTGCTGAACACTATGAAGGCTATCCTTATTACCATCATCGCCCTGTCCTCTCTGTCCACCTACCTCTATTCGGAGTATCTGGTGTTCGGTGACACCATGGGCTTCATTCTGGACGTTATCACTGTGTGCTCGTGGCAGATCGTGATTCCGCTGGGTGTCATGGGCATCTGGACGCTGATGAGCGAAATCCGGCTCTACATCATCATTGCTGTGCTGCTGGCCTCGGTCGTGCTGCACCTCGTTTCTGACCGAAAGGAGGATGCACGATGAACATCACGGTAAAGAAACTGGCAGAACTGCATAAGCCTGCCCACAACATCCGCCGGCACTCCGATAAGCAAATCACCGAGTACATCCGCAGCATTGAGATGTTCGGACAGGTGAAGCCGCTGGTCGTTGCCGAGGATGGCGAAATCATTGCCGGCAACGGTCTGTACGAAGCCCTGCTCCGCATGGGTCGGGAAACCTGCGACTGTTATGTGATGGTCGGGCTGACCGATGTGCAGAAGAAAAAGCTGATGATGGCCGACAACAAGGTCTATGAACTCGGCTTTACCGATGTGGATGCCATCGAAGAACTGGTCAAGGAACTGGACGGCGATGTGGACGTTCCGGGCTGGGATGCTGACCTGCTGGAAATGCTGAACAGCACCACGGATGAAGCTGATGAAGTAATCGGCTCCTACGGCGATTTCCCGGAAAACGAGATCGCACCCATCAATCGCCATCAGGCAGAAGAACACATTCCGTATGCCGAAACCCCAACCTACCCGGTGGTTCACGCCCCACAGCTTGTTCCAGACGTCTCCGCTGCCCCGCAGCAGCCCTCCCCGGTGCTGGAGGCGTCTACACCTTCCGAACCGCAAACCACTGCTCCAGAGGCGGACAACAGCGTAGAGCGGCACAGGCGCATCCGTTGCCCGAAGTGTGGTGAACTGATATGCCTGTGAAAGTAGTGGAAAGCAGCATGAACGTGCTACAGGCGGCGAAGATCCGCATCCGCAATGTGTTCGCCTGCGGCTGCAAAATCTATCTGTCGTTTTCCTCTGGCAAGGACAGTCTGTGCATGGCCAATCTCGTGTATGAGATGATTCTCTCCGGCGAGCTTGACCCCAAACAGCTGACGGTGACGTTCATTGACGAGGAAGGGCTCTATCCCTCCATGGTCGATGCAGCACACCGCTGGCGGCGCAACTTCCTGTCGGTCGGCGCAAAATTCTTATGGTTTTGCTTGCCGTTCAAACAGGTGTCCGTAATCGACCATCTTTCCAGTTCCGAATCGTGGATAACGTGGGAACCGGGCAAAGAGGATGTGTGGATGCGGAAACCTCCTGATTTTGCCATCATGTACAGCCCGTATCTCCACTATGCCGGGGAGATGAACTATCAGACATTCTGCTCCAAGGCGTTCTCCGACGGCATCCAGCTTGTCGGTCTGCGCACCGCAGAGAGCCTGACCCGCTTAAAATGCATCGCCAACACCAAGATGGAGCGCATCACCCGCGGCGGCAAGTTCTATCCCATTTATGACTGGTCGGATTCCGATGTCTGGCTCTACATCAAAGAGCGAAACCTTGAATTCCCTGAAATCTATATGAGGCTCTATGAGGCGGGTGTCCGAAAGAACGCCCTCCGGCTGTGCGCGTTTTTCGGTGACTGCGGCACACAAGGCCTCCGCTGGATAGCTGAAACGGACAACGACCTGTGGGAGCGCATCCAGCGGCGAGAGCCCAATGCCTACCTCGTTCTGCTCTACTGGGATTCTGAAATGTTCCGGCGCACCACCCGCAAGCGTGGCGAACTGGAAGAAGAATCCGAGAAGAAGGACTACAAAGCCCTCTGCAAAGACCTGCTGTTCCTCCACCCGGAGAAGTACACCATCGCCAAGGACACTAAGTCGCACCTCGACCATTGGCGCGGACTGTTCATCAAGACGTATGGTATCGCCGAGGAGAAGCACTACAAGACCATGTATGAGGGGCTGCTGTACGGAGATCCCAAGATGCGTATCCTGCGCATCCTCTGGACCACCATCTATAACGACCACAACGCCCGCATCAAGGAGGAGCAGAACCATGGAAAACATTGACGTATTCGCACCGCTGGCATCCCTCCAGTGGGTAGACCGCAACACCATCCACGCCAACGACTACAACCCCAACAAGGTCAGTGAGGAGAACCTGAAGCTGCTGGTGCAGTCCATCCTGACCAACGGCTGGACGCTGCCCATCGTGGTACGCCCGGACGGAACCATCATTGACGGCTTCCACCGCTGGACAGTATCAGGCCGTGAACCGCTGCTGTCCCTGCTGGGCGGCAAGGTGCCTGTCGTAGTCGTAGACCATCACGGTGACGAGAGTGCCGACGTATACGGCACAATCACCCACAACCGCGCCCGCGGCACACACCTGCTCGACCCCATGAAAGCCATCGTGAAGAAGCTCATGGACGAGGGCAAGACCGTGGACGAGATCGGCAAGCAGCTGGGCATGAAGCCCGAAGAAATCTTCCGTCTGTCCGGCTTCACCAAAGACGAGTTCCTGAACATGATGACCAAAGACCATCCGACATACTCCAAGGCCAAGGTCATCCGCAGCATCTGAGAGAGGAGCGTATCACAATGCCTGTCGTAGACATCTACGTTAATAAGCCTGCGCCTGTGCAGGACATGGAGTTCACCTTCGTGTATGACCCTGCAATGGTTGAAGCTGCGCTCCACCCGCCCGACAGTGGGCAGGAGCAGCCGTTCAGTGCCGAAAAGGTACTGTGACGGGGGTACCCTACCATGAGCGGGCTCGTCGACCCCGAAATCGTGCTAGTTAGTAAGGGAAAAATCAGCCATTTCGTTACGCTTTGTATAACGAATTTCAAGGAATTTTCCAGATAGTTTTACCAGAAAAGGAGGTGGTTTCTGGATGCCTACAAAAGAAAGACTTGCTGACAGAAACGTGACCACCACCGAACTGGCTCTGATACTGGGAATCACAGGCCGCAGAGTGCAGCAGCTGACACAGGATGGTGTGCTTACCACCGTCAGCAGGGGCAAGTTCGTCTTGTCTGATGCCGTGCAAGCCTACATCGGCAGCATCTCCCGTGGCGGACTGACCAAGGAAGAAGCGGAGGAAGCCAAGAAGATTGAGCGGGTAAAGGCCAAAGCAGAGGCAACGCTCAAGACCAGCAAGGCCAAAATCGCACAGGCAGAAGCCAAGGAATTGTCCGGGCAGATGCACCGCAGCGAGGATGTGGCGGCCATGACCGCTGAACTTATCTACACCATCCGGGGTGCGCTGATGGCGTTGCCCAGCCGGGTGGCCATCAATGCCGCTGCTCTGTCTGACCCTGCTGAGGTTGCAGAGTATATGCGCGGCGAGGTCAATCAGATTGCGGAGGAAATTGCTCTGTTCCGCTATGACCCGGCCAAGTATGAGGCTCGCGTCCGGGAACGCCGGTCGTGGACTGATAAACTGGGCGGTGACGAGGATGAGTGACAACGCCGCAGTAGACCGCCTGAACGCTCTGGTGTCAAAGCTGGTAGCAGCTATTCGCCCGCCGCCCAACGTGACGGTCAGCGAGTGGGCAGCACAAAACCGCGTCCTGTCCCCGGAAGCATCTGCCGAACAAGGCCGCTGGCGCAACAGCAGAACGCCCTATCTGGTGGAAATCATGGACGCATACTCTGACCCGCGCATCCATCATATCGTTGTCGTTGCGTCCTCACAGGTCGGCAAGTCGGAGTTTGAAAACAATGTCATAGGCCGCACCATTGACGTTGACCCCGGCAGTATTCTTTTCATCCATCCCCAAATGACGGATGCCAAGGAGTACAGCAAGCTCCGTATCGCCCCCATGATACGAGACTGCCCTACACTGCGGGCCAAGGTCGCGGAGAAAAAGAGCCGGGACAGCGGCAACACGATTTTGCAGAAAAGTTATCCCGGCGGCATCCTGACCATGTGCGGATCTACCGAGGCGCACGCTCTGGCATCAAAGCCCATCCGCTATGTGCTGGGTGACGAGCGTGACCGCTGGGCAGTGAGTGCCGGCACAGAGGGCGACCCTTGGGAACTGGCAATGGCCCGGCAGACCACTTTCTACAACGCAAAGGCTGTGGAAGTCAGCACACCCACCATCAAGGGACACAGTGCCATTGCCAAGTCCTACGTCAAGGGCACGATGGAGCGCTGGGTATCCCAGTGCCCGCACTGCAAGGGATTCCATGAACTGCGTTGGGAAGATATTCGGTACGAGTATGACACCATCGAAACCCACGGAGAGAAAACCTACAAGGTCAAGGACGTGTGGTATCTCTGCCCGGAGTGCGCCTGCATTTCGGACGAAGTGACCATGAAGCGGGCACCAGCTCACTGGCAAGCGGAAAATCCCGCCGCCTATGAGAACGGTATCCGCAGCTTCTGGCTGAACAGCTTTGTTTCGCAGTGGGCGGCATGGAAAGACACCGTGCTGAAATACCTGAATGCGCTGGGCGACACCAAGAAGATGCAGGTCGTCTACAACACCCGTCTGGGGCTGCTGTGGGAAGATCGCGGCGATGTGCAGGACGAGGACACCATGCTTGGCCGCAGGGAGGAATACCCTGCGGAACTGCCGGATGGTGTGCTGGTGCTGACTGCCGGCGTTGACACACAGGATGACCGCATGGAGTACGAAATCGTGGGCTTCGGCCACTTCGGTGAAACATGGGGCATCGAAAAAGGCATCATCATGGGCCGCCCGGACAGTGACGAGGTCTGGCAGCAACTGGACGAGCTGGTTTTCGACCGCAAGCTGAAATTTGCTGACGGCCTAGAGCTGCCCGTTTCCATCAAATTTGTAGACGAGGGCGGCCATTTCACCCAAGAGGTGCGCCAGCGCTGCCATGACCGCATCGGCAAAAAGGTTTTCTGCATCAAGGGCTTTCCCGGCTCCGACCGGCCGTTCACAGGCCCGCCAAAGCAGGTGAAAATCACGGTGCAGAACCGCTACATCGGGATGTGCTGGCAGTACCAGTTGGGCGTTGACGCTGGCAAGCAAATCATCATGGACGATTTGAAAGTGCAGGAGCCGGGCCCTCGGTACTGCCACTTCCCACGCCGGGACGATTACGGCCTCGGCTACTTCAACGGCCTCTTGTCAGAGCATTTGATATACAAAGAGGGCCACCGCAACCCGTGGCAATGGGATAAAATCTCCGGCCATGAGCGAAACGAACCTCTTGACTGCCGAAACTATGCCATAGCGGCCTACAAGGTGCTGCCGAAAGACCTTGATGCCATCGACCAGGCGCTGAAAAGGCTGCGCGGCAAGGCACCAGAGGCACCGGCAGTCCCGGTGATAAATATTCAACAACCCGTCTCCCGTCCCCAGCCGCCCCCCGGCCGGAGGCGGGAGAACTTTTTAGACGACTGGTGAGGTGTGAGTTATGGATACCGTGACCATCAAAAAGCGGCTGGAGTTCCACACGAAGCGGCTTGATAACCTGTATGTGGCCTACAACAAGCTGCTTTCCGGTGGCGTGAAAAGCTATCGTCTGGACGACCGGGAACTCACACGTCTTGACCTCGGCAAGCTCAGCGATGAGATCAAAGATGCCGAGGAAAAGGTCGATGAACTGACCGCGCTGCTGAACGGCCAGAGTGCCCGCAAGGCATTCTCCGTTATCCCGCGCGATTGGTGATCCTTTAGGGTGACGGCCCGAAAGGGCCTTTGCCGCGGGCTGGCTGCTTTTTACTCCTTTCCCCAGCCAGCCCGCTTAGTTTGAAAATTACGGAGGCGATTACTCTTGAGTGTCAGATACCGCGTCACCGCTGCACCGCAGGCCAGCGGCTACAGCGAGGCGGGCGCATCCTACAAACGGCGTGCGCTGCGGGCTTTCTTCCCCAACAGCAGCTCTCCGAGCAGCGATATTCACGACAACGCAGATATTCTGCGGCAGCGGAGCAGAATGCTCTACATGAGCGCACCTGTTGCGACCAGTGCCATCAACACGAATCGAACGAAGATCGTTGGCACCGGGCTGACCTTGAAAGCGACCGTTGACCGAAACGTACTGGGGCTATCCCCGGAAAAAGCCAAAGAGTGGCAGAGTAAAACCGAGGCAGAGTTCCGGCTTTGGGCCGAAAACCGCCGCAGTTGTGATGCCATGGGGCTGAACGATTTCTACGGCTTGCAGCAGTTGGCCCTGAAAAGCTGGCTTATGAGCGGTGATGTGTTCGCCGTGGTGAAAATTCGTGACCCGGACAAGCTGCACCCCTACGGGCTGCGGCTGCATCTGGTGGAGGCTGACCGTGTGTCCACCCCGGATAAGCTCGGCGGTATGCTGGATGGCCTGGGCTATACCGAGGGCACAAACCCCAACACCGGGAACAAAATCTATGATGGTGTGGAAGTGGACAGCAGCGGCATGATCGTGGCCTACCACGTCCGCAACACATATCCGCATGAGTGGCGAAATGACATCACCAAATGGCAGCGAGTGGAGGCGGTCGGTGCGACAACTGGGCTGCCCCAGATCCTGCACATTATGGAGTCCGAACGTCCGGACCAGTACCGTGGTGTCCCGCTCATTGCCCCCATCATCGAACCGCTGCTCCAGCTTCGCAGATATACGGAGTCGGAACTGCTGGCAGCTCTGGTGCAGAGCTTCTTCACGGCATGGATTGTCACCGATACCCCGAAGAACGCTATCCCGTTTGACGAAACCGGTAGCGGAGATCTCGGCGGTGTTCCTGTGGACAACCCAAAGGCTGACAACGCCAGCCACAGCCCGAACGAGTATGAGATGGGGCCGGGTACGGTTGCGCACCTCGGCAAGGGCGAGGACATCAAGTTCGGAAACCCCAATATTCCCACCGCAGGGTTTGATACGTTCGTCAAAACGCTGTGCAAACTCATGGGTGGTGCCATTGAAATGCCGTATGAGCTGTTGCTGAAAGAGTTCAACGCCAGCTACTCGGCCAGCCGTGCCTCTCTTTTGGAGGCATGGGAAGGTATCAAGATGCGGCGTGCATGGCTGGTAGGCAGCTTCTGCCAGCCTGTATATGAAATTTGGCTTTCTGAGGCTGTGGCCCGTGGACGAGTAATCGCCCCGGGCTTTTTTGATGACCCTCTGGTGCGTGCTGCATGGTGCGGCGCACGGTGGATTGGGCCTGTGCAGGGCACCCTTGACCCGAAGAAAGAGGTCGAGGCCGCCGTGCTCCAGACCCATCACGGCTTCCGCACCCATGAGCAGGTCACGCGCGAGCTGGGCGGCGGCGACTGGGAGGACAATGTCGCAGAGCTGGCCCACGAAAATGAGCAGCTCAAAGCTGCGGGCAGCGAGGGCGTAATCGAAACCACAGAAAGTGTCACTACACAGGGAGGTAAAGAAAATGCCGAAAGCACCGAGTAGCACCCCGATGGTGAGCATCCAGCGGCCCTGCTATGCAATGGCCAGCACTGACGGCCAGAGCGCTGACATCACCATGTACGGCCAGATCGTGGACACGCAGCCCACGGATTGGTGGACGGGTGAGCCGATTCCGGGTCAGTACATCATTGAGAGCGAGTTCCTGTCCGACTTGCAGCAGGTCGAGCATTGTTCGGAGATCACCATCCGCATGGACAGCGTGGGCGGCGATGCTGGCGTTTCCATCCTGATTCACAACAGGCTGCGTGAGCTGACCGCCAAGGGTACGAAACTGACCTGTATTGTGGACGGCGTGGCCATGTCCGGCGGCAGCCTTATCATGTGCGCCTGCGATACCGTCAAGGCCAACCCATCCAGCCTCGTGATGATTCACAAGTGCTGGTCGCTCATCTGGGGCAACTACAACGCCGATGAACTGCGCAAAGCCGCAGATGCCAACGACGCATGGGATAAGAGTCAGGTTTCCATCTATAAGCGGAAGACCGGCCTCTCCGAGACCGTGCTTTTGCACATGATGTCCGATACCACCTACATGACCGGCAAAGAGGCCGTGGAAAAGGGCTTTGCAAATGAGCTGCTGGATGATGCCGAGCCGGTGGAGATCTCCGCAAGTGCCGACCGGCAGACCATCTACGCCAAGGGCCACGCCCTGCACCTGAGACCGGGCACAAAACTGCCCGGCAATATTCCTATGGCTAAAGCGGCTGCACCTGCGACCGCTACTGCAAATACACCGGCGGCACCCGCCGCCCAGTCCAACGAAGGAGGACATACCACTATGGCAACTACCATCGAGGAGCTTCGCAAGGAAAACCCGGAGCTGTGCCGCCAGCTTGAGCAGAGCGCTTCTGAACAGGCATCCCAGAACGAGCGCACCCGCCTGTCTGAAATTGACGAGGTGGCCAACCTGTTCGACCCGACTATGGTTCAGGAGGCCAAGTACGGCAAGGCCGCTTGCGATGCCCGTGAGCTGGCTTTCCGCGCTGCCAAGGCCGCAGCTGCGCAGGGCCACGAGTTCCTGAAGAAGCTGGCGGCCGACAATCAGGCATCCGGTGCCCAGGGCGTGGAGGCCGTGCCGGGCGCATCCGCAACCGGCGACCCGGAGTCCCTGCCCGATGCAACGGGCAATGCACCCAAGACCCCGGCTGAACGCATGGCTGCGGCTGATGCTGCCGTCGCTGCGCTGCTTGACGGGGACGAGAAAAAGTAAGGAGGAACACTACAATGACTGAGCTGAACAAAAGACTGGGCAGCATGGATTATGACGGCCTGATTGCCGACATCTATCCTAAGCTGGTGGTCAGCGGCGGCACCATCCGTAAGCTGGCCGAGGCTGCCACCATCAAGCGTGGCACCATTCTGGCAAAGTCCAGCGGCACTTCCGGCGATGGCAAACTGGTGGTGCTGGGCACCGCGGCCACTGGCGACGAGGTGCTGACTGCCAACTGCATCCTGTGTGATGACGTTGAGGTCGGCACGTCCGATGATGTGACCGTCCCTGTGTACCTGACGGGCTGCTTCAACACCAACAAGTGCATTGTGGCCGACAGCTACACCATGACCGAGGCTGACAAGGATGCCCTGCGCGAGGGCGGCATCTTTTTCAAGGCCGCTGCACCGGCACTGTAAGGAGGATATATCATGCCTGCTGAACTGAATTTTTTCGATACCTACACCCTGATGGCCGTCTATAAGAGGGTCGTCCCCAAGAAGACTTTCTTCCGTGACCGCTATTTCCCGACCAGCGACGAGGACATCTTTGCGTCCAACAAGGTTCTGACCGAATACATGGACGGCGACCAGAAGATGGCAGCCTTTGTTGCGCCTCGTGTCGGCGCAATCCCGATGGAGCGCATGGGCTACGAGATTCATGAGCTTGAGCCTGCATTCATCGGCATGAGCCGTGAGCTGTCCACCGACGACCTGACGAAGCGTGGCTTTGGCGAGGCCATCTATGCCAACAGTACCCCTGCACAGCGTGCGGCCAAGCTGACCCAGAAAGACCTGGCAGATATGGATGCCCGCATCGTTCGCCGTGAGGAGTGGATGTGCGCCCAGACTATGCTGGATAACGGCTGCACCATGCAGGAAATGATCGACAACCAGACCAAGGGCGATACGAAGGTTGTGAAGTTCTACAACCCCGGCCATGAGAACGACCACATCTATGTCCCTGCTGCAAAGTGGAACGAGGAAGGTGGCAAGTTCTTTGAGGATGTTGCTGCCATGTGTGATATGCTGTCCAGCCGTGGTCTGGCTTCCGCAGACCTGCTGCTGGGTGCCGATACCTACAATGCCATTCTGGATCTCGAAAAGGTGCAGCGCCTGCTGGACAAGAACTCTGGCATCATTGTGGGCCAGATTGAGGAGCAGCTCAGCCCGTATCATGGTGTGGTCTATGGTGGCACCCTGAACTTCAAGGGGCACAAGCTGAACCTGATCTCCGTTGACGAGACCTATGTTGACGATGAGGGCAAGGCGCGGCCTCAGTTCCCCAAGACCGATGCCTTGGTCACCGCTCCCGGCTGCGGCCACCTGATGTATGGTGCCATCACCCAAATCAACTACGGTGATACCAAGCATACCACCATCGCAAGTCGCCGTGTTCCGAAGTTCAGCCTCAATCAGGAGAACGACCTGCGCAAGACCATTCTCAAGGCCCGCCCGCTGGCTGCACCCCACAACTACTGCCCGTGGATCCGCGTCAAGAACGTGGTCGGCTAAGTCTGGCCAGAAAGGAGTATACCGATGCTTGTTGAGATTCTTTGCGGCGGCTATGGCTGCCGCACCAAGACGGGCATTCACACCGTCATGCGTGGTGAACAGTGCGAGGTCAGCGAAAGCGAAGCACGCCGCCTTATCGGGCTGGGCGTGGCAAAATGCGCGTTTTCTGCGCCCACTGCCCCGGAAACCGCCCCTGCGGACGTTCCGGCAACTGCGGAAGGTAACGACACCCCCGCAGCCGAAGCCTCGCAGAACGGCTCTGAGGCGACACACCTCGACCCCGACCAGCTGCACGATATGACCGTTGCCAATCTGAAAAAGCTGGCCGCAGATATGGGCATCGACACCAAGCAGTTCAAGACAAAGGACGCACTCATTCAGGCTATCTGCGCCGAGGACGTTGTGCCCGGTGACGAGTGCACCGATGGCCCTGAACTGGCAGCTGCGATGCCCACCGCATGAGCGGCTTCAAGGACGTTGTTCAGGAAGACCTGAACGGCGTTTTCTTGAATCTGGACGAGTTTGCCGAAACGTATACCGTCTACTACGATGGCGAGGAGTACCCAGATGTGCCTCTCGTGCTTACTGGCCTGAATGAGAAAGAGCGTGTGCGCCAGGCCATCAGCGACCACGCACAGGGCTTGTATCAGGTCAGCAGGGTGCTGCACTGCAACATTGCATCCCTCGGCGGAAACCAGCCGGAAAAGGGGTGCAAGCTCAAAATCGAGGAAGACGGTTTCGTTCGCACCTACTATGTGGCATCTTCCGTCTGCGAGATGGGGATGCTGCGTGTGGAGTTGGAGGCGATTGACGAATGAGCGATGTCACAACCGACACTATGATGCACAACGTAAACGCCGGCCTTGCTGTCGATATTGCCGAGGAAGGTTTCGACCGTGTGGCTGCGCTGCTCTCCGGGATTCCCGGCGGCGCAAACAAGGCGGTCGGTTCTGCCCTCGCTCGTGCTGCCGCTGCCGGAAAAACGGTGGCAAAACGAGCCGTGACGCAGGAGTACGCCATCAGCAGCAGCGAGTTTCTCAACCGCACGAAGAACATCAACAACATTCAGAGGGGCAGCGGCGGCGAGATCTCCATCAATTTCGGATATCGGGGCAGCGTGATTCCGCTTCGGGTGTTCGATACCAAGGTGGACCGCAGTGGCCGTGTCGTTACCCGTGTTAAAAAATCCAGTTCCCGGCAAGCCATTGACCATGCTTTTTCGGCAAAGATGGGCTCGCACTACGGAATCTACGAGAGGCAGGGCGAAAAACGGTTCCCGGTCAAGGAACTGTATGGCCCAGCCACGCCGCAGATGATGTACTCCAACGAGAGCGTCATGGATTCCATTGAAGAAAAGATGGCATCCACCTATGAGGAGCGCATCGAACACGAGATCACGCGAATTTTGAACGGATGGGGTGTGTGATATGAACTGCGTTGTACTGCTTGAACAGCTGAAAGCGTTCACCGAGGAAGTAATGAAAGATATGCTTCTCCCGGTGGCCATGCAGAAAGGCGATACCGAACAGGAAGAACGTGCACCTGCGGTCTACCTGATGCGGTTGCCCGACAGCAAGTCGGCCCAGAAAAAGGCCCCCTACATCATCCACCGCATCATCCCTCTGTCCACCGAACAGCAGCCGGGCAGCGAGGAGCGTACGGTCGTTTCTGTGCGCTCTATTTTTTGCTGCTACAACCCGGATGAACAGGAAGGCGAGCTTGCACTCCTGAACATGATGGAACGCTTTCGGGTGGAATTGCTCAAAAAGCGCAAAATCGGCGGCATTGGTTCCGATGGCAAAATGCGGTACCAGTTCGCCCTTGACCTTTCTCCCGGTCACAATCTGGAAAGTCTGCCCTACGATGAGTGGTCTGGACAGTATTACGCCGGAGAGATGATTACCCACTGGAAGCTGCCGACCGTGCAGCAAACGGAGGATATTAAATTATGGCGGTAAAAAAGACCGCGGCGGAACAGCCCGCCGAAACCACCGTGAACGCCGAGCCTGCGCAGAGCAAGCCCGGCGTTTCCATTTACGTTGGTCCGTCCATTCTGGGCTATATCCAGAAAAATACGATTTACCCCTGCGCTGCTGCGGAGGCGGTGAATCGTGACGATGTGAAAATCGCCACCGAGAAATATCCCGGCGTGGCCGACTTCATCATCGATGTGGCCGAACTGAACACCACGCCTGAAAAGGCAAAAGCACGCGGCGAGGCCATCCTTGCGTATGCCCGGATGCTCGCCAAATCCAAGTAAGGAGGATTACATACTATGGCAGATCATGGTATTAACGTCAGCCGCGCCGACACCGCCGTGGCGACCCCGAACGCCGCAACCTGCGGCATCCCCTTTGTCATCGGTACTGCACCGCTGTCCAAGGCAACTGGCACCGCTGCAACCGCTGGCACCCCTGTGCTGTGCACCAGCTACACCGAAGCGGAGGAACAGTTGGGTTATGACAACGACTGGGCAAAGTTCACCGTTTGCGAGGTGATGTACTATCACTTCAAGCTGTGTGCCTGCCAGCCGGTCATTTTTCTGCCGCTCGCAGAAAACGCCGAGGCAGAGGCTGTGGCAGCTGCCGTAGAGCAGGTCGAGGCTTGCCTGACTATGTTCGGCATTGTGCCTGACCTGATTATGGCACCCGGCTTCTCCAAGGAAGCTACCGTTTCTGCTGCGCTGGCTGCGAAGGCGGGCTCCATCAACGGTATGTTCTCTGGCAAGGCTCTGGTGGACATTTCTGCAAAGACCTATACTGCCGCAGTGCAGGCCAAGAACGCTGGTACTTACGACCAGAAGTCCATTCCGTGCTGGCCTAACGGCACTCTGGGCGAAAAGAAGTTCCACGGCTCTACCGTCATGGCGGGCTGCCTCGCAGAGACCGACACCAAAAATGGCGGCATTCCCTACGAGAGCCCTTCCAACAAGACCGTCCACATCGACGGTCTGTGCGACGATGACGGCGCAGCTATCAACCTGACCTACAATCAGGCAAACGTGGTCGATGCCGCTGGCATCTGCACGTTCCTGAACTTCATGGGCAGCTGGACCGCATGGGGCAACCACACTGGCTGCTACCCCAAGTCCACTGATGTGAAGGACTACTTCATCCCCATCAGCCGGATGTTCGACTATGTTTCCAATACGCTCATCAAGACTTTCTGGTCTAAGCTGGACAAGCCGATGAACCGCCGCCTGATTGACACCATTTTGGACAGCGCAAACGTTTGGCTGAATGGTCTGGTTGGCGCAGGCTACCTGCTGGGCGCCCGCGTGGAGATGCTGGAAAGCGAGAACCCCCTGACCAGCCTGATGGCGGGTAAAATCAAGCTGCACGTCTACATGACCCCGCCCTCTCCGGCGCAGGAAATTGACTTCGTGCTGGAGTATGACGCTGACTATGTGACCAGCGCACTCCAGTCCTAAAGAGGAGGTACTACTATGGCAATCGATCAGAGCATTATCAATTTTGCTGTCTACGAAGACAGCATTGAGTATGCGGGAATGGCAAAAGCTACACTTCCTGATGTGACTTTTCTGACGCAGTCTATCTCCGGCGCCGGCATCGGCGGCAACATTGATGCCGTTATTTTGGGTCATCTCGAAGCAATGACCCTTGGTCTGGAATTTCGCACCACTACGGCACAGTCCATCAAGCTGTCCGAGATTCGCCGCCACCAGATTGATCTGCGTGTTCCTGTTCAGTATGAGGATCCCATCAATGGCACTATTGATGCTCGTTCTGAAAAGCACGTTCTTGTCGTTATTCCGAAGTCCACCAAGGGCGGCACTATCGCTCCGGCGACTCCCGCCAACGGCTCCGGCGAGTACGCTGTCCGCTACTGGGCAACTTATCTCGATGGCAAGAAGGTGCGTGAACTGGATCCGCTGAACTTCATTTGCTACATCAACGGCACGGATTATCTGGCAGCTGTCCGCAAGGCGCTGGGCAAGTAATCAGAGCCAATCGTTATGCCGGGGCTGCATTTTGCGGCTCCGGCCTATTTTTTAACTGCGAAAGGAGCAGCCGCTATGAACACCACCATCAGCGATAAGGAGTACGATGCAGCCATCGCCGCTGCGAACAAAGCTGCCACCGACCCTTATGTGTACGTCCACAAGCTCATTCAGCCGTTTGAGTATGAGGGCAAGAAGTACGACACCCTGACGTTTGACTTCGGCAAGCTGACCGGCAACGATTCGCTTGCAATCGAGGCTGAAATGTCCGCTCTGCGCCAGCCGGTTATCGTGCCGAGCATGAGTGCGGGATATCTGATTCGGATGGCTTGCCGGGCGTGTACGCAGCCCATCGGCGTTGACGTTATCGGCGCAATGAGCATTCGGGATTACAACACCATCCGCACCAAAGCAAGAAATTTTTTGATGCTGTCGGATGTGTAACTGATGATGGTGGAGAGTGGCTGCGGCGGCAAGCCCTTCTGATGGCGCAGGGCAACAACACCCCTGCACCATACTGGCTTGCAATGCCTCTGTATCAACTGCGGCAATGGATTGATACCAACAATGCCATTGCTGCCGAGCGCGAAAAGGCGAGAAAGGCGAAGTAGTGGCTCGAAAAGAATGGGAGTTGCTGTTCAACCTGTCCGCCAAACAGAACAGCAACTTCTCCAGCACCTTCAAGGCTGCACAGTCGGCTCTTGTGGAAACACAGAACAGAATCCAGCAGCTGAACAAGGTACAGTCCGACATAACCGCGTACCAGAAGCAGCAACAGGCCGTTGACTCCACCAAGCAGCGGCTGGCCGTCTTGCAGCAGCAGTACGATAACATCCAGAAAGAGGTTCAGGAGACCGAGGGCTATTCCTCTGCACTGGAAAACAAGCTGATTTCCAAGCAGGCGCAGATCGACAAGACAACGACCTCCCTGCACACCTATGAGCAGCGTCTGGCTACCACCGGGAACACTCTGCGGGAAGCTGGCGTTGACACCACGCAGCTGACAGCAGAAACCACTCGGCTGGAAACCGAGGTCGATAAGCTGAAAGACCAGCAGGTTGGCCTCAAAAAGACTATGGACGAGGCCGGAGAGGGCGCAAAGGGCTTCGGTGAGAAATCTGTCGAAGCCCTCGATGCCGTTGAATCTGTGCTTGCCACGGCTGGCATCGCAAAAGCCCTCGGCGAAATCAAAGACGCATACATGGACTGCATCAACACCGCAGGTGATTTTGAAGCATCCATGAGCAACGTCGAAGCCCTGTCCGGCACATCCGGCGATGAGCTGGAATCTCTGTCCGACAAGGCCAAGGAGATGGGCGCAACCACCAAGTTCACCGCCGGTGAATCTGCGGACGCTTTGTCTTACATGGCTCTGGCGGGCTGGAACACCCAGTCTATGCTGGAGGGCATCAGCCCGGTGCTGAATCTGGCTGCTGCCGCCAATATGGACTTGGCGCAGGCGTCTGATATTGTCACAGACTATCTGACCGCCTTTGGCCTGAAAGCCTCCGACACCACTCACTTTGTCGATGTGATGGCCTACGCTATGGCTCACTCCAACACGGACGTGATCCAACTGGGTGAGGCATACAAGGCGTGTGCATCTACCGCCACCTCCCTTGGCTACTCTGTCGAGGAAACTACCGCAGTTCTGGCTACCATGGCCAATGCCGGTGTTAAGGGCGGCGAGGCCGGTACAGCCCTGAACGCCATCTTCACCCGCCTTGCCACCAACACGAAAAAGTGCGGTGACGAACTGGCGAACTATGGCGTGAACATCTACGATGCACAGGGCAATATGCAGTCCCTGTCCAGCATCCTTACTGGGATTGCCGGGGTCTGGGGTGACCTGACCGACCAAGAGCAGGCCAACCTTGCCAAGACCATTGCTGGCACAAACCAGTATTCCAAGTTGCAAACCATCATGGCCGGGTGCAGTGAGGCCGCCGCCGAGGGCGGGCAGTCGTTCTCAGACTACACCGCAGCCCTGAACAACTGCGCCGGGTCTGCCGACAAGATGGCGGGCACCATGCTCGACAACATGAACGGCAGGCTGGTTCTGATGCAGTCTGCCGCTGACGGCCTGAAAATCGCCATCGGCGAGGATTTGACCCCGACTATGTCCAAGCTGTACGATGTCGGGGCTAAAGTGCTGGGTTGGATGCAGGGCTTCGTCGAGGAAAACCCCGGCGTGGTCAAGGGCATTGCCGCCGGAACGGTCACGCTTGGCGGCTTGGTTGGAACGCTGACCGCTGTGGCTGCTGGCATCAAGCTGGCTCATGCAGCGGCAACGTTGTTCACAGGCTCGCTGGCTGGCCTTGCTGGGCCGCTGACGCTTGCATCTGTGGCGATTGCTGGAACGGTCACTCTCGTTACTGCGCTTGCTACATCGTCTGACGATGCCGTTCCGTCTGTTAAGGAATTGACCAGTGCGGCGCGAGAGATGGGCGACAGCGTGGAGGAAGCTGGCAACAACTACGATGCCACACTCTCCAACATGGAAGCTACCGCCAGCGTTGCCGACCAGTACATCAGCAAGTTGGAGGCCATCGAAGCTGCCACAAACGGCAATACTGCCGGGAATGCCGAGTATCACGATACCCTTGCCCGTCTGTCTGCGCTGGTGCCCAGTCTGGCAGATGATATTGACCTTGAAACAGATTCCATCAAGGGCGGCACCGAAGCCCTGCGCCAGCACACGGACGCTTATGTGGCCGATGCAAAGGCGCAAGCCCGGCAGGAATACCTGAACGGTCTATACGAGCAGTACAACAATGTGCTGGTCGAAAGTGCGGAAAACGAGACCAAACTTGCTACCGCACAGGCCAAGGTCGAAAAGTCCAATGCTGGGATGTCCGCTGCTTATGATAAGCTGCTTACTGCCCTCGGCATGACGGACGAGCAGTTTAAGCTGACCTATGGCACTGTTCAGGATCTCCCGTGGCGCACTATGAGCGAGGATGTGCAGCAGCTGCGCACCGAGTACATGGGATATTCAGATGACCTCGTTACCGCCCGGCGAGAAGTCGAAAACTACACCGAGGCCGTAGAGCAGGATCAGGAGGCCATCGATGCAGCTGAGGCCGAGTATCAGGAAGCCAAGGATGCAGTCGATAGCCTGAACGCAGCGCAGCAGGATGCCGCCAACAGCGCAAACGATGTGGCTGCACAGGAGCAGGCCGTCACCGATGTTATCAACAACGCCGAGGCGGAGATTCAAGAACTCGTTTCGGCATACACGGACGCTTATAATGCGGCCTATGACAGCATCACCAAGCAGTACGACCTGTGGGATACCGCAGAAAAGGTCGTTGCAACCTCCGCATCCAGCATCAACTCCGCGCTGGAAAGCCAGATCACCTACTGGGACAACTACAACCAGAATCTTGAAAGCCTGACCGAGCGCGCTGCCGATATTGACGGCTTGAGCGATGTTATCGCCAGCTTTGCCGATGGCAGCAAGGATTCTGTGAACGCCATTGCTGGCATGGCAGCTGCGTCGGATTCCGACCTCGCAAAGATGGTCGAGAATTACCGCTCCTTGCAGGAGGCGCAGAAAACCACCAGCGAGAGCATGGCCGACCTCGAAACCGGCATGAGCAATGCCATGGACGAGATCGCACAGAACGTGGCTGACAGTGTGGCCGACATGGACTTGAACGACGAGGCCATGAAGAGCGCACAGTCCACCGTTCAGGGCTTTATCGACGGCGCAGAGGGCATGACGCCTCGTGTCAAGGAGGCATACGAAAAGGTAGCGAACGCTGCCTCTGATGCGCTGGCCGGGGCGAATAAGCGTTACAACATCGACCAGAAGAACGGAAACATCCCCGGCTATGCAGTCGGCACGGAATCCGCTGCGCCGGGCTTTGCCATCGTTGGCGAGAACGGCCCGGAGCTGGTCTACTTCAACGGCGGCGAAACCGTGCTGACCGCGCCGGAGACCCGCGCAGCGTTCAACGAGGCGCGGCAGCTGGAACAGATCACCAGCACAAATGCAATTGACCTGTCCGCTGTCCGGGATGCCATCCGTGAGGAGCAGGAAGCCCAGACTCTGCGTGAAGAGTACAACCGATATGTAGAAACTGTCAATGGCGGCAATTCGGTCTACTTCAACGGCGGCGAAACCCGCTCCGTTACGGAAGTGCAGCTGCCCGGCGGCTCTGCATCTGGTGGCTCCAACACCAGCAGCGCAGCTCCTATCACCGTTGCGCCTGTTTACCACATCTACGGTATGCAAGATACGGATGAACTGCGAAGCGTCTTGAACGCCCAGAATGACGACCTCCGGGAAGCTGTGCTGGAAATCGTGAGTGACAACGACACCGATAATTTCAGGAGGGGTTACGCATGAGCAAAACCTACACCACCGTGCAGGGCGACCGCTGGGACAGCGTGGCATACACGCAGCTCGGCAGCTGCGCCCTTGCGCCCCGCCTGATGGCTGCGAACTCGCAGTATCTGAACTATTTTGAGTTTCCCGCCGGAATCGTTTTGGCGCTCCCGGAAATCGAAACCAAGACCAGTTCGACCCTGCCGCCGTGGAAGAAGGTGGTCACATGAGCGATGAAAATACTGCCCGCCATGCCGAGTGTACGGTGGAGTTTGACGGTGTGGATATTACCAGCAGCATCATGCCATACCTGCTCTCGCTGTCGTTCATCGACAACGAGGAGGATGCCTCCGACGACTTGCAAATCAAACTGCAAGATCGTGATGGTATCTGGATGGAGAGCTGGCTCCAGCAGATGATAGACGGCGATGTATCGGCTGCATCTTCCGACGGCTATAAGGTCGGCGATGTGGTGCAGTTCCTTGGCGGTCCGCACTATAAGGCATCCACGGACAAAAAGGCAAATGGAAATCCCAAGGCTGGCCCGGCCAAGATCACCATCATCAAAGAGGGCGCGCTGCATCCATACCATGTCATCCACACCGATGGCACATCCCGTGTCTACGGCTGGGTGGATGCCAGCGAGATCTCCGGCAAATCTGGCAGCAGTTCTTCTGGTTCATCCTCTGGCAGCGGAGAAGGAAGTCTGAAAATCCGAGCTACCATTACCGCCTGCAACTGGCACTCCGATGGCAAGGACGAAGCCCTCGACTGCGGCGTGTTTGAGTTTGACGGCGTGGTGGCCACCGGGCCGCCCAGCGTCATCACCATCAAGGCCGTGGGCTTACCGTACACGAGCCAGATTCGGCAGACAAAGCAGAGCAAGGGGTGGGAAAAGTACAAGCTCTCCGGCATTGCCAACGAAATGGCGCAGAAGAACGGTATGAAGTCCCAGTTCCTTGCGAAGAAAGACCCGGAGTATAAACGTGTCGAGCAGTACCGCTGCTCTGACATCGACTTCTTGCAGCAGCTTTGCCATGATGCAGGGCTGTCGCTGAAATGCACCGATGGCAAAATCGTCATCTTTGACCAGCAGGAGTACGAGGGCAAGGACGCTGTGTGGACTACCGTGCTGGACGACAAAAGCTATATCAAGTATGGTCATTCGCTCGGTCGGGCTGGAACACAGTATGCGTCATGCCGGGTATCTTACGTTGGGCCTGATGGCAAGGCTATCGAGGGCATTGCCTACGTTAAGGACTACGATGCTAAAAGCAAGACCAACCAACAGCTGGAAGTCATGGCAGCGGTCACCAGCAAGGCCGAAGCCAAAGAACTGGCTGCAAAGAAACTCCGGCTCTACAACAAATTTGAACGCCAAATGAGCTTCACCTTTCCGGGCGACCCCGGCAAGGTGGCTGGCCTGACGTTCAATGCGGAGGGCTTCGGTCCGTGGTCCGGGAAGTACATCGTGAAGCAGTCTAAGCACACAGTATCTGGCTCTGGTGGGTACACCACGCAAGTCATTGGCCGCCATACGCTGGGAGGTTACTGATGAACATGAACGTCGATGTTCGCATCGGAAAAGTTACCGATGTGAACAAGGAAAAACGCCTTGTGCGCGTGAAGTTCGAGGACACCGGGATTACTTCCGGCTGGCTGCCTGTGATGCAGCACTACAAGGCCATTGTGTACACCGAGGAGGCTGGGCAGCATGACCACCAGTTTACGCACCCGTCTCCGTATCAACTGAAAATCCTCAACACCCAGAACGGCACCCGCCAGATTTGGGATGAGGAGGAAAAGGT
>OGLT01000801.1_pt1 | contig 20804 bp, 20 predicted proteins | sample 1572911 | NCBI WGS metagenome assembly OGLT01 (sample SAMEA2582014, study PRJEB24529) | metagenome | biome: Human gut stool | place: China | collected 2011 | reverse complement strand
AGGAGAAGGAGAAGGAGAAGGAGAAGGAGAAGGAGAAGGAGAAGGAGAAGGAGAAGGAGAAGGAATTTCTCAATTCGTCAAGGCCTCGCCTGCCGGAATCATGACAGAAAAAGCCTCCGCACATAAGCAGAAACCGCTCGGCTCCGTCATTCCGCAAGCAAATAAAATGAGCAAATTCATAGATCTCACCCAAACAACGGGAAAGAAAGAGAAATAAAGGAAACAGAGAAAAATAAAAAATGCGAAAGACTCAAAGCAGAGCATAAGATGCCGGAACAAATTCAACCCGAAAACCGGGAAAATTCAGCATAGTTGTCCGAAGGTTTCGATATAACGGTTCTATCCATAAGGAAGAACTTATCGGTATATAAGCGTAAGCTTTGCGGTATACGGAATGGCTCGACGGATTGATTATTTTGAACTTGTTTTGAATCTCACTGGGGAAAAAGAGAGAAAGGAAGAGAGAAAAAGAGAGGGAAAAACAAAGGAAAAAGGAGGAAAGAGCAAAAGAAAAAGGAAAGGAGAAAACAAGGGAAAGAGGAGTAAAACAAGAAAAAAGAGAAAAGAGATAGAGGAACGGGAAGAAAAAAGAAAGAAGGAAACAAGGGAAAGGGAAAAAACAAGAAAAAAGGAAAGGAAATGGAAAAAAGAGGAAGGAAAGAAACAAAGAAAAAGAAAAGAAAAATGCAACATAAAAAAATAACCGATGTCAGGCAAGCGGAAATTTAATTCCGCCTTTTGTGCGAAAAAAAAACCAAAACCATGTGCCGGCATTCAGCCGTATCTTTTATGCTCGTGCATTTTTCAAACCGCAGCATTGAAACCGGCGCTGTTTTGGCTGTATCGCGCAGCGTAAACTTGAGCGGCAAGCTCTGCCCGGCTGCCTGCCGCCGGTTGAAACTCAACGGCAAATTACAGACATATGCAGCCGGTCAGCCGTATCTTTTGTACTCGTGCATTTTTCGAACCGCAGCGTTAAAACCGGCATTGCCTTGGTTGTACCGTGCGGCATTGACGTAAGCTTTGAGCGTTTGTCCCCGATCCGTCAGCTGCCTGTTGAAATTCAACTGCAAATTTCGGGCATGCGCGGCCAGACGGCCGGCAACAAGTTCTTCCGCTTTGGCAAAATCAGGATGATGGCGGATACTGCGGGTCAAAACCGACCTGACGATTTTGCCGGCTTTGGAAATATCGGGACTATGCGTATAATAACCGGTGACATGGCCATAGAAACCGAGCTTTTTCCCTTTGTTTTCCCCCAAAACGGCGCGACCGGCCTTTTCGCTGCCGGTTTTGTGTCCGCGTTCTTCCGCCATGATGATTTTGGCACAGTTGTCCAGCATGAAGTTTTCCACGCCTTTGACCCTGGCGGCGATTTCCTCCGCCGTAACCGCCTGCGGATGTTTGCCGGACAATATCTCTCCGGCCGTTCCGTAAAAAACAACCTGCCGGACAAAATAGGGCACTTCCTTGTTTTCCGTCGTCAGCCACTCATGCATTTTCCTGATCTGATCATTTTCCTTTGACGGCGGCAGCCGACAGATGGCAACGATCTCCTCCGCCCGCATGACCAAACCGGTGTCGCCGCTCACCTCAAGCGCTGCCAGACGATCGGGGTCAATCCGGTCGAGCGCGTCGGCCGGGAGCGTCATCTGGGAAACGTCAAGACGCTGCAAATTCGGCATACGGTTAATCGGTTCCAGATCAGGATTGCCCGAACAACGCAGAAACCGGATTGATTCAAGCGATTTCGGCAGCTGCCCGAGAATATCGTTTTGCATCGGACTGTCGCCAAGGGAAAGTTCCCGCAAAGCGACATCCCGCGGCAGTGCCGAAAAATCGACAGGACCGCGCATATAGGACAGGTCCAACACTTTCAAAGATGACGAAGCATCTTTTAAAAAACGATTGTCAAAACCGTAAGCGGGACTGAGTATGCACAGTTCTTCCGCCTGCGGCAGGGTTGAAATGTCCTTATGTTTCTCATCCCAACGAAGCTCAACCTTTTTCAACAGACAATCGGACAAATCCTGTGACAAGTCGGGTTCAATGCCGTAGCCGCACACGATTCCGCGCTCGGAAGCCCGACGCAGAAAATCCGTATACTCCTCCTTTTTCCGGTGATAAAAATTGCTGTTGAGAGAAATATATTTCAAACGGCTGCCGGCGGGAAGCATATCCAAATCAAACGTGTCGGGACAGAGCAGTTCTTCGGTTTCGGGATGCAGTATCAGCAGTTCCTTTTCCGTTACGCGCCCGTGAAAATTCACTTTTTTACAATGGGGCAAACGACTGATGCCTTCAATGTTGCAGGTGCCGGAAATTGTTAACATGCCTTCAAACCGCAGGCCGGAGAAGTCCCGCATTGCCGGTTTTTCCGCTTCCGGCTCGTCCTTTAAGTAAAAAGTTCCTTCATAACTGACGCCGGGATCAAATTTATGCAAATCCGCGCAGGTCAGATAGCAGTCGTTAAAAACAACCCGTTTCAGATTTTTGCCTTTCAACCTGCTTATATGTTCGCGGGACGGCAAAAACACCACCTTTTCCGTTTGATCAGACACCGTAACGTCCTGCGGCAGAGCTCTCAGGCAAAGCGTGCGACAGGAAGGATATTCTGTCATTTCTGGCAACGCCGTAAACCGCCCCGTCACTTCAATGTTCTCAATGTTACGGCCGGGAAAACCGGAACCGTCAAACGTATTCAGCGAATCCAGATCCAGGTCGCCGTCAATTATAAAACGGCCGTTTTCGTTTTTAATCCGCGCCCTGTCGATCAGAGCAAACTTATCCAGCACTTCGGCCAAATTGCGGTCTTCCAGATATACGTCCCGGGGACGACAGTCTATTCCCTCCGCCAAATACGGCAGCGCTTCAAAACGATCGGGATTATATACGCCGAAACCGTTCCGCAAAACCATTCTTTCGCAATCCGGATACGCAAGCGGCGCACTGACGTCGTCCAGCCGATTATCCGACAAATCAAGCGTTCCCAGAACTACCGTATTTTTCATATCCGACGGCAGCCGGACAAGGCCGCGGCCGCTTAAGTCCAGGTCGGCATCAACAATCGTCTTGCCGTTTTCAACCCGGCAATGAGCAGCCGTCCATTCGCTTCCGAGCATTTTGTTCAACAATTCAAACGTTGTCAGATTTTCCACATGATGCCAGACGCCGCCTTTGATCCCTTCGGCAAACACCGGCAGCCGCCGGGCGTCAAGAACGGTTTCACCGTTCAGTTCCAGCCGGCGGACGTTCTCCCAGTCGCGGGAAAAGTCCGCTTTTGCGTCTTTGCCCAGCGCAACGGTTTCGGCCCGTCCCAGATGTCGCGGCAGAATGCCGCCGGTGATCAGCAGTTTGCCGGCATTGAGCGGCACCTGATCATACAAGGCCGCGTCTTCCGCCGTTTCCAGCGTCAGGGAATCGATACGGCCGATTGCCGCCGCCTCGCGGTAATCCCTGAGGTCGACTTTGCCTTCAAAACTCAGACGGCCGACCCGGGCAACATTTTGCAACCGGATGCCCTTATAATCGCCGGCCGCAAGCTTCAGACTCTCCAGTTCCGTTCCCGGCTGCAAATCAAACAGGTCGACTTCCCGTCTGTTAACGTCTTTTACATAACCGATGCGTTCTTTTTCCGAATCGGGAATCGGCATGTCAAGCGACTGCACAAAATCGCGCACGTCGGCCACATAACGGTTTTTGACCGCCAGGTTGGAGTTGCCTTTGATTTGCGCCAGGCGGCCGTTTTCTATCGAAATCGTACAGTGCGGCACCAACACGCCGTCCTCGTTCGGGCCGCGCAGCGAATAAAAATGCCAGCCTTCGGTGCCGATACGGTCATTATATCCCCCGCGGCCGACGCAGTGCCCCATCTCGTCGGATTCGTATTTCAGCGAAACATGATGAAGCAGTTTTCCGTTTTCGTCATAAACCGGACTCGGCAGCATTTCGACCATCGAATAGCCGTCGGGATACTCTTTTATCACCCTGATGCCGGTGCGGCTTTCTTCACGGCGGCGGGCAAGCTCCTTGTTTTTCTTTTCCCGCTCGGCCTTCTCCGCATTGAACGCGTTATGACACTCCTCAATCAGTTCAAAATCTATTTCTTCCGGTTCCCTCGACAACAGCCTTTTGGCATCCATCAGCACAATGTTGTTGACGTCGGCGGCACGGGTAATTTTCCCGCCAAGCTCGCGGGTGCGTTCGAAAATATAATCGGCGCCGGAGCGGATTTTGTCGCCGAGGGGACTTTCGCGCAATTCGTCGGCGTCAAGCACCAGCCGTCCCTGCCGGTTAAAAGAAAAGGCAACGCCGTATTTTGCCAGCGTCTGCGGCGAAAGCAGCGGCTTGAACAGCAGCTGGCTGCCGGCATAGGCCTTGATTTCGCTGTCAAGATAAGCAAAACGGTTGGCCGGCGGCGTTTTCAGGCTCTCAATCTCAGCATTCAGCTTTTTGATTTCTTCGCCGAGCGTTCTTTTTTGTTCCGGCGCAGCCTGTCTGATCTCTGCCGAAAGCTCTCCGATCCGCCGTTTTATCTCCTTGATGCGGACGGCGCCGGCGGCCCTGAATTCGGCTTCGGCCTTTTTGCGATCGGCTTCCGCCGCGGCCAACTCCCGTTCATAACGCTCTTCGGTTTCCTTTGAACCTTTCAGGACAATCGACCGCAGCGCCTGCCCCAACAATACCTGATTACTCATATTTTCCCCCGCAAAATCCGTCTTTGGCCGTTTTCTTAATTATATACGGCTTCGCTTTTTTGTCAATTTTTCATCGGAAACTTTTGTATCCTGCGGAAAAATTTCTCTTCCCGGTCCGGCCGAAGGAGAAAGATTGCAAAACAAAACCCCGGAAACCCGGGGTTTTGCCTTTATGCGTCTATTTTTTGCCGCCGATGAACTTTTTGCCCATCATGTAAGGCTGCAGCTTTTCCGGAATGCGAACCGAGCCGTCGGCCTGCTGATGATTTTCCAGGAACGGCACCAGCGCCCGCGGGGTGGCAATGCCGGTATTGTTCAGCGTATGCACGAATTTGACTCTGCCGTCGGCGTTGTCGCGATAACGCAGGTTGGTACGGCGGGCCTGCCAGTCGGTAATGTTGGAACAGCTGTGGGTTTCACGATAGCAGTTCTGGCTCGGCACCCAGGCCTCAAGGTCATATTGGCGGTATTTGGGCGCACCCATGTCGCCGGTGCAGACTTCCAGCACCTGATAAGGCAATTCCAGATCCTGCAAAACCTCTTCGGAAATCTGCAGCAGTTTCTGATGCCACTTTTCGCTTTCGTTAACGTCGTTTTTGCAGATAACGAACTGTTCCGTCTTCATAAACTGGTGAACCCTGGTCAGCCCGCGGGTATCTTTGCCGGCAGCACCGGCTTCGCGGCGGAAGCAGGGAGAAAAGCCGGCATAAAGAATCGGCAGTTCGTTTTCGGGAATGATTTCGTCGGCTCTGAGTGAGTTCAAAATCAGTTCGGCCGTTCCCGACAAATAAAGGTCGTCTTCGGGCATGTAATAAATTTCATCACGGGCAAACGGCAGATATCCCTGGCCGTAAAGCGGCTTTTCCTTGGACAGCGAAGGCACGGTAATTACGCGGAAGCCGTTTTCCGCCAGCTTGTCCATTACCAGCAGATGAATCGCCAGTTCCAACCGCGCCAGCTCTCCGGTAATGGCATAGGTGCGGGAACCGCAGACTTTGGTGATCCGTTCCATTTCGCTCCAGCCGTTTAATTCCATCAGTTCGACATGGTCGCGGGGCGTGAAGTCAAACTTTGTCGGCTCGCCCACGCGGCGGCGAACCACGTTTTCGCTGTCGTCGGCGCCGACCGGGCTTTCCGGGCTCGGCAGGTTGGGCATGCGCCACATGATATCGTCAAACTTTTTCTGTTCAACCGCCAGTTTTTCCAGTTCAACCTTCAGTTCTTCGCCGAGGGCTTTGCTTTTGGCGATGATTGCCGGACGTTCTTCCGCGGAAGCGGATTTGATCGAATTGCTCAGCCGGTTCTTTTCTTCGGCCAACGCCTGAGAAGAGGTTTTCAGCTTGTTGATGTCCAAATGCAGGGCGATCAGGGCGGGAATGTCGACGGACAAACCTTTTTTGGCAATGCCTTCTTCCACCAGTTTCTGATTTTCGATAATGAATTTTATATCCAGCATTTCACATGTCCTTAGTTTTTTGATTGATTTATAAACGCGGACAGAGTATCAATTTTACAAATAAATACAATAAAAATTTTAAGAGGACCGACAAAAAATGTTTGAAGACAAAAAAGTTTTAACCGGTGTGAAGCCGACCGGAACACCGCATCTCGGCAACTATCTCGGCGCCATCAAACCGGCCATCCGGCTGGGACATCAGGCGCTTGACGCCGGCGGAAAGCATTACATGTTCATTGCCGATTATCATGCCATCAACGCGGAGAAAGACCCGGCGGTCTTAAACCAGAAACTCAAAGAGATCGCCTGCATCTACCTGGCAGCCGGCCTCGACCCTTCCCGTTCGGTTTTCTATCGTCAGTCGGACATTGCGGAAATTCCGGAAATCACCACCATCCTGTATGCCTATACGCCAAAAGGCTTTATGAACAAGGCGCACGCCTACAAAGCCGCGGTCGACCGCAACCGCGAAGCCGGCAAACCCGATGACGACGGCATCAACATGGGACTCTACACTTACCCCACGCTGATGGCCGCCGACATCCTTGCTTATGACACTGATATCGTGCCGGTCGGCAAGGATCAGGTGCAGCACGTGGAAATCGCCCGCGACATCGCCGGCGCCATCAATGCTCATTATAACAAACAATTGTTGGTGCTGCCGGAATATTCAATCGACGAAAACGTGGCGGTCGTTCCCGGCATCGACGGCCGCAAGATGAGCAAATCCTACGGTAACGTAATCCCGCTGTTTGAAGACGACAAGGCAATCAAGAAAGCCATTTTTTCAATCAAAACCGACTCCCGGCCGATGGAAGAACCCAAAAATCCGGATGAAATTCTGGTTTATGAAATTTACAAATCCATCGCTTCCCCCGAACAACTGCGGGAAATGGGCGACGGCCTGCGGCAGGGCAGACTCGGCTACGGCCACATCAAAAACATGCTGCTTGACGCCGTTGTCAGCGAGATAAGAGACGCCCGGGAAAAATACAACTACTATATGGCTCACTACGATGAGGTGGAAGGCATGCTGGAAGAAGGCGCCGCCAAAGCGCGACCGGTCGCCCGCGCCACCCTCAAACGCCTCAAAGACGCCGTTTTCGGCAGATAACCGGAAAAATTCCGCCAACGGAAAAGCTCCCGCAAAATCTGCGGGAGCTTTTCCTTACGCCGACATTCAACGGATAAAATTGGTACGGATTTTCTCTTCCGGTTCCGGCCGGGAAAGACCGGACTTCCGGCCGGCTTCAATCGATTTTAACAGCCATGACATCTCGTGCCCCAAAATGCGCATGATCTGCACGCCTTCCTTATCCTGCCAGACTTCTTCCGGCTTGTTGCCGTGCACCATGTTCCAGTAACAGCTGCTGACAACCGGCATACGGCTGATCATGAAATATTTGTTGATGACATCAAGGTTGGCGGTGGTGCCCGCCCGGCGGGCGGAAACGACGGCGGCACCGGGTTTGCCGGCAAACCCGGTCAAGAACCGACAGGATCCGGCCGCTTGAATGCGCATAAAACGTCGGCGAACCAAAAACGAAACCGTCGGCCTGCTCCGCTTTCTCCAAAATGCGGTTGACAATGTCGTCGTCAAACACGCAACGGTTGTTCAGCTTCCGGCAGGCGCCGCAGCCGATGCAGTCCTGCACGGCGCGGTTGCCGAGCCAGACGGTTTCGCTTTCGACGCCGTCTTCCGCCAACGCGCCGGAAACGATTTTCAAAGCCGTGTCGGTGCAGCCGTGTTCGTTGGGGCTGCCGTTTATCATCAATACCTTCATTTTTTTCTCCGTTTGCATTTTCCGACCGTACTTTTATTTATTCCGCCGGACGGATTTTTCAATTGCCCGGTATGATAAACCGTTTATAATGCCGCCGTCAACAGGAGGAGAGCAGAAAATGGAAACGACGGAAAAAATACTGAAACTGGCGGCCGAAAACCGGCAACAGGCCTTTCGCGTCATTGAGCAAAGCAACGTCATCGGCTGCTGGCAAAGCGTCGGCGCCAGAATCAACCTGATCGGTTCGCTCAAAACCGGCCTGTTGATGAAACACCGGGACATAGATTTTCATGTTTACACACCGCGACTCAATGTGGCCGAAAGCTTTCGGGCAATGACGCGGCTGGCGGAAAATCCGCGAATCGTCAAAACGGAATACGTCAACCTGACAGCAGAAGAAGACGCCTGTCTGGAATGGCACGCATGGTATCAAAGTGATGACGGAAACACCTGGCAGATTGACATGATCCATATGGCGGAGGGCTGCCGCTGGGACGGTTACTTTGAAAAATTTGCCGACCGGATCAATGCCGCCGCCGGCGCCGAAGAAAGAAAAACCATCCTGCGGCTGAAATACGAAACGCCGGACGACGCAAAAATTGCCGGCATAGAATATTATATGGCGGTTCTTCGCGACGGGATCGAAAACTACGATGATTTTGTCAGATGGCGGCAACAGCAAAAAACGGACGGCATCATTGAGTGGATGCCGGAAGCGGCAAAATAATCCCCCGCCCGAAATTTTGGTTTGCTTTTTACCCGCCGCTTATATAACATTTGATGTGTCAGAAATGACACTTTACAAAAACTAACAAAAAGGACTACAAATATGAAAAAATTAGCTCTCGTCGTCGTACTGCTGGCCTTGTCCGCCTGCACCGGCACCCGCGGAACCATCGGCAGCCAAAGAGTCTGCACCAACGATTACCTGCTTGGCGTCATCTCCCTTTCCGAGCTGGTCAGCCCCTGCGGCAAATAAATTCGCCCGCTTTTAACAAAAATGTCCTTCCGTTAAAGAAGGACATTTTTGTTTTGCCGAAAAAAACGCCGCCGATTCTTTCAAAATATAAGACACTTCTAATTTGTTATTTTTTGCAATATCATTTAATAGTAGACTAAATATCTAAAACTTTTCGCCTTTTCGGTTTGCGGCAACCTTTTTGTCAATTTTCGATTTACTTTTGCGTAATATATTCTATAATGAAAACAGAATACCAAATTATTAAGCCATATGAGAAATTATTTTTCAGTTTTAGCTGCAGCCATGTGCTTTTCAGCTATGAGTGTATCCGCGCAAAGCGCAAGTGAGAACAATTATTGGGCAGACGATGCAATCAAAGCGAGCGCTATTGTCTATGCCGGAGCAAACGTTCTGGAACCCGCACCAATCTATGGTGCCGCGATCGGACTTAACTGTTACTTTCTGAGGGCAGAGTTTGAAATCGGCGGCAGCTGGATTGATCCGGGGGCTTCTTTCTCGCGCAAACAAATGCTGTACTTCAGCCCGTCTTTCGGTCTGGCTCATACTTTCCAAAAGAAATATGAGGTTTACCTCATGAGTTCCTGGATAAATTGGGGCAGTACGGTGTTGGAAGAGGCAGACAACAACCATTGCGGGCATGACGTCTTTGAAAAAGACCTGTTCCACTGGCGTCTCAAAGCCGGAACCAACATTGCGATCAGCAAAAGACTGTTCGTCAATGTAGATGTCAGCTATATGTTCCCCAAATCCAATACGGGGGGGGGTATATATATTATGACAATCTTTCTGTTCGCGCGGGTATCGGTTATCGTTTCTGATAAAACGTCCCGCCGACGGATACAAAAAAAGGATGCTGCTTAATGCCGCATCCTTTTTTTATTTTGCCTCACCTGACAGAAATGTATTTTTTCAGAGCTTTTTATGAACCGTCAGACCATGGATTTTTTATTATGACAGCCCCACGCAATCTATAAACTTTATAAAAACGACCGTCATTGTCAGGTTATCGGCATCGGCAAACATTCCGAAAACTTGGAAGACATGTTCATTTGTAAAGCTTCATACGCCCCGTCGATTTCTCCGAAGGGCAAATTTGGTGCAGACCGGACAAAATACGGGAAGAAACAAAAAGACGGAAAATCGCGGCTTTAAAAATTAAATAAAAAACGGTATTCAAAAAACTGCGTTTATGCCAATTAAGCCTTTATTTTATTAAAAGCTTCCTGCCGTCCCTAAGAAAAAAATGCTGCTACCGGCGCAATCATCCAACTTGCCCGGCTAAGAGCCGACGTAAAACCGAGCCGAGTTGCGCAAGTCGGAAAAAAATTTTTACGATCTGATTTTTCTTTGCCAATCATCTGTTTTTCCGCCTATTTGCATCCTCAAAAGCGTTTGACGTTTTTAAAAATATTTCAAACGATTGACTTAATTTTAAGATTGTGCTATGATTATTTTATAATTCCGGAGAATGTTCCGGCTGCCACTGTGCCAACATCGTCGGAAAAGCTTCGTTCAAAATGAAAAACAAAAAACAATGAAAGACACCGAGGCGCAAACCGTTAAAAACCGCCGCCCGGCTGCCGGAAAGGAAAAACCAATGAAAAACACCAAGGCCAAGCTGTTAAAAACCGCCGCCCGACTGTTTGCCAGCCGCGGCACGGAAGGCGTTTCCACCCGCGAACTGGCCGGGCAGGCAGGCGTAAACCTGTGCGCCATCAGCTATTATTTCGGTTCCAAACAAAAACTGTACGAGGCGGTGATCGACGAAGTGATTGACACCGTCAGACAAAACCTGTTGCCGGCGCCGGGAAACGGGGCACCGGCCGCGGACAATCCACGGGAAAACGTCAAAACCGTCATCGGCCGTTTCTTCGATTTTCTGTGCGGCGACAAAATTTCCGACGTGCAGGCCCGGCTGATGATCAACGAAATCATCAGTCCGTCGTCCGTTTACGACAAAATTTACCAAAACATTCTGGAGCCGGCGCACCGGCAGATTTCCCGACTGGCGGCACAGGAAACAGGCGCGGACGAAAACAGCCCGCAGGTGCTTATCCTGACCCATACCCTGTTCGGCCAGGCGGTGATGTTCCGCATCCACAAGGAAGCCCTGCTGCGGCGGATGAAAATCAAACAGTATACGCCGGAACTGCTGAACGAGATAAAAAAACACATTGAGGAAAACTGCGACGCCATATTGGAACAGGCAAGGAGGCAAAAATGAAAAAGATTCCGACAATTCTGATTGCTGCCGCCGCAGCGGTCGCCGCCTTTTTCCTGCTGACTGCCGGCAAAAAAGACGATGACGGCGTGATCACTCTTTACGGCAACGTTGACATCCGCCAGGTAGACATGAGCTTCCGGGTGCCGGGAACGTTAAAGGAAATGTTTTTTGAAGAAGGCGAACGGGTCCAAAAAGGCGATCTGCTGGCCGCGCTCGACGACGAAGACTATCGCCGGACATACGAAAAGTCGCTGGCGGAAATCAAAAGATGCGAAGCACAGCTGAGGGAAGCGGTTTCGCTGCTTGAAACCAACCTGCCCCTGTGCAAACAGAAAATTTCTTCCGAACGAAGCTGCATTTCCTATGCCAACGCCCGCGACGAAGCGGCCGCTGCCGTCGAAGCGGCCAAAAGCGCCGGACGTTATGAAAAGAACCAGCTCGAATACACCAAAATATACGCGCCGGCAGACGGCATCGTCAGTTCCCGTATTCAGGAGCCCGGCGCTACCGTTTCCGCCGGACAGCCGGTTTATACCGTAACCAAAACCGAACCTTTGTGGATCCGCGTTTACCTGCCGGAACCCAAGCTCGGCCGCGTAGATTACGGCAGCAAGGCAGTCATCGTCACCGACGGCATCGACCCGGCAACCGGTGAAAGAAAACATTACCGCGGACATGTCGGCTACATTTCCCCGGTGGCGGAATTTACCCCCAAAACCGTACAGACGGAAGAACTGCGAACCGATCTGGTTTACCGCCTCAACATCTATGTCGACGATGCCGACCGTTTTTTGAAACAGGGAATGCCGACGACGGTAAAAATTTATGCCGAACACGAGGAGAAAAGCGATGACGGCGAAAAACTGCATTGAAACAAAGGATCTGGTCAAGACTTTCGCCGGCGGCAAAACGACTGCCGTCGATCATCTGTCGCTGACGATTGAAAAAGGGCAGACGGTCGGTCTGATCGGCGCCGACGGCGCCGGCAAAACCACCCTTCTCCGGCTGATCGGAGGACTGCTGCTGCCGGACGCCGGCAGCCTTTCCGTCTGCGGGCTGGATCCGGTGAAGGACAAGGCACGGCTTTCCGCCAAAATCGGTTACATGCCGCAAAAGTTCGGCCTTTACGAAGACCTGACGGTGCGGGAAAATCTGGAGTTTTACGCCGATTTGAAAAACATCGGCCGCGATTTTTCCGCAATGCTTGCCTTTGCCGGCCTTAGCGCCTTTCAGGAACGGCTTGCGGGAAAGCTTTCCGGCGGCATGAAACAAAAGCTGGGACTGGTCTGCGCGCTGGCCGGCAGCCCCGAACTGATCCTGCTTGACGAACCTTCGGTCGGGGTCGATCCGGTTTCCCGCCGGGAACTTTTAAAAATGGTTAAAAGCGCGGCCGGCGGCAAGGCAACGGTGTTGTGGTCCACCGCCTATATGGACGAAGCCCACGGATTTGACACCGTGATCGTTATTGACAAAGGGCGGATCATTTATCAGGGACGGCCCGGCGACCTGGCGCCCGACAGCCGCCGTTTCGAAGAAAAGGTAATCGAGCTGACGGGCGGCTATGAGCAAAAGGAATCGCCGGTCGCCGCAAACTTTTCGATGTCGCCGGCAAAATGCGAATACACGGTCGAAGCGCTTGATCTGGTCAAACGTTACGGCGATTTTTACGCGGTGAAAAACAACACCTTTCATATCCGCAAAGGTGAAATTTTCGGTCTGCTCGGTCCCAACGGCGCCGGCAAATCGACTTCTTTCAAAATGATGTGCGGCCTGGCCAAACCCACGTCCGGCACCGCCCGCATCATGGGAACGGACATCGTCCGGAACGCTTCGGCGGCGCGCGCCCATCTCGGTTACATGGCACAGAAGTTTTCGCTTTACCCGAACCTGAGCGTTCGCCAGAATCTTGAATTTTTTGCCGGCGCCTACGGACTTTTCGGCCGGGAGGGAAAGGAAGCGGTTGAACGAATGACCGAAATTTTCGGCTTTGCGCGTTATCTTGACAGCGACGCCCGCGAACTGCCGCTCGGCTACAAACAGCGGCTGTCGCTGGCCTGCGCCGTCATGCATAACCCGCCGGTGCTGTTTCTCGACGAACCGACTTCGGGCGTTGACGTCATCACCCGGCGCGAATTTTGGAATCATATCGTTTCGCTTGCCCGCAAAGGCGTCACCGTATTGATCACCACTCACTTTATGGACGAGGCCGAATTCTGCGACCGTATCAGCCTGTTTTACCGCGGCCGGACCATCGCCACCGGCACCCCGGCGGAACTGAAAAACGAAGCCGGCGCCCGCACGCTGGAAGAAGCCTTCGTCAACATCATTTTGCAACAGGGGGAACAAACCGCATGAGTATTACCCTTGCATTTATCAAAAAGGAATTTTTGCAGATTATCCGCGACCCCTCCAGCCTGATCATCGCCTTTGTGCTGCCGACATTGCTGCTGTTTATTTACGCCTACGGCATCAACCTCGATTTTGCCAACGTCCGGCTGGGCATCAAAAACGACGACGGCAGCCCGGCAACCGAGGAACTGGCCGGCGCCTTCGGACAAAACCGTTTTATTACCGCCGTACGCTACGACGACAGAAAACAAATGCAGGCCGACCTTACCCGCGCAAAAATTCAGGGCGCGCTTACCATTCCGTCGGATTTCACGCGGCGGCTGGCGGCCGGCAAAGACGCCTCCCTGCAGCTTATTACCGACGGCGCCAACATCAATCAGGTGGGCCATACGCAAAACTACGTCAATCAAATTGTTTCCGGCTGGCTGCAAAAAAGCGGATTTGCCACGGCGGCTTCTCCCGCCGTCGAGGTGCAGGCACGCTATCGGTACAATCAGAACGCCGACGGACGACGGGCGCTGGTGCCGAGTTCGCTGGCCGTTACCATGACGCTGATCGGCATTCTGCTGACCGCGCTGGTCGTTTCCCGCGAATGGGAACGAGGCACCATGGAAGCGCTGCTTGCTGCCAACATTCGTCCGATTCATATTGTCATCGGCAAATATGTTCCTTATTTTGTCGTCGGCATGTTGTCGCTTACGTTCAGCATGTTTGTCATTATCTTTGTCTTCGGCCTGCCGTTTGGCGGCAGCTATTGGGTGCTTTTTATCGTCAGCGCTTTGTTTTTGTACGCGTCGCTCGGCATCGGGCTGATCATATCCAGCCTTCTGCGCGACCAGCTGCTGGCCAGCATGGCTTCGCTGATCATCGGCTTTCTGCCGGCGCTGATGATGTCCGGCGTTGTCTTTCCGATCCTTTCAATGCCGCCGTTTTTCCGCTGGCTGACCAAGCTGTTGCCGCCAACCCATTACGTCAGCTTCATCAAAAGCGAATTTCTGGCCGGCACCGTTTGGCAAAACGCATTGACCAGTTCGCTGTTTCTGCTGCTGCTCGGATTTTTGTTTTCGCTGCTGGTTTATAAAAAAACCGCAAGGAGGCTTGATGACTGAACGCTTCTTCCGCCTGTGGGCGCTGATCAAAAAAGAATTTCTGACCATCCTGCGCGACCCCAAAAGCCGCATCATTATCATTGTCCCGCCGCTCATCCAGCTGACGCTGTTTGCCAACATCCTGACCATGGAAACAAAAAACGCCGACATTGCGGTGATCGACGCTTCAAACACGCTGGAATCGCGGGAATTCGTCGCCGGCATCGAGAACTCCCGCTGGTTCGGCCGCGTCATTCGTTCCGACAACCTCCGGCAGGCGCGCGAGAATCTGAAAAACGAAAATATCCACGGCATTCTCCTCATCCGGCAGGACTTTGCCCGCCGACTGAAAAAAGGGCAAAACGCCGACGTCCTGCTGATTTTGGACGGCCGGACGCCGACGACGGCCACCGGCTTAAACGGCTATGTCACGCAGATTGCCGCCGCCTTCTCGCAAAAGTTCGCCGCCCGGACGGGCGTCGCCGGCGCTTCGGTTGTGACGGCAGCCCGCAGCTGGTTTAACCCGAACGCGGTTTACCAGTGGTATCTGGTGATTTCGCTGATCGTGATTCTGGCGCTCGTCATTACCCTGATGCTGACTTCGCTGTCGGTGGCCAGAGAACGGGAGCTGGGCACTTTTGAACAGTTGATCGTCAGCCCGTATACGGCTTTTGAAATCCTCGTCGGCAAAACCGTGCCGCCGCTTTTCATCGCGCTGATCCTGCAATCGGCCATGACGCTGGCCGCCGTTTTCTTTTTCGCCATTCCGTTTACCGGCTCGTTCTTCCTTTTCATTTTCTCTTCTTTTATCGCCCTGCTTTCTTTTGTCGGCGTCGGACTGTTCATTTCTTCCGTCTGCGCCAACCAGCAGCAGGCGATACTCGGGGCGTTTGCTTTCATGATGCCGGCCATTTTGCTTTCCGGCTTCGTGTCGCCGGTTGAAGACATGCCGGCGTTTTTGCAATATCTGACTTACGCCAATCCGATCCGCTTTTTCATCAAAATCGGCAACGGATTGTTTCTTAAAGATGTCGGCGTCACCGACATCTGGCCGGAACTGGTGCCGTTATCCGTCATTGCTGCCGTCACCCTCGGCTTTGCCGCCATGACATTCAAACGCAATCTGGAGTAGCCGTCGGAGCTCGGTTTGCAAAATTTGACAAATTAAACGAAAAAGCATAAAATACAACAACAATGCCAAAACAACCCGAAAATACGCCGATGGAACCGGAACACGCAAAGTTTGACGAAATCATCAACACCGTTTCGCCCGACGAGATGAGAAATCCGCCGCCGTCGGAAGAACGCGGAAAAAACATTGCCGTATTTGCCCGTTTTATCGCCAACGCCCACCCGGGCTGGCCTTCTTTTCCGGAAGAAATCCGCGACAGATTCCGCCGGGAAATCGAAAACCTCTACAACCGCAACGGCAACGGTCCGGAAAATCTGCTGAAAGAAATGGAAAAGACGCTGATCCGCAGCATTCCGGACAATCACGCCTTTATCCTCAACCCCGACAAAAGCCGGGCACTTGACGAAAACGAAAGCGCCGCCGTCGACGGCAAAATCATCGACAAGGCGCCAACGCCGGAAACGGGCGACAACAGCGCCTATTCTTTGGCTGAAACCCCGGCCTGCAAAACGCTGTTCCGATCGGGAACGGAAGACTTTCCGCTGGCAATTTTTGAAAAACGCGACCGCAGCGGAAACAAAATCGGCATTGTTTCTCTCACCAAATGCCCGCCGCCCGGCGACGAAAAATACAATTCAGAAGCGCTGAAAAAAGTGTTTGCCGACAACTACGGCAAATGGAACGCCGTCGTACTCGACGTTCGCGGCAACGAAGGAGGCAACGCCGACGTCATTAATTTTGTCAACGAAAAATTATGCGGCTCCCCGCCGCGGTACTTTCGCCGACAGGAAATGCGAACCACGCCGGAGGCAAAAATCCTGCAGGAGCAGAAATATAATCGCGCCTTTCTCGACCGGCTGCATGCGCAAAATCCGGAAGGTTACAAAAGCCCCGAATTTACGGAACCGGATTTTTCCGCCGGACAAGGCTATGACGGCAATATTTACGTTTTGACGGACCGCAGGACCGGATCGTCGGCCGAATTCGTCAGCGGTCTGCGCCGGCACCCGAAAGTCAAATACGTCGGGGAAAACACGCACGGCTGCGGAGAATACGGCGACACGGCAACAGCCCTTCTGCCCAACGGCGGATATCTGAACATGGGTATTTATAAAAACGAACTGTTTGCCGGTATTCGCGAAGGAGAAGGTCTGGCGCCGACCCACAGGACTCCGCCCGGACGCGATGCTTTTGACCATTGCATGCAGCTTATGCAATACGATTTTGCCAGAGAACGCGTTTCCTCCCGTTTGCCGCCCCATGCCAAATCTGCCCGGCCGGCGGAACGGACAAATATATCCGGCGGCCGGCTCAAAGACGGTTATCTCCGCTGAACGCATCGTCTTTTTTGCAGGCTTTAAAACGACGCGCATTTGTTGATATCCCCCGGAAGATGATTATATGATTTTTGTCATTATTTACATAACGAAAGGGAAATATCATGAAATATTGGATTCTCGGACTGTCGCTGATGGTTATGGCCTGTTCCCACAGCGTTGACGTCAAAGACCAGGCCAGTTACAAATGCGGAGACCAGATCATCCGGGTAACGGTCTTAAACGACAACTCCATGATCGTACGCGCCAACGGCATCGACCACGTACTGACCAAAGTCGCCTCGCCGGCGGGTGAAAAATACGAAGACGCGGTATCGCAGGTTTCCTTTACCAAACAGGACGGCGAATTCTATCTCGGCATGCAGGGCCGCAACTACCCGCTCTGTCTGAAAATCAAGTAGCCGCCGGACAATCCGGCAAACAAAAAAAACTCCCGCCGAAGCCGCGGGAGTTTTTTAAAAACCGTTTCGTCGACCGCGCCCGTATCGGAACATTCAGTCGCCGTAACGGTCAAACAATCTTTTCAGCTCCTCTATTTTCTCTTCCCTGACCGCTTCGTCGGCAAAAGAACGGGCGACGCAATGCCGGAGATGCTTTTGCAGAATATTGCCTTCCACCGCCTTGACAGCAGAACGCACCGCCCGCAGCTGGCTGAGGATATCGGGACAATAGCGCCCGTCTTCGATCATTTTTTTTATGCCTTCGATCTGCCCGGCAATGCGATTTAAGCGCGGAATGTTTTCCAGATGGCTCGGATTATGTTCTTCCATTGTTTTCCCCTTTTCAAAGGTTGACGCTGCCGGCAAGAATAACCGCTTTTATCCAAAAAGTACAGCCGGAACGAAAAAAAACGTTCCGGCATCTTTCCGGCAGAGTTTATTTGCTCCCGCAGGCACAGTCATCGCCGCATTTGTTTTCCGGCGTGCACTGGCAGTTATCGCCGCAGGAACAGTCTTTACCGCAGCGGCACTCTTCGCCGCAGCGGCAATCGTCGCCGCATTGACAGTTTTCGCAGGTACAGTTCGGGTTTTTACATTTGCTCATTGTTTCTTTTCTCCTTTTAATACCCTATACGGGTATTCTGTTTATATACCCCATAAGGGTATTTGTCAAGTTAAAACATTCTGCAGACTATCGTAAACGGTTATAGACAACGGCGGAAATTTCCGCGGCAAGAGCCGCATTTTCCCGGTCAGACATCCGGGAATCGGAAACCATCACCGCGATATAATATGTCCGGCCGTCCGGCAAAATCACAAAACCGGCATCATTGTCGGCAATTTTTATTCCTTCGGCCGTTCGCGAAGACGAGCCTGTCTTATGCCCGAAAACCGTTCCCTGCGGCAGCCCCGCTTTCAACTTATCGCCGCCGGTCACGGTTGCCGTCATTATCTGATCGAAAAATTTGCGGTTTTCCGGCGTCAAAATATCGCCTTCGCGCATGGTTTTTAAAAATCGGACAACATCTGCCGGCGAAGCACGGTTGACATATTGTTTGGCAATGTCCGCATTCATTTCCTTTTCATTGGCGGAAACTTCAATCTCCCCAAATCCGAGACGTTTTAAATAAGCCTGCATCTGCTCCGTTCCTCCGGTGTATGCCAGCAAAATGTCGGCAGCATTATTATCGCTTTCGGCAACCATATATTCCAACAGACGTGCAACGCTTATCCCGTAAGGATAGGTTCGCCGTTCGTCACGCATCGGGCTGTAGGTTCGTTCGTCAATCATGTCGCGGGTAATCGTTAATTCTACCTTGTCCGGATCAGCGTTCTCACGCTCCAGTTCGTCGAGAACCCGTACGGCAATAAAAAGCTTGAATACGCTCAAAAGGGGATATTTTCCTTCCTCATGAACAAAAGAACGAGAACCGGCAACAACGGCCGCCCCGACCCGGCAGTCTTTGCCGGCAGCAAGACGGTCCAGTCGATAAGCAAGCGAACTGAAATAAAATCCGGCTGCCGCGGCACAGATCAATACCACTAAACCGGCTGCCGCATAAAATTTTTTATTCTTCATCATTTTTACTTTTTAGCATAAAATCATTTAATAAAAAATGAAACGGGCATCATCGATAAAAACATACTGTTTTTGCCGCAACCTAAAGGCACTTTTGCTTCGCAGCCACTTAAAAATTTTTTAAAACTGCGGCATAAACGTTTGAACCGCATATACTACCATAACTAGTTATTTTCAAAAGATACATCAAAAAAATGACCAAAAACTTCTAGTAATAAAATATTTAGATTATTTTTACAACCAAAAGCAGTTATTGTTAAAAAATGAGAAATATAACTTTTGATTACCAAAAATTGTATATTGTTAATTGTCTGCACAAACTTATAAGCAAATATTAGTTGAGAAACGACAGCGTTTCAATTTTCTATTTATAAATGTTTCATAAAATATTTACTACTTTTGATGGATAAATACATTGTATTAACAACCAAAATATGTTTCTAATGTGATTTTGCCATTACTAACATCAAGATTGTTTTCATAACATAAAGTTGTACTTTTAGCTTGTTTTTTCAAAATTAATGTGAGACCATACGATTATTATTTGTGACTTTGTGTCCAAGAGTTATATGCACTTGTATTTCATAACAAAATTGCATCTTATAAATTACAATTGTTGGGAGATTATGTATGAAACATACACTACCGGAAAAAAGCACAACTAAACTTCCCAAAAAATATTGGTTCACTCTTATCCTTATGTGGATTGTTTGTATATTAGCTTCCATTCTATTAATAGGAAATAGTTATGCTGGAGGCCAATATGTTGATTTCATAAAATCTTTTTCTATTTTTGCACTTTTTCTAATCATGTTCTATTTTTTTCAAAAATTCTTAGATAAGATAAATTTAATTAAAATATATACGACACTTTTTTATTCTACCTTATTTTTGTTTATATTCACCGCATACACTCACATTCCAAATATTCCACTTCCATACGGAGAGGGAATCAATGCATATAAATATATGGTAAGTACAGGTAACTTTATATTTGGCTATTATTTATTTCTCTTTATTTTTCTTACTTTAAATACAACTTATTTAATAATCAAAAAAAAGTTGCAACATATTCAAACACAAATCCCCTTTTTTACTCATTACATTATTTTTTTATATTTAATGATTATTACCTATCTCCCTGTAATTGCTACTTACATAATTAAATATTTTGTTTTTTTCAAAATCATTAGAAGATAAACTTTATGGAGTCTAAAAATGTCTCAATATACTTTATACATTCATTCTTGGTTTGTAACAATCGGATACCACACCGGCTTTACCTTGGAAGAAACAACAGAAAACGGAAGTTCTACCAGAACAATTGACTTGTCAAAAGATAAAATAACCGGAAATATTATCACACCGGAACCGGCGGAGATATTGCCATCGGCAGAGTTCCCGTGTTAACCGGAAGCGATGCCGTTGCCGCCTTCAACAAAATCACTATTGCGACATCCATTTTAGACTCTTATCAACTCGATTACGGGCATTTAACAAGCAATTGTAATTCCAGTACGGAAGTGTTAATCGACAACTTTGTTCCCGGCTGGAAAGGAAGAGCCGGAGAAATTTTTGATCAGCTGCCGGGTTTTTACGTCGGGGACGAATATAACAGATTCAGAAACAATCCTTATGTACAACAAGCATTAAACAATGCCAATGCCGTCATTGAACAATTGACCGAAGCCGGCATTGATCTCGGCTCTTCCGCATTAAAATGGCTTAATACCGAC
>OGLT01000789.1_pt1 | contig 21013 bp, 27 predicted proteins | sample 1572911 | NCBI WGS metagenome assembly OGLT01 (sample SAMEA2582014, study PRJEB24529) | metagenome | biome: Human gut stool | place: China | collected 2011 | reverse complement strand
AAGTAATCAAATTTTAGAAAAAGTAAGCAATATTAAAAAATACAATACTGATACACAAAGAGCTAAAAAGATAGAAGAAGAAAAGCGAAGAAAAATTATGAATAAATAAAATTTGTAATTTTTATATAGGATAATACTGAAGAAAAAGAGAGGTAAGTATGAATGAACTTAAAAAAATCAAGTTTTGAAGATATAATAAAAAAAGAATGGATTGTTACAAATGGACTTGGAGGATTTGCAAGTTCAACAGTAGCAGGTGCTAATACAAGAAGATACCACGGAATACTTGTGGCACCATTAAATCCTCCTGCACAAAGATATCTATTGGTTTCAAAAGTTGATGAAAGTATAGATATTAATGGAAAAACATATCCATTATATACAAATATGTGTAAAAATAATATATCAGAAGGATATAAAAATTTAGTAGCATTTGAAAAAGAAGAAGTTCCAACATACTATTATAATGTTGAGGGAATAGAAATTGAAAAAACAATATGTATGGAATACAGAAAAAATGTTTCTATTATTTTGTATAAAATAAAAAATAATGATTCAAAAACGAAATTAAGTTTAACACCATTACTTAATTATAGAGATTTTCATGGTACAAGCTATAATAAGAATTTTTATATAAAGCAAACCAATAATAAAAATTTAGTTGATATAGTGATAGATAATAGTGAGCATCACATATATATGAATTGTTCAGATGGAAATTATATTGTAAAAGAAAATGATTCATTTAAAAATATGTACTATATAGAAGAAGAAAAAAGAGGACTTCCAAGTGAAGAAAACCACGCAATAGCAGGAACATATGAAATTGAAATTAATCCAAATGAAGAAAAATATATTACATTTTCTTGCTCTCTTGATGAAATAAAAATTGATAGAAAAAATGGTGTAAAAATAATTCAAAATGAAAAGAAAAGAATTAAGCAATTAATAGATAAATCAGATTTATCTGGTGATGATGATTTAATAAAAAAATATATAATAGCAACAGATAATTTTATTGTATCAAGAAAAAATCTACTAACTCTTATAGCTGGATATCCTTGGTTTTTAGACTGGGGAAGAGATACATTAATTTCTTTTGAAGGAACAGTATTAAAAAATAAAAGATTTGATGTTGCAAGAAAAGTATTATTAACATTTACAAAAGATATAAAACAAGGATTAGTACCAAATGGATATTCTGAGTATGATAATACTCCACTATATAATAGTGTTGATGCAAGTTTATTATTATTTGAACAGGTTAAAAAATATATAAATTATACTAAAGATTACGATTTTGTTAAGGATAAATTATATACAAAATTAAAGAACATTATTAAGAATTATACCAAAGGTATTGATTTAGATAAAAATAATATTTATTTAGATGAAGATTATTTAATATCTGCAGGATCATTAGAAACTCAAAACACTTGGATGGATGCAAAAGTTGGCGATTATGTTGTTACTCCAAGAAATGGAAAGCAAGTTGAAATTAATGCTATGTGGTATAATGCACTTATGATTACTTCTGAACTTGCAGAAAAATTTGAAGATGATGTAGATATAATAAATGAGCTAAAAGAACTAGCTAATAATACTAAAAAATCATTTAATGAAAAATTTTACAATAAAAAGAATAAATGTTTATATGATGTTTTAGGTGATGATAAAATTAGACCAAATCAATTATTTGCTCTATCATTAAGTTACCCAGTTATAAATCCAAAAACAGAAGTTGCAAAAGAGATGTTTAATACTGTAACTAAAAAGTTGTTAAATAATTATGGATTAAAAACATTAGCAAAAGGCGAAGTTCATTATACTGAAGTATATGAAGGAGATTCATATAGAAGAGATATTAGTTATCATCAGGGAATTACATGGCCATGGTTATTAGGTCCATACAATGATGCATTTTTAAATATCATTAATGCGGAAAAAAGTAAAAGCGAGAAAAATAATTTAATTGAGCATCATCAAAAATTTGTTGAAAAATTAAAAAAGACATATACAAAAGAGCTAAACGAAGGAAAAACAATAGGTAGCATTTCAGAGCTTTATGATTCAAAAAGACCATTTGAATCTAAAGGAGCATTTGCACAGTGTTGGAGTGTTGCTGAAGTATTTAGAATAATATTATAATTTTGTTTAAAGTGTAGGAGAAAATGTATGACTATTAATCAATTAGAAAAAGAATTAAAAGAAAATAAGTTGTCAAGCATATATTTACTATATGGACAAGAGCGATATTTATTAGATAATGTAGTAAAAAAAATAAAAAAATCTTTTGGAAATTTAGTAGATGGATTGAATTATATTAAAATAGATAATTCAGCCATTGATAATATCATTTCTGAAATTCAAACTCCTGCATTTGGATTTGAAAGAAAACTAATTATAATAAAAAACACAGATTTGCTAAAAAAACAATCTAAGAAGAAAAATCAATTAATAATTGATAAAATAGAAAAAATATCTGAATATATTGAAAAAAATAAATTATATAAAACAATAGAAAAAATTGGAATAGTATGTAATTTTGAACCTGAAAAGCCACAAGAACTATCAAATAGAATTAAATATATTTGTAATGCATATTCTGTAAATATTGATAATCCAACATTAGCATATTTTATAGAATGTTGTGGTACAAATTTACAAGATTTAATTAATGAAATAAGAAAGTTGATTGAATATAAGGGAAAAGGTGGTCAAATAACTAAAGAAGATATAGATATATTATCTATAAGACAATTTGATAGCGTTATATTTGATTTAACAGATAATTTAGGCAGAAAAAATGTTGCAAAATCATTAGAAGTGTTAAGAAATTTGATATATGCTAAAGAGCCTATCCAAAAAATTTTAATTACATTGTATAATCATTTTAAAAAATTATATATAGTTAAATTATGTGAAAAATATAAAAAAGACATACAAGAAAATTTAAATTTAAAACCAAATCAAACATTCCTTGTTTCAAAATATAAAAAGCAAGCAGGCTATTTTAAGGAAGATGAGTTGTATAATATATTAAAACAATTTATAAATTTAGATGAAAAATACAAAGATGGTGATATTGATTTAAATATTGGTATTGAAGCTGTAATATGTGGATATTGTAGTTAAATATTATAGATATAATATGAATAAAAAATAATGTTTTCCAAATAATATTTTGGAAGACATTATTTTTTTGAAGGGAATGATTTTATATGTATAATTTTAGAACTGATATGGCAGATGAGAGACGTGATATTTATAAAAAAGCTAATAAGCTGGAAGGTGATATTCCGGGAATTGAAACAATTGAGAAGATAAGTAATGAAAATATTAAGTCATCTGTGGTTAAAATAATAAATGAAGAAGGGGAAAAAGCAATTGGCAAACCGATTGGAACGTATGTTACAGTTGATATTAAAAATTTAAGATTAGCAGATGATGATGAAATCGAGAATGCTTCTAATATAATTAGTGAGGAGCTTGCAAGTATTGTTGATGAAAAAATTGGTAAACAAGATGAAATTTTAGTTGTGGGGTTGGGAAATCAATTTGTTACTCCAGATGCATTAGGTCCAAAAGTATCTCAAGAAATCGAAGTTACAAGACATTTATTAAAATATGCACCAGAATGTGTTATAAAAGGAGCAAGGTCTGTATGTACAATTGCACCAGGTGTATTAGGAACAACAGGTATAGAAACTTTGGAAATAATAAAAGGTGTAGTTGATAATGTAAAACCTAAATTGATAATTGTAATAGATAGTTTAGCATCAAAGAGTATTGAAAGAATAAGTAGTACAATACAAATTTCAGATACGGGAATAGTGCCAGGAGCTGGCGTTGGTAATACTAGAAAAGAGTTAAGCAAAAACACATTAGGAGTACCTGTAATAGCAATTGGAGTACCAATGGTTGTTGACTTAGCAACAATAACAAATGATTGTTTAGACATATTTATAGAAAATCTACAAAGTCAAGCTAAATCAAATGACTATTTAAACAATTTAAAAAATCAAGATAATTACGAAGAAATAAAAACAGCTCTAAATCCAAGAGATTATAATATGATTGTAACGCCAAAAGAAGTAGATGATTTAATAGAAAACATGAAAAATATTGTAGCAAAAAGTATCAATTATGCAATTTAGAAGTGGGAAAGGGGACAGATTTTATAAATTTTGTTTTGGCTGGTTTTGAGATTAAATGAAGTTAGAATAATTTAGCTCTTTATTAATTAGGTACAGTATTATTGAGATAATAACTGTGATAAATAAACTATTTCCCAAAATTACCACTAAACCTTGCCGAAAAATGTCGAGATTTATCTTGCGTAAAAAAATACTAATTGGTATAATGATGATAATAATATAAAAACGAAGTAGATATAATATTTACCAAAAGAAAAAACAGAGGAAAGATACCAATGAGCAAAAATGATAAGAAACAAACAACAACACAAACCAATACAAAACCAATAGTAATACTATTGCATTATTATTAATAACAGCAATAGTATTTTCAAAGTACGCCTATTCAAAATACAAAACAACACTAACAGAAAATGGAACAGCAACAGTAGCAAAATGGAGCTTTAAAGTAAACGGACAAACACAAACAATACCAGACATAGATTTAGCACAAACAATGGACACTCACAACAACGTAGAAAAAAATAAAATAGCGTCAGGAACACAAGGGCACTTTGATTTAGAACTAGATGAAAGAGAAAGTGAAGTTGCAATAGATTATGACATAAAGTTAGCAATAAATGAAAAGCCAACAAATTTAAAATTCTACGTAGATAGCGAATATAAATATGAAATACCAGTAAATGATAGTATTATGAATGTTAAGGGAAGTACGAGTGGTACTTTTATAAATGAAGATGGAACGCTAATTGTTGCAAGTAATGTAAATCCAGTAACAATTAAATATACAGATGATACTATAAATAAAAGTACTAATGATTATTATTTTTATGATACTAAAAATTTTATAGAAAAAACGTTTTTTGTAGCTTCTCGTTATATTTTGCTTAGAAATGATGATGTAGTTTATTATGTTCGAACAGTAACATCTGGGCATTTGGCATATAATTTTTGGACTTTTAAAAGTGGCGGAACTGAAAAAATGTTTTACCTGTGGTTATATTGAGATCTAATATAAAAACAAATGGTCGAGATTCGAGTGGGGGCTTGGAATTTAGATATTTGAAAATAAAGGGAATAGAGCAAGCAAAAAAATACTTTACAGAATGGGAGATAAGAGAAAAAGACTACTCGGAGTTAATATTGACAGAATTTTTAGAAAATCCAGAGGTGATAAATATGTCAGAAAAAGATATAGAGAAAGAAAAAGATGAAAGCCTAAAAACAACAAAAAAAGCAATAAAGCAAGCCAAAGATACATTAGAGCAAATAAGTAAAGATAAACACGAACAAGAGCTAGCAAGATTACGAAAAAAATACATAATGGACCAAAATGCAATTCAAGAATATGGATATTGTAGAGGTATTGAGGAGGGCGTTGAAATTGGAAAGCGCGATGGAATTGAAATTGGAAAAAATGATGGTATACAATTTGAAAAAATAGAAACAGCCAAGAAAATGTTAGCTAAAAAAATGCCAATAGATGTAATAATAGAAATAACAGGATTATCAAGAGAAGAAATTGAAAAATTGTAAATTATCCAAAAAGTCAAATTCAGGTTTATTCTGAGTTTGACTTTTAACATATAAAACATAGGAGGGTTGTAATATAGAAGAACTTGAATATTGGATTTGGATTTCACAAATAAAAAATATGACTTTTGAAGTATTTGATTTATTATTAAAAAAGTACGAAAATATAAGAAATATATGGAATCTTAATGAAAAAGAGCTTAAATCAAATAGTTTTTTATCTGAAATATTACTATTAGAGCTGTGCAATGAATCATATAAAAGCAATTTAACTAAATATTTAAGATATATAAATAAAAATGATATAAAAATTATAAAATACACTGATAATAATTATCCGCAAAAATTAAATAATATACAAAATAAACCAATAGTGTTATATTCCAAAGGAAACCTAAAAAACATAAATAATGAATCTGTTGCAATTGTTGGCTCAAGAATGGCATCAATATATGGAAAAAAGAATTCGTATTATTTTTCATATGAATTAGCTAAACGAAATGTCAATATTGTTAGTGGTCTGGCAAAAGGAATAGATTCATATTCACATATAGGGGCATTAAAAGCCAAGGGAAAAACAATAGCAGTTATAGGATGCGGAATAGATAAAATATATCCAAAAGAAAACGAAAAATTATATCATGAAATTTTAAAAAATGATGGACTTATAATATCCGAATATATAGTTGGAACAAAACCAGAAAAAACAAATTTTCCAAGAAGAAATAGAATAATAAGTGGTATTTCAGATGCTGTAATTGTTGTAGAAGCAGGTGCCAAAAGTGGGTCATTAATAACAGCCAACTATGCAATAAACCAAGGCAAAGAAGTATGGGCAATACCAGGAAATATTAACTTAGCAAACTCTGCAGGAACTAACGAGTTAATAAAAGATGGTGCAAATGTTTTAACTAAATTAGGCGATATAATATGGTAGTTCTGAAAAAGGTTGCTAGTTAAGTTTAAAAAAGAAAATCGTAAATGGAAATGGTGATGGGTGTTATCAATCTGTGACTGAGATTAGTGTGTGATGTCAAAAAGAACCGTCCCCATTGACAACTTGTCGAATTATGTAGAAATTTGCAGATGAAAAAAGATTGACTTTGTATGAATTTGATATTAAAATTAGTACATAATAAAATTTTATTCAAAAAATTTAATTCTAAAAAATTTCCAAAGAAATTTAAAAAAATGTAATAGGAGGTGACTTATTGAAACGAAAAACATTGAAGTCTTTGTTCAGTGTTATTATTAGTGTTATTGTAGTATGTTGTTTATTCATTTTTTTATATTTAAAAAATAAAAATTCCATTATTCAATCAAATCTAATAAAAGAAGCAGATAGTATTGTAAACGAAAATATTATTAATAGTGATGCTATTAATAAAAGTGACGAGCAAAAACAAATTGAGGAGTGTGAGGCTTTTTCAATTGAAAAAATATCTAGTGATAATAATGTTTTAGGAAAAATAAAAATTCCAGTAATAAATGTTGAAGCACCAATTAAAGAAGGTGTAACACAAGATGTATTAAAAGAATCTGTTGGACATTTTTGTGATAGTAGTTATTGGAATGGAAATGTTGTTCTTGCTTCTCATAACAGGGGGACATATGCACATTATTTTGAAAAGATAAATAAATTACAAATTAATGATGAAATCATTTATCAAACTAAATTAGGGACAAGAGTTTATATTGTAACTGAAATAAATCAAATATCTGAAAATGATTTGTCTGTTTTAGAAAAATCAAATAAAAATATTTTAACATTAATAACCTGTGTAAAAGATAAGAAAAATTTAAGATTATGTGTACAAGCATCAGAAAAAGTTTAATTTTTATTAAAATAATATACTAAAGAGCATTTTAATTACAAAAGAATTTTTGAAGAAATTATAAAAAAGTAATGTCGTAAATAGATGTTTACGAAATCCAAATATATAAATAGAAGAAAGAAGGAATGAGTTTATTTATGAAAAAAGTAAGGAAAATGTTGTTTAGTATAGTATTATTGGTATTGGCTATATTTCAAATATCTACACAAATGAAAAAAACAGAAGCTGCAACAGCAGGCGAAATACAGTATTTACAAAGAGATAACAAGGGTTTTTATTCAATACAAAAATGGAATGGGTCTGAATGGATATATGTTACATATAGTATAACATATTATACAGATAGCAATGGAGTAAAAAGAATAGCATATTGTATAGATCCAGATTTAAAAGGAATAGGTTGGATTAAAGGTGAGTATGCAGGATATGATGTAAAATTAAAAGAGCTATTATCAAATGAAAAATTATGGCGTGTATATACAAATGGATATCCATATAAAACACCAAGTCAAATGGGAGTTGAAACAGAAGATGATGCATACCTGGCAACAAAAATGGCGTCATATGCAATTCTTAGAGGTAATTCAATTGAAGAAATAAGACAACAATATAGAGCTGGAACAACAAAAGTCGAAAATGAAAGTTTAGAAGATATACAAAGAAGAGGTACAAAAGTAATTGATGCAATATGTAAATTAATTGATATTGGCTACAATGGAAGTGAAACAATAAAAAATAATAATATATTGCAAATATCAAAACAAAGTGAGTTATCAAAAGATTTAAATAAAGATGGTTATTATTCTGCAATTTTTAAAGTAAATTCAAAAGTAGAATGCAGTCAATATAATGTTTCTGAAATTACAGGGTTCCCAGAAGGAACATATATAGCAGATAAAACTGGTACTAATAAAACAGAATTTAATGGAAATGAAAGTTTTAAATTAATGATTCCAAAAGATAAAATAACAAATAGTATAGATGGCAATATAAAAATTGTAGGAAAGTGCAAAAATTACCCAATATATTATGCTGAATGTAATGTTGGAAACTATCAAAACTATATGCTATGTTGTGATATGTATAGCGATGATGTACAAGCAAGCTCTAATATAAATATTAATGCCAATAAATGTGGAATTCAAATAGAAAAAATAGATAAAGACACTAAATACCCTATAAAGGGTGTAAAGTTTTTAATTAAATATGAAAGCGGAGAAGAAATAGGAATATATGAAACAGATGAAAATGGAAAAATAAATATATCTAATTTAAAACCAGGGAATATATCAATTAAAGAAATAGAAACAAATAAAAATTATATATTATCACCAAATGAAACAAATATAAAATTAGAATATGACGAAATAAAAAATGTAAAAATAGAAAACGAAAAGAAAAAAGGTTCAATAAAAATAATAAAGGTTGACTCGAAAAACAATGAAATAAAATTAAAGGGTGTAAAGTTCGAAATATACAATGAGCAAAATGAATTAATATCTTCATTAATAACAGATGAAAACGGCGAAGCAAAAATTGAAAATTTACCAATAGACACAAAATATACAATAAAAGAAGTTGAAACAGCCAAAGATTATATATTGTCAGAAGAGCCTATAACAATAGAGCTAGAAGAAAATGAAATAAAAACAATTACATTTAAGAACAAAAAAATTGAGCAAGACAAAAAAGAAACATTACCAAGAACAGGTCAAATAGACACAAGCAATTATTTATTAGGAATTTCAATAGCTGGAACAATTTTAAATACACAAATATTAAGAAAAAAGAATACAAAAAAATAAAAAGGATAATAATAAATAAAAAGAAGGTGAAAATATGTTTTTGGCAGGTTTAATGATTGGGTCTATAGTCGGCGGAGTATTTGCAATAATATTGCATTGTTTAGTAATAATGAGTAAGACAGAATAAAATTCAAAAGTCCAGGCACACAAACAAAAATATTAACATATATTTAAAATATAGGAAAGAAATATGGAGGTAAATGTATGTTAGTATTTTCTATCTCGGGATTTTTAACATTTTTACAAACCTCACTTTTTGTGATTGGATACATATCTAAAAATAGTTTATTTCCAGAGCCATTAAATGCAGAAGAAGAAAAGATGTATTTACAAATGTTAGAAAACGGAGATAAAGAGGCAAGAACTATATTAATAGAGCGAAATTTAAGACTTGTAGCTCATGTATGCAAAAAATATAGCAATAACAATACAGACTTAGATGACTTAATATCAATAGGAACAATAGGCTTAATAAAGGGAATAGATAGTTTTAATTATAAAAAAGGTGTAAGACTTGCAACATATGTTTCTAGATGTATAGATAACGCTATGATAACATAATGGCAACAAACAACCAAGCCAAAAAGTGAGGAAATTTTTAAAAGAAAACAATTTAAATTCATTTCAATTTGCAAAAATAGTTTGAGTACATGAGTAAAACTATAATAATTATATTGTTGTAATTAATAAGATATGGTAAAATATAAATAATAGAAAGGTCGTGATTTATATGCAAAGAGAAATTACTGTAAAAGAATTTGAAAATGCAGTTAGTAAAGTTGATGATATAGAACCTATGATTATAAAAAGAGATAATAAGAAAGATTTAATAGTAATTAGTTTAGAACAATATGAAAAAGAAATATTTTTAAATAAACTTGAAAAAAGTAAAAAACAATATAAGGAAGGTAAAGTTCATAGTGCAAGAACAGTTTTCAACGGTCTGAGAGAGAAATATGGGTATTAATAGTTACGAAGTTATAGTAACTGATATAGCAAGAGAGGAATTAGAAGAAATCTATGATTATATATTCAATAATTTATGTAATAGAATAGCTGCAAATAATCTAATGAATAAAATTGAACAGGAAATATTTTCGTTAGAGAAAAATCCATATAAATGTGTGGAAGTTCATATAAAACATAATAATGAGGTTTATAGAGAACTGCCTGTTGATAATTATGTTGTTTTATACGATATTGATGAAGAATATAAGCAAGTTATCGTTTATAGGGCTATTTATGGGAAGAGAAATTATCTAAAAATAATTGAAGAATAAATGTGATAATAAAATTAAGAACATCTACAAATAAGTAGGTGTTCTTTTAATTTGCAAACATTAAAAGTTATGGTATAATGTTGATAAATGTAATTGATGATAAAAAAGAATATGCTATAGGGCATGGAGAACAGGTTGCAAAGCTAATGAATAATGGATATGTATGTTCAAATGAAAACAAAATCCGTAATTAATGAAAAGTTAGAAAAAAGCACAGAAAAACAAAGAGAAGGAGTAAGTATAGATGGGGAATAATTATCCTAAAGCTTATAAAGAAGTAGTAGAAATATTAAAATATGTACCTAAAGGAAGTGTTAAAAAAATACCTCAAACAATGATTGATACGTTTAATTCTAAAATGGACAAGACTTATAATTTTTCTATTGATATAAATAAGAGCTTTGAAAAGCAGGAGTTATTAGAGGAAACAAAAGCAATATTAGCTAATATATTCAGAGATTATTGGGCTACACCATATCAAAAAGAGAGAATATTGGCTAAAGAAAGATATGATAGAGAAAAAATCGAAAAAGAAAAACGTGTAAAATATAATAGTGATATTTTCAAGACCAAAAAAACAATAAACAAGATGGAAAAAGATAATACGAATTGTAACAATCTACTAATTGAAGTAAAAAAAGAAAGTTTTTTTGAAAAGATAATTAAATTCATAGAGAAAATATTTCATATAAATTAAAAAATGTATAAAAAAATTTAAAAACTTTAGGAGGTATTATATGAATTTTTTAGAACAAGTAAAAAAGATATTTGGCAATAGAAAAAAACAAAAAGAAAGTCGTATAAAAGAAAGTAGTATAAATAAAGATAAAAATCAAGAATCGTACGAAATATACCATGAAGATGAAGAAACAGAAGTTAAGATTCAAATACAGGTATTGGCTGAAAATATAAAATGGGCATTTAATGCACCAACACCAGATGAAGAAAATATTTCAGGTTATAATAATGCTTTAAAAAAAATAAAATCAGAAATGGAAAAGAGAGGAATAAATGCTGAAATAAATACTGATTCTATATTTTGTAATTTGATTAATGAATTACAAATACATTATAATAGTGAAAAGAAAGAGCCAGTTAATTATGATGAAATAAAAAAAAAGCTTGAGGAGCCTTTAGTGTTTGAGTGGGGAACGGGTAATGAAGAAACGACATGGAGACATTTTTGCAATTTTAATTATGAGGATATTATAAATAAAACAAAATTAAAAGCAATTATTACTAGAGAATTAGATGAATGCTATGAAATCTTGGGAGATGAATGCTTAGATAAAGATTTCGGGGAATTAGTTATGATTCGAGGTGAGTTTGCTAGTTTATTTGGAGAGCTTAATAAAATAATTAATGATTATTCTAAAATCATATCAGAAATGGTTATTAGAAATGATTATAAAGTAACTGATGAAAAATTAAAAGAATATTATGAATTTTTAAATATCCAACCTCAAATACATGAAATAAATGAAATTTGGCAAGAAGTATGGCTCTATGCTGATCAAAATATTATAGGAAAAAGGTTAGAAAAGTATTCAAAAGATGATGCTTTTATGAAAAAACTACAAACAATTATGGAACACGATACAGAAAAACATAAGTATTTATTTCATGGAACACAGGTATTAGAAGACTCACCAAGCATTTTGGAAAATGGATTACTTATGATGAGGAAAGATTTAGGTTCAACAACAGTAAAAGAAATGACTCAAGAAGAATTGTTGTTATATGAAAGACGGAGGAATGATGGCAAGTATTGGAACAGAATCTGTTGTAATAATTGATCAACCTGTAATAGATGGTAAAGAAGTAGATATTGTTGAAAATATTTCTGGGCAAGGATATGAGTTTACACCAAGTGGATTGCAAGGAATAGATGGACAACCTAATTATCGTATAAATCCTAAATATATTGTTGGCTATGTAGATAAATTAAATAATAATGTAATATCCAATCCGTTGTACTATAATTATGAGATTTTACAAGAAAGCTTAGGTGATGTAAAAAAAGATACTAAAGGAAGTCAAGCGATAAAGTCTAATAGAACATTAGCATACGGTGGTGAGTTTTTACCGCAAGAGATTGGAAAAGCTACTATTAATATACCAACAGAAAGTAAAGATAGTGCTCAAAGTCAAATTCAACGAGAGCAGCAAGTAATTGAGCAAGAAAAAATAAAATAATAATAATCAAATAAGTGAAAAATTAAAAATTGATTAAGGAGTGTTAATAAGCCGTAATAAATTAAAGATAGTAGGAGATGTAGAAGAGGTGTTAAAGAATTTATTCAAGGACACAATTCAAGAGAGAATATATTACATAGGCCAAGATTAAAAAAATCTATGTAATAGACACTATGTGGCTGAACATCATATAATGAAAGAAACTACAATTAAAATATAACAAATGAAGGGGAAAATTATGGAAAAGAAAATTTTTGAAACAAGTATATTAAATTTATTAAAAGCAATAATTTACTATCAGCTAGCAACAACGCCAGAAGAGTTATTTGAATACTCAATAAGAAAATTAAACTATTTTGGAGCAAAGGAAGGGGTTGATGAATTTATAGCAGTATTACCTGAGCAGCATAGTGCAAGGAAATTTTACAGTAAATTAGATAATCTTAATAATAATGATTTTATGAAAATAAAAACAATTGCTTTTATAAAGATGATTGTTTGGGAGGTAAAAAATAAAGTATTTGATTGGAAGTTTATACAAGAAGATGAAGATGTAGCTCAAATGGCTATGCAAGTAGCCAATACAGATATATCAAACGTTGAAGAATTTGTAAAAAACAATATAAATTTATTAACCAAAAATCACAATAGATATAAGTATTATTTTGCTATATTGTACGATTATATAGTAGCACAAAAAGAAATACAAATAGCAGATATTTTGAAAAAAGAATTGAATTTATTTCAAGAATATAATTTTCACGGTATTTATAAATCTAATGAAGATGAATTTTATTTTCAAGACGCTGAAGATGAAAGAAAGCAATATATAGATTTAGTAAATGCAAAAATAAAAAATAAATCAAAGTAGAAAAATGAAGGAGCTAAAATATGATAATAGAAGAAATAAAATAAAAATTACAAAAGGAAAAGAGGCAGTCTACAAGAAGATATACGAAAAAGAAATAATTCAAACAACATTTGGGAAAATAAAGAAAATGATATCAAAGATGGAAATAACGAAGGAATAGTTTTAGTAATAAAAAAGAAAGTGCGGTATAAAAGACTATTTGTATCATTAAAAAATCTTTTAAAAAGAAGAATAATTAAATAAGTGGTAAGGGCGATTACATAGTGGAAAAAAATTTGAATAGGTGACGGATTTTGTTCAAGATGCGATAGAGAAATCTAGATAACAAGAAAATTTACATAATTTGATTTTTGTACCTAAAAATGTTAAAATATATGTAGGTGGTGATTTTATGGATAAAGATTTCTTTGAAAAACTAATTGCATATTATAAGTGTAAAATTGAAGATGATGAAGGATATGATAAAAGAATAGCAAATGAAGAAAGAGAGGCTTATAGAGTTGTGAAAGCTTTGAGTAATAGTAAACGACCAATAACAATAAAAAATATTGGCGATTTAGCTCGTTTGTTAAATGTCGCAAAACAATTAACTACAACTGATGGTAGAAATATATTTGAAGACTTTTGTTCGATTCCACAAGTTGAAACTATTATAAATAATATAACTTCAAGAAAACCAGAACAAATACAAGTTATCCAAGATTATGATTTTTTAGACTGGGAGCCAATGGAAACACCATTAGAACAAGACCATAGACTAATAGAGGAATTTAAACGAGTTAATACAAACGAAATATACACGGGAACTCTATCAAGAATAAGAGAAATTTTAGCTACAGGTAAGCCAATACAAATAAAATCAGAAGCTAAAAGTGAAAAAGAATTAACAGAAAAACACAAAGCAATTCTTGCTATGTCAAAAATGTTTATGAGAAAAAACGGATTAGTGCCTAATTCAGAGTTAAAATTTGAAGAGGGAAGAATTGTTTTAGGATATCTTGATGCTGAAAAAGTGTTTGGTAGTGATATAATAAAAGCGGAAGAACAAACTATGGGAATAACACCAGCACAAGCTGAAGAAGAGAAGAAAAGAGAAGAAATAAAAAAAGCAGTTCTAGATCGTTGGAAAGGTCGTCAACGAGAAAATAATAAAAAAATACAACGAGAAGAGGTAGCCTATAAAAGAAAAAGAACAAAAGGAGAGGATAGAGGAATCTCCAGATAGAGGATTTAAAAGTAAGGTTGGTGGTTTATATGGTAACAAAAAATCAAGCAATCGAGATTGTAAAAAACTATATAGGATACTCACAAGATGAAGAAAAGGTTGATAAATGTAAAGATATACTTGCAAAACTTAATTCTATACCAGAAGAAGAGTTTAATAAAATTGTTCATCATACTTTAGGAGAAAATCCTGACTTAAGTGCATTTAATGATTGGCTAATGGCAAAACTACAAGAGCCAGAATTACAAGGTACAAAATTTGTTCAACTTAATAATTTGGTTTCATATAATATTGCAGGAATTTCAAAAGATACTATTGCTTTACATGTAGTGCCTGCACAAGTTACTACCAGTCAGATTAGAAATAGTGGTTCATATTTGGTTGATGCTTTAGAACAATTGAGAACGAAATTAAAAGAAGGAGATTTTGAAGAAGTTGAAACAATATTTGCTGTATCAGATATTCTAAAGTTAAAACTATTACAAGGATATTTTAGAGATTTAGGTTTTGATGTAAGAGAAGGAGAAGAAATGTTTAGAAGAAGATTTAAAAATCCATATCAAGCATCTTTACCAAAGGATAATTTATTAAGTGAAGATTGGGAAAAACTAAAAGAAAATTTTATGAAAGGTAAACCAACCATTGCGGAATTAGAAAGTAAAGAAGAATTGGAAAGTGAAAAAGAATTAGAAAAATAATTAAATTTATAGCTAGGGCAACCTAGCTTTTTTTGTTGTAAATAATATGCATAATCAAACAGTTAGAGAATTATCAGGTTTTAAAAAGAGGTATAACAGTTGGGGCAGATGTTCCCAAAAGAATCATATGGAATTAAATTAATTAGTTAAGTGTACAAGTATCACTGAATAGTTTTAGAATAAGGAGTGATGCTTATGAATATAAAATTTAATTATCCAAATGATAAAACTAAATTAGAAAACGGAATAGCAAATATTAAGGCATTTTTAATACAAAGATATATAGATGATTTAAACTATGATGATAAAACTAAAAATACAATTAAAGAATCTATAATAAAAGAATTGCAAAAAATTGAGGAATGTTAGAATCACAGCCCAAAGGAGAAATTTTATATGAAGACAATTGCAATTTATACTAGAAAGTCAAAGGCTACTAACAAGGGAGAATCAATAGAAAATCAAATAAATCTATGTAAAAATTATATTAGCAAGATTTTTTTTGAAGATGAAGTTAAAATTGAAATTTATAACGAGGGAGAAGGATTTTCAGGTGGTGATTCTACAAGAAAAAAGTTCAATGAATTAATTCAAGATGCTAAAAAAGGAAAATACGATGTATTAATTTGCTATAGACTAGACAGGGTGGCAAGAAGTGTAGCAGATTTTTCCGATTTAATAGAAGAATTAAATCGTAATAACATAAGTTTTATATCAGTAAAAGAACAATTTGATACAACAACGCCAATGGGAAGAGCTATGATGTATATAGCATCAGTTTTTGCCCAACTTGAAAGGGAAATAGGGGCAGAAAGAATTAGAGATAATATGCGAGAATTAGCCAAGACAGGTAGATGGCTTGGCGGAACTACTCCAACTGGATATGAATCTGTAGGATTTGAACTTATGAATGTTAAAGAATATAATGAAAATAATGAAGTAGTAACAAAAGTTAAAAAAGCATTTATGTTAAAAAAAATTGATGAAGAAATATACACTGTAAAAACACTATTTCAAAAATTTTTGAATTTAAAATCATTAACTGCACTAGAAACATATGCATTAAATAATAATATAAAAACAAAAAATAATATATATTTTTCAAGATTTGCATTAAAAACTATTTTAACAAATCCTGTTTATGCCAAAAATGATTTTGATATGTATAATTACTTTAAAGAAAATAATGTTGATGTATTTTCTAATAAAGAAGATTTTGATGGTTTGCATGGAATTATGGCTTATAATAAAACTTTGCAAGTAAAACATAAGGCAATAAGAAAAAAAGATATTCATCAATGGATAGTTGCTTGTGGTAAGCATAAGGGAATAATTGATGGCAGAGATTGGATATATGTTCAAAACATATTAAATATTAATAAACAAAAAAGTTATAGGAAACCAAAGAAAAATACTGCTATTTTAACAGGAATGATATTTTGTAAAGAATGTGGATCTCCAATGAGACCACGAATTCAAACTGGGAGATTATACAAAGATGGTACTGAAAAATATGTTTATTCGTGTACTTTAAAAGAAAAAAGTAGACGTAAAAAATGCACTGGAAAAAATATTAATGGCAATGAAATCGACGCTTTATTATTAGAAAAAATTAAAAAAATTATTGTACCAAATCAAAAAATATGTGACGAGCTAAAGAAAATCGCAAATACGAAGGCTGATATTGTAGATGAAAATGATGAGTTTATTTCTTTGAAAAGTAAGTATGATAAAAATCAAAAAGATTTAGAAAATTTGATACAAAAGATTAGATATGTTGATATAGATTTAATAGATGATATTAATAAAGAGGTAAAAAAGATTAAAAAGAAAAATGAAGAAATATCTATTAAATTAAATAAGTATAACGAAGAAAAACAAATAAACAAATTGGAAGTGGATGTAGCACAAATAGTCTTAGAAATTATAGAAAATCATTTTAATAAATTTAATAAATTGGATACTATGGAGCAAAAAGCACTACTTAGATTGATAATTAACAAAGTATCAGGAAATGGAGATACAGTAGAAGTAAATTTATTAACAGATAATTCATCTGCTTTTTTTAATTCAATTTTGTTGCCATCAGGTGAGAATAGTAAATGAAATATTAATGCATTTTAGAAGTGCAAAAAAATTAAATGCAGAAGTATATTTAGAAGACACTGTAGGAAAAGATAAAGATGATAATACTGTAAGTTTACAAGAAGTTTTAGAAAATAATGAAAGAAGTGTTGATGAAGAAGTAGATTTAAAATTTAAAATAAAAAAATTATATGCAAAAATGAAAACAGTTTTAAAAGATAGAGAATTCGGAATAATAACAATGCGATTTGGATTAGATGGAAAAAAGCCACGAACTCAAGAACAAATAGCAAAAATGCTAGGAATATCTCGTTCATATGTCTCAAGAATAGAAACAAAAGCGATAGGAAAACTGGCGAAAGAATTTAAAGAGTGAATTAACTGAAAAAGAAAAAATGCAAAAGGGAAAATTTGAATCAACTCAAATTTTCTCTTTTTTTCAATTTGTGTCAATGGTGGTCAATGGGTAATCAATGGGGGTTGTCAATGGGGACGGTTCTTTTTGACAACTTTAGGCATACATTTGGAATGTGGCTTTAAAGTTGTCAAAAAGAACCGTCCCCATTGACAACCCCCATTGATCACCTGCTCTAAGTTTCGTTTCACTGAATCCCACAAAACTGCCTTTTTTGCTCTTGATAAAATCTCACAGATTTGATAATATATAGCAAATGGAGGATTTATTATGGAAGAAAAAACAAATGTGATGAGAATTTTAGAGCAGAAAAAAATAAAATATAATAGTTATTCATATGTAAGTACACAAGCCATAAGTGGAATGGAGGTAGCGACAGCTTTAAATCAAGACCCTAATTGTGTATTTAAAACACTAGTTACAGTTGGAACATCAAGAAACAATTATGTTTTTTTGGTACCAGTAAATAAAGAACTTAATTTAAAAAAAGCTGCTAAAAGTGTTAATGAAAAAAAGGTCGAAATGATTAAATCAAAAGAGCTATTACCACTTACAGGATATATACATGGTGGATGCTCTCCAATAGGTATGAAAAAGCAGTTTAAAACAGTTATTAATACTACTGCACAAAATTTTGAAAAAATAATTTTTAGTGCTGGTAAAATAGGATATCAAGTTGAAATGAGTTTAGAAAATCTGCAAAAAGTAATAAATTTTACATTGGCAGATATAGTTGATTAAGAAAAGGTGATAAAAATGATATTAGTAAGTGGTTGTTTAGTAGGAATAAATTGTAAATACAGCGGTGGTAATAATTATGATGAAAGAATATTCAATTTAGTTAAAGAAGGAAAGGCAATTCCAGTATGTCCAGAACAATTAGGAGGTTTATCAACTCCAAGATTTGCATCAGAAATAAATGATGAAAAAGTAATAAACAAGAATAACGAAGATGTAACAGTACAATATAAAAAGGGAGCTGAAGAAACATTAAATTTAGCAAAAAAGTTAGGTATAAAGCAAGCAATATTACAACCAAGAAGTCCGTCATGCGGAAAAGGAAAAATATATAGCGGAAAATTTGATGGAACATTAATAAATGGAAATGGTATAACAGCAGAATTGTTAATGAAAAATGGAATAGAAGTATTAATGCCAGATGAATATTTTAATTAAGATAAAAAAAGAAACAATTGTTAAATTTTATAACAATTGTTTCTTTTTTTTATATGGTGACCCCTACGGGAATCGAACCCATGATTCGGCCTTGAGAGGGCCGCGTCTTAACCGCTTGACCAAGGGGCCATATATAATACTTTATATTTATAACATAAATAAATTACTTAGTCAAGAAATAAAAACAAAAAATTAAATAAAAAAATCCAAAAATATAGCTTTAATTATTTAAATGTGATATAAATATAAAGTATAAATTGGAGTGGTATCGAAGTGGTCATAACGAGGCGCACTCGAAATGCGTTAGCTCTGAATAAGGGCCCGTGGGTTCGAATCCCACTCACTCCGCCAAAATAATATTAGGAGGAAAAGTATGAGGTGTCCAAACTGTGGCAGTGAAAGTATATCTAGTATAGTAGATACAAAAACAAAAACCAAAGGATTTGACGGAAGTAATGCATGTTGTGGATATTTGTTATTCGGATGGCCAGGTGTTTTATGCGGATTATGTAATACAGGAGATACTGTAACAAGAACTAAAACAACTAATATCTGTAACAATTGTGGACATAGATTTTAAAAATGAAAAAGGAAACAAAAATAAAAACATGGGCATTTTTTATGAGGTTAGGCAATAAATGTGGATGCCACCAAATGGAAGAGCGCAGTTTTAAAATAAAAGGTTATCAATTTCCTGTATGTAGTAGATGTACAGGAATATTAACAGGTCAAATAATTGGAATAATAATATATTTATTAAAATTTAGAGTACCGTTATATATAAGTATTATATTTTTATTAATTATGTTTATAGATTGGTACATACAATACAAGAAAATAAAGGAATCAACAAATATAAGAAGATTTGTAACACGGAAATTTAGCAGGAATAGCACAAACAAGTATATTGATAGAGTTAATAATATTTATATGTAACATATTTAAATAAAAACAAAATTCGAGGAAAAAGGAAAGATGGAAAAGTCAAGAAGGATAAAATTAACTGCTCCACAAATTTTAGTATTAGGAGTAATTGCAAGTATTTTTATAGGAGCAATTTTATTAAAATTACCAATAAGCAATGTTTCTGGAAAACACATAAAGTTTGTAGATAGCCTATTTACAGCAACATCAGCTGTATGTGTAACAGGTTTAAATACAATAATACCAGCAGAACAATTTACAATATTTGGAAAAGTAGTCTTAATGTGTTTAATAGAAATAGGTGGAATAGGATTCATGAGCTTCATAGCACTATTACTATTATTAATGCGAAAAAAAATAGGACTATCAGAGCGTAATTTAATAAAAGAATCTTTAAATCAAAATTATAATAAAGGAATAATTAAATTAATAAAAAAGATATTTATTTATCTTGGAGTAATAGAAATTATAGGAGCTATTTTTTTATCAATAAGATTTATCCCACAATATGGAACAAAAATGGGAATATTTTATTCGATATTTCTTTCAATATCTGCAGTATGTAATGCTGGTTTTGATATTATGGGAAGTAATAGTTTAATAAATTATCAATATGATTGGCTAGTTTCTATATCTATTATGGTTTTAATTATAGTAGGAGGACTAGGATTTACTGTTTGGGACGATATAATTGATGCAATAAAAAAAATATGTGCTAAAAAAATACCTGCTAGAAAATTTGGTAGAGAAATTTCAACACATACAAGAATAGTATTGATAACAACATTTATATTGTTAGTATCAGGAGCATTA
>OGLT01000775.1_pt1 | contig 21170 bp, 19 predicted proteins | sample 1572911 | NCBI WGS metagenome assembly OGLT01 (sample SAMEA2582014, study PRJEB24529) | metagenome | biome: Human gut stool | place: China | collected 2011 | reverse complement strand
AGTAGAGCGGGGTGACTTCCTTGCCGTGCTGGAGCTCGATACCGAGGAGGCGGCCCGTGCTGACGAGGTGACCGTCAATGAAACGGTTCTCGTAAATCAGGCTCACGGTGTCACCGCGGCCCGCCTTGCGAAGCAGCGGGCTGTTGCGGTACTCCACACGGTTCGCGTCCGCGATGATGTCAGCGGGGACCCCCGCCTCGCGCGCTTCAGCCGCGAAAGAGCGGCCCACGCGGATCGCGGCCATCGAGTTATGGCTGTCGAACTTGAAAGGAGCGGATGCAACGGAGAGACCCTTTGCATCACGGGTAATAGTGGTCTTGACGTTTTTATTTCGGGCTCCCTCGACATACATCGAGAGGGAGATCACCTGACCGTTACCGGCCACACGGGCGAGAGCAAACTGTCCGCGTCTCGGATAAGCGAAGACCGCGGCGTCAGGGTTGGAATAGATGAACTTTTCGAGTTCAGGGTCATTGATGCCAAGGCGGGCCATGAGTGAAGAGGCCGTCTCAGCATTATTAATAATGAGCGACGCATCCCGGGGAGCGGCAGGAGTAACTGCTGCGGCAGGCGCGGCCGACGGCGCCTGTTCCGTCTCGGGACTCGTGCTGACCGTCAGGGTAGCAAGAGCAGCGGAAAGCGGGAGGGCAGCGACAATGGCTGCAACGGCGATCTGCCCTCGGGTGAAGTGCCTGCGGCGGCACGTGACCCGGATCCTCCGGCAAAGCACAGCTGCACCTTCCCTGAGGCGGGAAAACTTCTCGGCGATGATCGAGTGGGGCAGCATGAAGTGACGGAAATAATTAGATGAATTGGAAAACCTACCGAGTATAACAGTCGGAATGCCCCAACCCGGACAGCGAAACCAGAAAAATGTCAGATGTAAATCTTTTTTACATTTTTTGGAGGATAATCTAGCCTGTTTCGGGCGCGCCTCAGGTCTCTCCGCCGGAAGCGGCAGGAGGGTGAGAGGAAAAGCGCTCCGGAGTCTCAGCGCCCCGGAGCGGTCTTTTTCTGCTATAAGACAAGGCACCGCCCGAGGGCGGATCCGGCGCCAAGTGACGCGCACCCGCCCCGAGCAGGCCTGCCGGCTGGACATACCATAAGCCCCGACAGGCTTTTATTCTCTTGATTCAGACCTGGCAAAGGTCGTTAACAGGACTTTAGATACACCGATGGCAGAAGAACAGAAAGCTACAGATCAGGTGAAGAAATACACCGTAACTCAGGAAGACCGGGATGCGCTCGCACTCATCAAGCGCGGCGCCGATACGCTTTTGATTGAGGATGAGCTTCTGCAGAAACTGGCACGGGCAAGAGAAACCGGCACGCCGCTGCGCTGCAAGCTTGGTCTCGATCCGACTGCCCCTGATATCCATCTGGGCCACACGGTGGTGCTGAATAAGCTTCGCCAGCTTCAGGATCTCGGTCACACCGTGATCTTCCTCGTGGGTGACTTCACCGCGTCGATCGGTGATCCGTCGGGCCGCAATGTGACCCGCCCGCCGCTCTCCTTTGAGCAGATCAAAGAGAACGCCGAGACCTACCTCGATCAGGCCGGCCGCGTTCTCGACCCGAATAAGACCGAAGTCCGCTACAACTCCGAGTGGTCAAACGCGCTCGGCTCCGTGGGGCTTATTCAGCTGGCTTCCCGCTACACCCTTGCCCGCCTCCTTGAGCGCGATGACTTCGCGAAGCGTTTCCGTGAAAACCTGCCGATCGCGATGCATGAGCTCCTCTACCCGCTGATGCAGGGCTATGACTCGGTCGCGCTCCACTCCGATCTCGAGCTCGGCGGCTCTGACCAGCGCTTTAACCTCATCGTCGGCCGCGAGCTCCAGCGCCAGTACGGCCAGGAACCGCAGTGCATTCTGACGATGCCGCTGCTGGTCGGCCTCGACGGCGTGAACAAGATGAGCAAGTCGAAGCACAACTACATCGGCATCACCGAGTCCGCTGACAGCATGTTCGGCAAGGTCATGTCGATTTCCGACGATCTGATGTGGAACTGGTACGACCTTCTCTCGCTGAAGAGCAACGAGGAAATTGCCCGCATCAAGGATGAGTGCCAGAACCAGGGCCGCAATCCGCGTGACGCGAAAGCGGCTCTCGCGCACGAAATCGTGGCCCGCTTCCATAACGAGGCTGAGGCTGTCGCGGCTGAGGAAGAGTTCAACCGCCGCTTCAAGTCCGGTGAAATGCCGGAAGACATTCCGGAAGTCACCGTGGTGGCTGAGGGCGGCTCGATTCCGCTCGGCAAGCTTCTGAAGGAAGCCGGTCTTGTCGCCTCTGCCTCCGAAGGCAACCGCAACATTGATCAGGGCGGCGTGAAGATCGGCGGCGACAAGGTGACCGACCGCACGATGAAGATCACCTCCGGCATGAACTTCATTGTTCAGGTCGGCAAGCGCAAGTGGGCCAAGGTTTCCGTCAAGTAACGGCAGCCCGATGATCGCGCTTCTTCAGAGAGTGTCCCAGGCCGAAGTCCGGGTGGCGGGTGAAACCGTCGGCCGGTGCGGCCGGGGGTATCTCGTGCTTTTCTGCGCGGAGAAGGGGGACACCCCGGATCTCGCGAAGCGTCTTGCGTCAAAGACCGCCCGGCTGCGGATCTTTGAGGATGAGGCGGGGAAGATGAACCGGAGTCTGGCTGACGTGAAGGGTGAGGCGCTTGTCGTTTCGCAGTTCACGCTCTACGGCAACTGCCGCAAGGGCCGCCGTCCCGAATTTTTAAGCGCCGCGCGGCCGGAGATCGCCGTCCCGATGTATGAAAAGTTCGTAGAGATCTGCCGCGAAAAGGGCTACCATGTCGAAACCGGCGAATTCGGCGCCTACATGGAGGTCGAATCGCTCAACGACGGGCCGTTCACGCTGATCGTGGACTCCGCCGACTTAGACGCACCGAAAAAGCAGTAAAGAAAGGGGTTATTTCTTCATGAAAGTCATCACCACTGTCGTCGGCTCTTTGCAGACGAATTGCTACCTGCTCATCGACGAGGAAACGAAGTCCGCCGCGCTCATCGACCCGGGCGACGAGGCGGAAAAACTGCTCGCGCTCGTCAAAAGCGAGGGCGTCACGCTCAAATACATTCTCCTGACCCACGGACATCGCGACCACACGCTTGCCGTGCCTGCGCTCAAAAAGGCGCTGCCGGACGTGCCCGTCTACATCGGTGAGGCGGACGCCCACTCCACCGGCATCTACCACTACCCGATGGCCGACCTCGTCCCCGATCTCAAGTATTATGGCGAGGGTGATACGCTGCCGCTCGGCTCGCTGACGATCAAGGTGCTTGCCACGCCGGGCCACACGCTCGGCGGCGTGACGCTGCTGGTCGGCGACGCGATGTTCCCCGGCGACACGCTGTTTGCAGGCTCGATGGGCCGCACCGACCTCCCCGGCGGCAACGACGCGCAGATGCTCGCCTCGCTGCGCCGTCTCGCCCAGATCGAAGGCGACTACACTGTTTACCCCGGCCACATGAATTCCACAACGCTCGCGCGTGAAAAGGCGATGAACCCGTATCTGCGCCATGCGCTGCGATAAAGGACACGAAACCACATGAAACTCGAGCTCATTGGGCATGATGAAAAATACGCGCTGGAGCAGAGCTTACTCACGCTCTTCCCCGGCGAAAAGCCCGTTTACGGCACGGTCGACAAAACCGCCGACACGCGCTGGGCGCGCGTGACGCTCACCGAAGAGGATGAGCGCGTGCAGGTGACGACGGAGCTGGGCATGGACGGCAAGTCCGCCGCCCACAGCTACGACTACCCCCTCTCCGGCACGGAGTATGAAAAAGAAGGACAGCGCCGTCACGCCGTCGGCATCAGCTTTTTCGGCGCGGCGAAGGACCTGCTCGGCATCTCCCCCGCGTGGGGCAGTTTGACCGGCGTGCGTCCCAGCAAGGTCGCGCTCTCGCTGATCCGCGAGGGCGGAAAGGCGAAGGCCGAGCGGGAGCTTCAGGAGCTTTACTGCGTCACGCCCGCGCGCGCCCGCCTTGCCATCGAGGCGGCAGACGCCGGCATCCGCGCCGCGGCGGAGCTGGAGCCGAACGATATCTCGCTCTATGTCGGCATTCCCTTCTGCCCGACGCGCTGCGCCTATTGCAGCTTCGTCGCCCAGAGCGTCGAAAAGTCGTTCTCGCTCGTCGAGCCGTATCTGGAGGTGCTTTTCGACGAGATCACCGCGGCGGGACAGCTCGTGCGCGATTTGGGGCTGAACGTCAAGTCGTTCTACATGGGCGGCGGCACGCCGACCACGCTGACCGCCGATCAGATGGACCGTCTGCTCTCAAAATTGGAACAGAATTTTGACTTCGGTAATCTCGCCGAGCTCACGATCGAGGCGGGCCGCCCTGACACGATCGACGAAGAAAAGCTGCGCGTGCTGCGCGCGCACAACACCACGCGCGTTTCCATCAACCCCCAGACGATGGAGGACAACGTCCTCGCGGCCATCGGGCGCCGCCACACGGCGGACGACATCCGCCGCGCGATGGAGCAGGTGCGCGCCGCAAACTTCCCGCATGTCAACATGGACCTCATCGCGGGTCTGCCCGAGGACACGCCCGAGGGCTTTGCCAGGAGTCTCGACGAGGTCATCTCGATGGGCGCGGACAACATCACGGTGCACACGCTGTCTCTCAAAAAGGGCAGCCGCATCATGCTCGAAGGCAGCCGCATCCCCGGCGCGGACGAGGTCGCGCAAATGCTGGACTATGCCGACCCCACGCTGCGTAAACATGGTTTTGCCCCCTATTACCTCTACCGCCAGAAGTACATGTCCGGCAGCTTTGAAAATGTCGGCTGGACGAAGCCCGGCGGCACGGGGCTCTACAACATCTACATCATGGAAGAGCTGCACTCCATCCTCTCGCTCGGCGCGGGCGGCTCGACCAAGATGGTCGGCGGCGGGCAGATCCGCCGCGCGTTCAACGCCAAATACCCGCATGAATACATCGACCGGCCCGAAAAGCGCCGCGCGAACCTGATGGACTTCGCCCGCTTTTACGCCGAACAAGGAGAATAGCGATGAATAAGAGTGATTTCTTTACCGCCGACGCGGTCAAGCCGCACTTCACCTATGATGATTACTGCGAGAGCGCGGACGTGATCGCCGCCCACCTCGGCGATTTCCGTCCCGAGGTACTGCTGGTGCTCGGCAGCGGTCTCGGCTTTCTCGGCGACCGCGTCGAGGCGCGCACCTGCGTGAGCTATGCGGACATCCCGCACTTCCGCGCGTCCACCGCGCCGGGACACGAGGGCCGCTTCGTTTTCGGCGAACTGCGCGGCAAGCGCGTGGCGGTCATGCAGGGCCGCATGCACTGCTACGAGGGCTACACGATGGAGGATGCCGCCTACGCCTGCCGCGTCATCCGCTTGCTTGGCGCAAAGACGATGATCGTGACGAACGCCGCGGGCGCGGTGAACACCGAGTATTCCGCGGGCGATCTGATGCTCATCTCCGACCATATCAAGCTCTTCGACTTTGGCCCGCTCTGGGGGCCGAATATCGACGAGTTCGGCACCCGCTTCCCCGATATGTCCAATGTCTACTCCCCCCGCCTGCGCGAGCTTGCCAAGGAAGTCGCCAAGGAGCAGGACCTCACGCTGCGCGAGGGCGTCTACATGTACTTCCCCGGCCCGCAGTTTGAAACGCCTGCCGAGGTGCGCGCCGCGCGCATTCTGGGCGCGGACGCCGTGGGCATGTCCACCGTGCCGGAGGCCATCGCCGCCGCGCACTGCGGCTATGAAATTCTCGGCGTGACGCTCTGCGCCAACATGGCCGCGGGCGTGCTGCCCCAGCCGCTTTCCGGCGAGGAGGTCAACGAGATGGCGGAGCAGTCGGCCCCGCATTTCTCCTCGCTCATCCTCGGCTGCCTCGAGCGGCTGTAAAACAGTTTATTTCTGCTAAGAAGGAAAAGGTCGAAATTTTAATGGCTACGGAAAAGAAACAGTCCTTTTTCGGCGGCGCGGCGGTGTTGGCCGCCGGCGTCGTCATCGTGAAGATCATCGGCGCGCTCTTCAAGATCCCGCTCGCAAACATTCTGGGCGAGACGGGCAACGCCGACTTCAACAACGCCTACAACATCTATGCTGTGCTTCTGACCATCTCGACCGCGGGACTTCCCGTGGCGCTCTCGAAGATGATCTCGGAGGCGAAGACGCTCGGGCGCGAGCGTCAGGCGCGGCGCGTGCTCAAGGTGTCGTTCGCCGCGTTTTTAACGCTCGGCGTCCTCTCGTTTGTCATCATGTGGTTCGGCAACGAGAAGTGCGCGGCGCTTCTCAATAACCCGAACGCCGCCTACGGCATCAAGGCGCTCGCCCCGGGCGTTGTGTGCGTCGGCTGCCTTGCCGCGTTCCGCGGCTTTGCGCAGGGGAACTTTCGCATGACGCCGACCGCCGTCTCGCAGATCATTGAGGCGGTCAGCAAGCTCTTCATCGGCCTTGGCCTTTCGATGTACGTCGTGAGCCTTGGGTACGAGGATTACATCGCCGCGGCCGCGGCCATTGTCGGCGTGACGGTCGGCTCGGTGCTCGCGCTCGTCTACATGCTCATCGACTACTTGCGCCACCGCCCGCGCACCCCGGGCACAGACACGCCGGATGCCTCCGGCGCGATCTTGAAGCGCCTGCTCTCAATTGCCATCCCCATCACGCTGTCGGCCTCGATGGTGTCGATCATCACGCTGATCGACACGTCGCTTGTGCAGGGTCAGCTCCAGAACGCGCTGGGCTACACGCTCAAGGAGACGCGCCACCTCTACGGCACGTATTCCTCGGGCATGAACCTCTACAACCTGCCGTCGTCGATGATGACGGCGCTGACGATCTCCGTCATCCCGACGGTGTCGGCCTCCCTTGCGCGCAACGACCGCGTGCACACGTCCCGCGTCATCAACTCGTCGCTGCGCGTCACGGGTCTGATGGCCTTCCCGATGGGCCTTGGCCTCTGGGCGCTGGCTGAACCCATTATGAAGCTCTGCTACCCGCGCTATGACAGCGAGCTCGGCGGCTCGCTTCTGGCGGTGCTCGGCATCGCGAGCATGTTCGTCTGCCTGATGCTCATTTCAAACTCCATCCTGCAGTCCTACGGCCGCGTGCATGTGCCCGTTTTCACGATGCTCATCGGCGGCGTTGTGAAGATCATCTTCAACTACAACCTCACCGCCGTGCCGTCCATCAACATCCACGCAGCGCCCTACGGCACACTTGTGTGCTTTGTGATCGTATCGTCGCTCAACCTCTTTTTCGTCTACCGCACGATGGAGGATAAGCCGAACTACTTCAAGGTCTTTGCCAAGCCCCTCGTCGCGTCGCTTGTAATGGCCGTGTGCGCGAAGGTCTCGTACCGCTTCTTCGCCGCCCACATTGCGCTTGGCGGCGCGACCACGACGCAGATCGTGAACGTCGGCCTTGCGGTCGTGCTGGCGGTCATCGTGTACGTCGCGCTTGTCCTCGCCCTGCGGATCGTCACGCACGACGACCTCGCGCTGCTGCCCAAGGGCGAAAAGCTCGCCCGCATCCTGCATGTACGCTGAAAACCCCTGAAAAATCAGGGAAATTGCGCAAAACGCCTTGCAATGAGAGGGAATATATGATAAATTATCCTGAGAAAGATATCTACACTTATGACGACCTTGTCGACATCCTGCGCATTCTGCGCGCGCCGGGCGGATGCCCGTGGGACCGCGAGCAGACGCACGAGTCGAACCGCCGCAACTTCCTTGAAGAAGCGTATGAGGCCGCCGAGGCTTTCGACCTCGACGATCCCGAGCTGATGAAAGAAGAGCTCGGCGATGTGCTGATGCAGGTGCTCTTCAACATCCACATGGAAGAGGAAGCCGGCCGCTTCACGACCGACGATGTCACCGACCATGTGGTGCGAAAGCTCATCTTCCGCCACCCGCACGTGTTTTCAAACGCAAAGGCGGACGACAGCGAGCAGGTGCTCGTCAACTGGGACAAGCTCAAGCGGCAGGAAAAGGGCCAGCGCACCACCGCCGACGCGATGGATTCCGTCGCCCGTTCACTCCCCGCCCTCTGGCGGGCGGACAAGCTGCAGAGCAAGGCCGCGAAGGCGGGCTTTGAATTCCCCGATGTCTCCGGCGCGCTCGACAAGCTCGACGAGGAGACACAGGAGCTGCGCTCCGCCGTTGAAAACGGCACAAACTTTGAAGAAGAGCTCGGCGACGTGCTGTTTGCTGCCGTCAAGGTCGGCCGCTTCTGCGGCGTCGACCCCGAGGCGGCGCTTTCAAAGACCTGCGAAAAATTCATCGCGCGCTTCCGCAAGGTGGAAGAGACGGTGAATGCGCGCGGCGAGGATATGTCCGCTCTCCCGCTCGATGAGCTAATGGCGCTGTGGAACGACGCCAAGGAACAACTCAGATGACCAAAAGCGGCAACGCTTTTTGCTCATATACACCCCGGAGGCCCCGTCTCCGGACACTATTCAGGAGGATCAAACGATGAACAAGACTGAACTCATTGCTGCCGTGGCGGAAAAAGCCAGCATTTCCAAGAAGGAGTCCGAGGTTGTGATCAACGCTGCCCTCGACACCATTATCGACTCCCTGAAGAACGACGAGAAGGTCCAGCTCGTCGGCTTCGGCTCTTTCGAGACCAAGCACCGCGCTGAGCGCACCGGCCGCAACCCCAAGACCAAGGAGAGCATCACCATCGCCGCTTCCAAGGTCCCGACCTTCAAGGCTGGTAAGGCGTTCAAGGACGCTGTTGCGGAGTAATTCCCCAGTCAAGCTCTTTCATCATCAAAACGGCGGCGCGATGCGCCGCCGTTTGAGTTGGTGGAGCCCCTTTGATCCCGCACTTTTCCGAAAAGGAGACGAATTCCATGCGTCTTGACAAATATCTCAAGGTCTCGCGCCTTATCAAGCGCCGCACCGTGGCCAACGAAGCCTGCGACGGCGGCCGCGTGACCGTCAACGGCAAGGTCGCCCGCGCGTCGTACGACGTGAAGGTCGGTGACGTGATCGCGCTGCACTTCGGCGAGCGCGTGCTCGCGGTCGAGGTGCTCGATGTATCCGAGACCGCCGGCAAGAGCGAGGCCTCGCTCCTCTACCGCGAAGTGAACGCACAGTAAACCGTACTATTTTGGGTGCGCCCTTCATACGTTATCGTATGGAGGGCGCTTTCTTTGCGCCCAAAGCGAAAGGACGGGTTCTGACTATGACTTACGACACTTCCCCCGCTTCTCCCCAGCGCATCGAATTATCCGGCCGCGAGAGCCTGACGGTCTCCGGCGTGGAGGATGTCGACCGCTTCGATGAGACCGAGATCGTGATGAACACGTCGCTCGGCGTGCTCGTTGTCACGGGCGACAGCCTGCACATCGGCAAGCTGAGCCTCGACGGCGGCGAGCTGCATGTCGACGGGCGCATCGACGCCATTGCCTTTGAGGATGCGCCGTCAAGCCGCGGTGGCCTGCTCTCGCGCCTGTTCGGGGGTTGAGGCACCGTGGGCGTGTCGCTCTCCGAGCAGGCGCGGTGCTTTCTCGCCTCGCTCCTGCTCGGCTTCATCCTTTCTCTCCTCTATGACCTGCTGCGCGCCGTGCGGCTGCGGCGGGCGACGAAGCGGCGCTTTACGAGCGCGCTCGATCTCCTCTACTGCGCGGCGTTCGCGCTGCTGACGTTTCTCTTCGCGCTGCGCATCGGCGGGGGCGAGCTGCGGCTCTATATGCTCTTCTCGGTGCTGCTCGGCGCGGTGAGCTACTTCACGCTCTGCGCACGGCTTTTCCGTCCGCTATGGGCCTTCTGGGCGGAGGTGCTGTTCTCCTTTGCGCGATTAGCGGCGGCGCCGCTGCGGTGGCTGCAAAAAGTTTATGGTAAACTTGCCAAACTTTGCAAAAGATACTTTCTTTTTTCCAGAAACCGGCTTATAATAAAGTCGTATGAGCGCCGCGCCCGTTATTCGCTGCGCCGCGCAAGGAAAAAGGAGGCTCATCGGCATGGCAGAGCAGGCCAAAAAAGGCAAAAAGCGCACCAGCTTTCTCACGATGCTCGTCATCGCAATTCTGATCGCACTGGTAGGGGTGCAGCTCATTCATCTGCGGAGCCAGATCGACGACGCGCGCAGCCAGCTCACCGCGCTGCAGAGCGATCTTGACACTGCCAAGCAGGAGAACGACGCGCTCGCCTCGGCGCTCGAAAAGGCCGACGATCCTGAGTTTTTGCAGGAGCTTGCGCGCGATCAGCTCGGCTACGTAACGCCGGGAGAAAAGACATTCTATGACGTCAGCAACTAAAAAGAGAACATTATTGAAGCGCCCGTTGAGGGCGCTTTTTTCTTTCACCAAATAAAAAGGAGCCGCCGGCCAAGATGGCCCGCGGCTCAAATGGGTGGGATATTGGAAAGCTTCCGATGCTTATGATACCGCCCGTCCGCCAAAACGTCAATGGGAGCTTTTGCCGCATTCTGCCGCCTTTTGTCAATTCGCGTCGTGTGCCTTATAATTTGTCAATATGTACAAGAATGCCCAATTCATATATCGTTCATTTGAAATTTTCGTTCATTCGTGCTATGATATAGAAAAGGAAACAGAAGGGCAAAACACTTCTCTTTCCTTCCTCACCAACGAAAGGAGCCAACACTATGAAATTCACCTACACCTGCAAAAAAGTCTCCCTGAACGATTCCGTCAAGGCCTATGCCGAGAAAAAGGTCGGCAAGCTCGAGAAGTTTTTCAAGGAGGAGCCCGAGGCTTCTGTCACCTTCTCCGTCGAGAAGAAGAACCGCTGTGTCGCCGAGATCATGCTCCGCGGCGCCAACGGCACGCTGTTCCGCGCGGTATGTGAGGACCCGGACGGCGACATGCGCGGCGCGATCGACGAGGCCACGGCCCAGATCGAGCGCAAGATCCGCAAGAACAAGACCCGCCTTGCCAAGAACCTGCGCGCCGAGGCTGTGCTGCCGGAGCTGCCCGAGGAGTTCGAGGCCCACGAGGAGGGCACGTTCGACATCGTGCGCACCAAGCGCTTCACCGTCAAGCCCATGAGCGTGGAGGAAGCCATTTTGCAGATGAACCTGCTGGGCCACAGCTTCTTCGTCTTCCGCAACACCGATTTCGGCGATGCGATCTGCGTCGTTTATCGCCGCAACAACGGCGGCTACGGCATCATCGAGACCGAGGATGACGAGGAGTAAGCCGTTCAGAAAGCATATAGAAGGGCTGAGCGAATGCTCAGCCCTTTTTTTGCGCGTTTTTCCGTGGTATACTGATCTTGTATTTTTCAAAAGAGGAGAAGTCTTATGAATGCCATGTTCTGCCGCGCGTTCCAGTGCTGCTTTGCCGTCGGCGCGCGCTTTCTCCCCTGGCGCACGCCGGAGGTCTTTTCAGGCGAGGGGAGCCTTCTTCGCGCCGCAGACATTCTGCGCGAAAACGGCCTGCGCCGCCCGTTCGTCATCGCGAGCCGCCGCCAGTGCGCGGACGAGCACTTCCGCGCCTTGCAGGAAAAACTTGACGAGCAGGACATCCTGCTCTCCATCTTCTCCTCGGTCGAGCCGAATCCGTCGGTCGAGACGGTCGAAAAGATCGCCGCGCAGTACAAGATTGATAGCTGCGACTGCTTTCTCGTCATCGGCGGCGGCTCGCCGATGGACGCAGCCAAGGCCGCCGCGGCGCGCCTCGCGCGGCCGGACAGGCCGCTTTCGCAGCTTGCGGGACTCTTAAAGGTCCGCCGCCGCATTCCGCCGCTCATCGCCGTGCCTACGACGGCGGGCACGGGGTCGGAGACGACCATCGCCGCCGTCGTCACCGGCAGCGACCACCACAAGTATGCGATCTCCGACCTCTGCCTCATTCCACGCTACGCGATCTTAGACCCCATGCTGACCGTCGGCCTACCTTCACACATCACGGCGGAAACCGGCATGGACGCGCTGACGCACGCGGTCGAGGCGTACCTGAGCCGCTTTTACAACACGAAGCAGACGCGCCTGCTCGCGGAAAACGCCGTCGTGACCATCTTCACGCATTTGGAGCGCGCGTACCGCGACGGCACGTCGCTCCCCGATCGCGCGGCGATGCTGCAGGCCTCGTTCGACGCAGGCGCGGCGTTCACGCGCGCAAGCGTCGGCAATGTGCACGCCATCGCGCACACGCTCGGCGGGCTCTACGGTGTACCCCACGGCCTTGCAAACGCGGTGCTTCTCCCTCTCGTGCTCGAAGATTACGGCAAAGCGGCCTATCCGCGCCTTGCCCGTCTTGCCGCACTTGTCGGCCTCAAGGGCGAGAGCGAAGAATCTCTCGCCAAGGCGTTTATTGCCGAAATCCGCGCGATGAACGCCCGCATGGGCATTCCCGACCGCTTCAACTGTATCCGCGAAGGGGACATCCCCCTCATGTCCAAATGGGCCGCGCAGGAGGCAAACCCCGTCTACCCCGTGCCGGTCATCTACGACGAAGCGCGCTTTGCGCGCGTCATCGAGCGTTCACACCACAGCCAATAACCTTGTCAGCATTTTAGCGATACTTCCCCGCCGCCATCTGGTATAATGGTGTTGCAATCCAAAAGGATCGGACGGTTTTTTATGATCGGAGTTTACGACTACACCGTGATCGCAACCTATCTCTCGCTGCTGCTGGGGCTTGGCGGCCTCTATTCCGCCGCACGCTTCGAGCCTCTCGACGCCATGCTGTGCCTGATGCTCGCGGGGCTGCTCGACGCCTTTGACGGGCGCATCGCCCGCACGAAAAAGGACCGCACCGAACAGGAAAAGCGCTTCGGTATCCAGATTGACTCGCTCAACGACCTCGTGTGCTTCGGCGTGCTGCCCGCCGCCATCGGCTGGAGCATGGACTGCGATAGACTCTGGTTCCTTGCGACGATGTCGTTTTTCGCGCTCTGCGCGCTCATCCGCCTCGCCTATTTCAACGTGACGGAAGAGGAGCGGCAGAACCAGATGAGCAAGCACCGCGCCTACTACCTCGGCGTGCCGGTCACGGCGAGCGCCGTGCTCGCGCCGCTCTTCTATTTGCTCTCGCTGCACTTTGCCCTGAACTGCGCGGTCGTTTACGCGCTGGGGCTGTTTTTCCTTGGCGTGCTGTACATCACACCGATTCGCGTCAAGAAGCCGCAGCTGCGCGGCGTGGCGCTTTTGTCCATATTCGGGCTTGGCGAACTGGCTGTTTTGCTCCGCGTATTGACGCGTTAGCCCTCCCATCTCTCTCCTCCGGACCGTCCGAAAGACCTGCTCTTTGGGGCGGTTCCTTTCTTATTTTCGCGATTGACGGCGGGAAATCCTCGTGCTATGATAGTCGGCAACTACCGTTTGCATGTTCTGTCAGATCGCGAGGAATTTTTATGAAAAAGGCTGATCCCCGTCTCCAGCTCGTCGTGGCGATGACCGTTTTCGGCACGCTGGGGCTTTTTGTGCGCAATATTCCCGTCTCGTCCGGCGAGCTGGCGCTGTACCGCGCCGTGCTGGCCGCGCTGCTGATCGGCGTATACTTACTTGTCAGCAGGCAGAAGATCCCCTTCACGCGCATCAAAAAGGAGGTGCCGCTGCTGCTTCTCTCCGGTGCGGCGATGGGCGTCAACTGGATTCTTTTATTTGAGGCCTACCGCTATACGAGCGTTTCCGTCGCCACGCTGAGCTATTACTTTGCGCCCGTCATCGTCACGCTCGTCTGCCCCATCCTCTTCCATGAAAAGCTCACGGGAAAGAAATTTCTCTGCTTTGTCATGTCCACGCTCGGCCTTGTGCTCATCACTGGCATCGGCGACACGCGCGGGTCGGATGACCTCAAGGGCATTCTCTTCGGCCTCGGCGCGGCGGTGTTTTACGCGACCGTCATCCTGCTCAACAAGTCCATCCATCAGGTCGAGGGCATCCACCGCACGTTTTTGCAGTTTTTGTCTGCCATCGTCGTGCTCATCCCCTACGTGCTCTCGACGAGCGGCATCACACTCGGCAGCCTGAACGCCGTCGGCTGGGTCAACCTTCTCATCGTCGGCCTTGTCCACACGGGCATCACGTATTGCCTGTACTTCTCGTCGCTCAAGGAGCTTCCCGGACAGGAGGCCGCGATTTTGAGCTACATCGACCCCCTCGTCGCCGTCCTCGTCTCCGTCACCCTGCTCGGCGAGAGCATGACCGCAATGCAAGTCATCGGCGGCGCCCTGATCTTAGGCTTCACCCTGCTCAACGAACTCTCTCCCGTCCCCAAGGCGAAAAAGGAGTAAATCTCTCAAATCACGCCAAACGCATCGCAGACTTTCGCGCCCGCAGGCGCGAAATAATTTTAATCGTTTTTTGTCGCGACACGTGCGTGACAAAAAACACCTCTCAGCCCGCAAGTGTGGAAATCGCCCGCCGTTGGCGGGCGATTTATGCGCGCAGCGGGCTGTGATCTCCCTAAAAATAGAGGCCGCTCAGCCATAGCTGAGCGGCCTCTATTTTTAATTCAGGAATTCCTTCGGGTCGCAGGGTACCCCATCTTTGCTGACTGAAAAGTGCAGATGCGCCGGCATCGAGAACTCGGCGATCGAGCTGCTGCCCACCGCGCCGATGACCTCGCCCGCGGAGACGTACTGTCCCTCGCCGACGCCCGGCGAGCTGCGGAGGTTCGCGTACGTCGTTTCGTACCCGTCGTCGTGCGCGATGGTCACGAGCGTGCCCATCATATCGTCGTCGCGCACCGCCGTCACAACGCCGCTGCACGCGGCGATCACCTGCGTGCCGACCTCGGCGGCGATGTCGATGCCGTCGTGCGTGCGCCAGTCGCCAAGCGTCTCGTTATACGTGAGCTCGTCGACCGAAAACGCCGCGACCTCCTCCCCCACGAGCGGCGCGACCACGAGCCGCGGGGCGACGGGCTGCGCGTCCGTCTCGCTCTCCATCGCGGGGACGGTGTCCTCCACGCCCGTGGCCTCATCCATCACGGTGAGGTCCTCGGGCGGCTCCTCCACCGGCTCTGCCGGCTTTGCCGCCTCCTGCGGCAGCTCCGCCTCCGGCATCTGCGGCGTCTCGTCCTGCACGGGAAGCTCTACCTGTGAGGAGACGTTCTCCGCGTCCTTGTCCGCCGTATTTTTCGGCAGCAGCGTCCAATAGCCCGCGACGGCCAGCGCCGTCACACCGAGGAACAGGGCTATGTATAAGCCCGTCCCGCCGAAGAAGTGCCGCTTTGCGCGGCCGTTCGATCCTGCCATGTTTCATCCTTTCCGCCGCTTTGCGGCTCGTGCGAAAATTGCGAGCAAAAAAAGCTCTGACGGTAGTGTGTACCGTCAGAGCTTTTTCTAAACATGGCAGATTCGATTTTTTAGCGGACGATCAGCGTCTTGCCGTCCATTTCCGTGGGCTGCTCAAGGCCCATCACGTCGAGGATCGTCGGCGCAATGTCGGCGAGGCGGCCGGGGCGCAGCTCCGTGCCCGCGCCGCAGAGGATGAAGGGCACCACGTTCGTCGTGTGCGCGGTCATCGGGCTCTTGCCGTCCGCCTGGAGCATCTGCTCGGCGTTGCCGTGGTCGGCGGTGATCATCGCGATGCCGCCCATCTTGAGCGTCGCCTCCACGACCTGACCGACGCACTCGTCAACGGTCTCGACGGCCTTGACGGCGGCGTCGAACACGCCCGTGTGGCCGACCATGTCGCAGTTGGCAAAGTTCAGAATGATGACGTCGTACTTGCCGGACTCGATGCGCTCGACGCACTTGCTCGCGACCTCGTAGGCGCTCATCTCGGGCTGGAGGTCGTAGGTCGCGACCTTCGGGGACGCGACGAGTACGCGGTCCTCGCCGGGATACGGGTCCTCGACGCCGCCGTTGAAGAAGAACGTGACATGCGCGTACTTCTCGGTCTCGGCGATGCGCAGCTGGGTCATGCCCATCTTGCTCAGATACTCGCCAAGGCCGTTTTTCACGCTGATGCGCGGGAAGGCGACGAGCACGTTCGGCATGGTCGCGTCATACTCGGTGTTGCAGACGTAGGTGAGCGGGAAGAACTCGCGCTTGAAGCCGTCGAACGCGGGGTCGACGAACGCGCGCGTGATCTCGCGGGCGCGGTCGGGGCGGTAGTTGAAGAAGATGACCGAATCGTTGTCGGAGATCATGCCGTCCTTGTCGCAGACGATGGGCTCGACGAATTCGTCCGTCACGCCGTTTTTATAACTCTCCTCGATGGCGTGGATGGGGTCGGGATCCTGCACACCCTCGCCGTAGACGAGCGCGTCATAGGCGTTCTCGAGGCGGTCCCAGCGCTTGTCGCGGTCCATCGCGTAGTAGCGGCCCATGACGGTCGCGATCTTGCCGACGCCGAGCTCACGGCACTTTTCCATGGTCTTTGCGACAAAGTCGCGGCCGGAGGTCGGGGGCGTGTCGCGCCCATCGAGGAAGGCGTGGATATACACGCGCTTTAAGCCCTTGATGTGCGCCATCTTTAAGAGCGCGTAGAGGTGGTCGAGCGTGGAGTGCACGCCGCCGGTGGAGTGCAGACCGTAAAGGTGCAGCGCAGAGCCCTTTTCAAGGCAGTCGTCCATCGCCTTGTTGTAGGCGGGATTTTCAAAGAACGTACCGTCCTCGATCGAGCGGGTGATGCGCGGCAGGTCTTGGAACACGACACGGCCGCCGCCGATGTTGGTATGGCCGACCTCGCTGTTGCCCATCTGGCCCGCGGGCAGGCCCACGTCAAGGCCGGAGGCCTGGAGCGTCGTGTGGGCATACTCGGCAAAAAGGCCGTCGAGCACGGGGGTGTTGGCCGCGCGCACCGCGTTGCCGACGGTATCGTTGGACAGGCCGAAGCCGTCCATGATGATCAGCGTGGTGGGAGTCTTGTTCATCGATTTTCCTCCTTACTCCTGGTTGGCAGCGTGGACGATCTCCATCAGCGCCTTGGGGTCGAGCGAAGCGCCGCCGATCAGGCCGCCGTCGATGTCCTCGTGCGAGAGCAACTCGTGGGCGTTCGAGCCCTTCATCGAGCCGCCGTACTGAATGGTCACGCTGCGGGCGATGCGCGCGCCGTACTGCGCGCGGATGAGCGAGCGGATATAGGTGCAGACCTCGGCCGCCTGCTCACCCGTGGCGGTCTTGCCGGTGCCGATGGCCCAGATGGGCTCATAGGCGATGACGCAGCGGCGCATCTGCTCGGCGCTCACGCCCGCGAGGGCAGACTTGACCTGCAGCGCGATGAGCTCCATCGTCACGCCCATCTCGCGCTGGGCAAGGCTCTCGCCCACGCAGATGATGGGGTTCAGCCCCGCCTCGAGCGCGGCGAGGACCTTTTTGTTGACGATCTCGTCCGTCTCGCCGAAGAGCGCGCGGCGCTCGCTGTGGCCGACGATGACATAGCGCACGCCGAGGTCGGCGAGCATGTCGGCGGAAATCTCGCCGGTGTAGGCGCCGCTCTTTTCAAAGTAGACGTTCTCCGCGCCGACGGCGATGCGGCTGTCCTTGAACGAGCGCACGGCGGCAGAAAGGTCGACCGTGGGCACGCACACGACGATGTCGCACCATTTGGTTTTGGGAAGGATGGCCTTGAACTGTTCGGCAAAGGCCTTGGTCTCGCTGGGGGTCTTGTTCATTTTCCAGTTGCCTGCGATGATGGTTTTACGGTATCTGCGATTCATGTTGGGTCTTTTCTCCTGTTACTGTCTAAATCTAAGATTTATGCGAATATATGAAAATCAATAGTGATTTTTCTCACTTGTCTAAAAGGCACGCAACGCCCGGTAATTCCTTGCCTTCCAGGAACTCGAGCGACGCGCCGCCGCCGGTGGAGATGTGCGTGATCTTGTCGGCAAAGCCGAGCTGCTCAGCTGCCGCCGCGCTGTCGCCGCCGCCGATGATCGTGACCGCGCCGCTCTCGGCGAGCGCCTTGGCCATGGCCTTCGTGCCGGTCGCAAAGGTTGGGAACTCAAAAACGCCCATGGGGCCGTTCCACACGATCGTGCCCGCGCCCTTGGTCGCCGCGCAGAAGAGCTCGACGGTCTTGGGGCCGATGTCCATGCCCATCATATCCGCGGGGATGTGCATCGCGTCGACGACGTGGGGCTCTGCGTCGGCGGCAAACTCCGTCGCCGCGACGGTATCGACCGGCAGCAGGAGCTTGACGCCCTTCTGCTTGGCCTTTTCGATCATCTCGAGCGCGTAGGCGCACTTGTCTTCCTCGAGCAGGGACTTGCCGATCTCGCCGCCCTGCGCCTTGGCGAACGTGTAGGCCATGCCGCCGCCGATGATGAGGGTATCGACCTTCTCCAGCAGGTTGGAGATGACATTCAGCTTGTCAGCGACCTTTGCGCCGCCCAGAATGGCGGTGAAGGGACGGACGGGATCGTTCACGGCATTGCCGAGGTACTTGATCTCCTTCTCCATCAGGTAGCCGACAGCGGTGTCCTTGATATAGTCGGTGACGCCTGCGGTGGAGCAGTGTGCGCGGTGGCAGCTGCCGAAGGCATCGTCAACGTATGCGTCTGCCAGAGAAGCCAGGTCCTGAGAGAACTCAGGCAGGTTCTTGGTCTCTTCCTTGCGGAAACGGGTGTTCTGCAGCAGGACGACGTCGCCGTTGTTCATGGCAGCGACAGCAGCCTTTGCGTTCTCGCCTACGACGTTGTCGTCGTCAGCAAAGACAACGGTCTTGCCCAGCTTTGCGCTCAGAGCCACAGCAACGGGAGCGAGGCTGAACTTTGCCTCGGGGCCGTTCTTCGGCTTGCCCAGATGGCTGCACAGAATGACCTTCGCGCCGTCATTGACCAGCTTCTGAATGGTGGGCAGAGCCGCATTGATGCGGTTCTCGTTGGTGATGACGCCGTCCTTCATGGGGACATTGAAATCACAGCGGACAAGGACCTTCTTGCCGCAGTAGTTCTGATCGTCGATCGTCTTTTTACCTAAACCCATAGTGATTATTCTCCTCTCAATTCGTTCTTCGGAATCGAATTTCGCTCACTCTCGGGGTCTTAGCCCCTATGACACTATTATAAACAAAATATGTGTGTATTGCAAGGACGGGAGATGGATAATTTATTAACAAACTTTTCTCGTGATATTCGGGAATTGTGTCTATTTTGACAGTAGTCCGGCCCGGCTGCCAAAACGCCGCAGGCGGTCTCCCCTCCTGCGGCGCTTGAAACGATCCACTTTAATCCCGACGGAACAGGTCGCGGGTGTAGACTTTGTCCTGTACATCATCCAGACAGCTGTCGTAGCGGTTGGCGATGATGGCCTGGCTGCGCTTTTTGAAAACGTCCAGATCGTTCACCACTTCGCTGCCGAAGAAGGTAGTGCCATTCTCCAAAGTCGGCTCATAGATGATAACTGTCGCGCCCTTGGCCTTGATACGCTTCATGACGCCCTGAATGGAAGACTGACGGAAGTTGTCGGAGTTGGCCTTCATGGTCAGGCGGTAGACGCCGATGACACAGGGCTTCTCGTCCGCCGCGTTATACTCGTTCTCTTCCCCATAGCTGTAGTAGCCCGCCATCTGGAGCACCCGGTCTGCAATGAAATCTTTGCGGGTGCGGTTGGACTCCACGATGGCCTCGATGAGATTTTCCGGCACATCCTCGTAGTTGGCGAGGAGCTGCTTGGTATCTTTAGGCAGGCAGTAGCCGCCGTAACCAAAGCTGGGATTATTATAATGTGTGCCAATGCGGGGGTCGAGGCAGACGCCCTCGATGATATGCCGGGTATCAAGCCCCTTCATCTCGGCGTAGGTGTCCAGTTCATTGAAGAAGGAAACGCGGAGGGCCAGATAGGTGTTGGCGAACAGCTTGACCGCCTCGGCCTCGGTGAAGCCCATGAAGAGGGTGTCGATATTCTCTTTGACAGCACCTTCCTGTAACAAATAGGCAAAGGTGTGTGCCGCCTCCACGAGGCGCTCATCCTGCATATCCGTACCTACGATGATGCGGCTTGGGTAGAGATTATCGTATAGTGCCTTGGACTCCCGCAGGAACTCCGGGCTGAAGATGATATTCCTGCACTGATACTTTTCACGGACACTGGCCGTGAAGCCCACCGGGATGGTAGACTTGATGACCATGACAGCCTCGGGGTTCACCTTCATCACCAGCCGGATGACCGCCTCCACCGCCGAGGTATCGAAGAAATTCTTCCGGCTGTCGTAGTTGGTGGGGGCCGCGATGATCACAAAGTCAGCGTCCCGATAGGCCGTCTCCCCGTCCAGCGTAGCCGTCAGGTTGAGATCTTTCTCGGCGAGGTATTTTTCGATGTAGTCGTCCTGAATGGGCGATTTTTTCTGGTTGATGAGCTCCACCTTTTCCGGCACGATGTCAACAGCCGTGACATGGTGGTGCTGGCTCAGCAGGACAGCAATGGACAGGCCGACGTAGCCCGTACCCGCGACAGCGATGTTCAGTTTTTCGAATGCTTTCATGGCTTTCGCTCCTACGACACAAATGCAATAAACTGCGGTATTGACTTTATTGTATCATGAAGCGTATGAGGTGGCAAGTATCGACAAACAAAAACACCCTTCCCCTGCGGCGCGCCGCAGAAGGAAGGGTGTCAAACTCACGGATCGGTCTTCCCGCTTATTCAGCAGGACACCTCAAGCACTTTTGAGCGTAGAGCTGTGATTAGCAGTTCTCAGCGAAGTACTTAATGGTACGGACCATCTGAGAGGTGTAGGAGTTCTCGTTGTCGTACCAGGACACGACCTGAACCTGATAGGTGTCGTCGTCGCTACGCTAAATTTTCACACATTTTTTGTGATCGTTCATAATTTCGAAACAACAGTTACAGTACCACAGCATACCGTTGTCGTACCAAAACCGGCTTGTTCGTACCACAATTATATCACGTTTCAGCGTCATTTGCAAGGTTTCCGTCAATTTCACATCCGGTCTGCATTTTTCTCATATTGGGAAGTCTATTTTCATGGAACACATAGTTCGGAGCGTCCGGGGCCCGGAGCACCGCCGGGGCGTTCGCCTTCCCGGAGCTACTCCTCCGCCATGTGAAGTTGATATTCGTATGTATCGTTTTTTCCGGATCATTTTTCATTTTCCTGCGCATCAGTCATCGTGCTGCGGCAGGTTGATACGAATTTCTTTCCTGAAAATACAATAGAATCCCATCAAAAATATGTCTTATATACAGATTGCAGCAACAATCTATACGCAGGCTTGCCTTCGTACCTCCTTATTCTGTTTTCTGCTCTATCAGCTTTCGCTGTGGTGGGTTAAGTATAGAGCGCAA
>OGLT01000772.1_pt1 | contig 21252 bp, 9 predicted proteins | sample 1572911 | NCBI WGS metagenome assembly OGLT01 (sample SAMEA2582014, study PRJEB24529) | metagenome | biome: Human gut stool | place: China | collected 2011 | reverse complement strand
CCATCGGTTCGAATATCAAATAGACATCACGTCCACCGGCATGCTCGGCAGAGTCGCGCACCGCACGAAGCTCCACTTCCGTACTTCCTGAGGGAACCCCTATTACCATGCGAAGTGAAGGAGAGAACAGACGGTTACGATTGTTCACCATTTTGATAAGTCCGCGTATCATCTGCTCGCAAGCATAGAAATCGGCAATTACACCGTCACGAAGCGGACGGATAGTGCGTATGTTTTCGTGGGTCTTTTCGTGCATCATCTTTGCCTTTTCACCCACAGCAATCATCTTGTCTGTACGACGGTCCAAAGCAACCACCGAGGGTTCGTCCACTACTATCTTGCCATTTGTGGTAATGATAGTATTGGCAGTGCCAAGGTCCATCGCTATTTCTTGTGTAAAAGAGAATAATCCCATATTTCTTAAATGAAAAATTAGGAATGAAAAATTAAGAATACTATGCAGAATACCAACGCAAGCAAGCGCAGCCAATTCTTCACTCTTAGTTCTTCATTCATCATTAATATTAGTGTTTAAAATGCCGGAACCCTGTTGTCACCATTGCGATGCCATGTTCATTGCAATAATCGAATGAAAGTTCGTCCTTGATGCTTCCACCCGGCTGAATTACGGCCTTAACACCTTCATTACCTGCAATCTCTACACAATCGGGGAAGGGGAAGAAAGCATCACTTGCCATTACAGCTCCATTCAAATCAAAGCCAAAGTTCTTAGCCTTTTCAATGGCCTGTTTCAAGGCATCCACACGACTTGTCTGCCCTACACCACTTGCCAACAACTGCTTATTTTTTGCCAATACAATAGCATTAGACTTGCTGTTCTTCACAATCTTATTTGCAAAAAGCATATCTTCGATTTCTTGCGCAGTCGGAGCTTTAGTCGTTACCGTCTTCAAGTCTTCAGGAGTCTCCACTTTCAAATCACGATCTTGTACCAGAACACCATTCAGCAAAGAACGGAACTGCTTCTTGGGGAGAGCCGCCTGCTTACGGACCAGAATAATGCGGTTCTTCTTCTGACCGAGGATTTCCAATGCATCCACATCATAATCAGGCGCAATGATAACTTCAAAGAATATCTTATTGATTTCTTCAGCTGCAGCCTTATCAATCACAGCATTGGTGATAAGTACGCCACCGAATGCAGACACCGGGTCGCCGGCAAGCGCATCGTTCCAAGCTTCCAATACAGTAGGACGTGAAGCCAGACCACAAGCGTTATTGTGTTTCAGAATAGCAAAAGTGGTATCCGTAAATTCGTCAATCAAATCAACGGCAGCGTTGATGTCGAGCAAATTATTGTAAGAAATTTCCTTGCCATGAATCTGGTCGAACATAGCATCAATATTACCATAGAAATAACCCTTCTGATGCGGATTTTCGCCATAACGCAAAGTCTTTTGGTTATTGGCGGACTGCCGGAAAGCAGAACCTGCTTCACCGTCAAAATAGTTAAAGATTGCCGAATCATAATGAGAAGATACAGCAAAAGCCTCTTTGGCAAACCAGCGACGCTCTTCGAGTGAAGTGGTAGCGCCATGTTCCATCAACATGTCGCGAAGCGGCTGGTATTGAGCCTGCGAAGCAACAATCACGACATCGTTATAATTCTTGGCGGCAGCACGAATCAGAGAGATGCCGCCTATATCAATCTTCTCGATAATGGCAGGTTCTTCGGCACCGCTGGCAACAGTTGCCTCAAACGGATAAAGGTCTACAATTACAAGGTCTATTTCAGGAATTTCATATTTTTCAATTTGTTGCATGTCCTGTTCCAATCCGCGGCGGCAAAGAATACCTCCAAATATCTTCGGATGCAAGGTCTTTACACGTCCACCCAAAATGGAAGGGTATGTAGTAAGGTCTTCCACTGCTTTACAGGGATAACCCAGAGACTCAATAAATTGACGTGTTCCACCGGTTGACAGGAACTCTACACCTTCTTCATGCAGTTTGGTTATGATTTCATCCAAACCTTCTTTATGGTAAACGGATACCAGAGCTGTTTTGATTCTTTTAGTTTCAGACATGGATTTGCGTATTAAAGTAATGCGTACATTTTACTATTTGATTTGCAAAGTTACGAATTTTGTTTATTCATACATACATTCATATACAATAAATTAGGTATAATTAAAAAAGGGACTTATTATTAAATCCGGCACTCTTACGTAACCGTATAAAAAAGGCCCCGCTGAAAAGGCATAAACACCCTTTCAGCGGAGCCGATTTTTTTTATAGAAACAGCTCTATTACCAAATAGAAACCCGTTTTTCTACCGGCACAAACATCGGGTCATTTTCAGTAATATTGAAAGCCTCGTACCAAGCTCCTATTTGCGGCAGAGCACCGTTAACGCGCCATTTGCCCAATGAGTGCACATCACTCTTGGTACGGTTCAAGACCTCCTCCGGACGAATATTATTTCCCCATACGCCTGCATAAGCAAGAAAGAAGCGCTGCTCAGGGGTGAAACCATCCATTACCGGCAACGGATTAGCAGCCGTAGCCTTCTTGAATGCCTGATAGGAAACCTGCAAACCGCCATGGTCAGCAATATTCTCACCCAAAGTCATACGTCCATTGCCATATAATCCCGGAGCCACTTCAATGCTGTCGAACACATTCACCATAACCTGGGCACGTTCATCGAAACGCTTGGAATCCTCAGCAGTCCACCAGTCTTTCAGATTGCCTTCCTTGTCATACTGGCGTCCCTGGTCGTCAAATCCATGCGTCATTTCATGGCCGATTACCACACCGATAGCGCCATAATTGAAGGCATCGTCCGCATTCATGTCAAAGAACGGATATTGCAGAATAGCGGCAGGAAAACAGATTTCATTCGTCGTCGGATTATAATAAGCATTTACCGTTTGCGGAGTCATCAGCCATTCATCTTTATCTACCGGCTTACCGGCTTTAGCTACCATTTCCGCATGGCTCCATTCGTTGGCACGCTCCATATTAGCCCAATATGAGTCGTCTTTAATCTCTAATGTAGAGTAATCTTTCCACTGATCGGGATAGCCTATCTTCACATGGAAAGTGGCCAGTTTCTCCAAAGCCTTTATTTTGGTAGAGTCACCCATCCAAGCGAGGTTTTTGATACGCTCACCCAAACTTTCCTGCAGATTCTTCACTAAATCCACCATACGTTCCTTAGCTGCAGCAGGGAAATATTTTTCTACATACATTTGACCTACCGCTTCACCTAAAGCAGAGCTAACAGTACCGACAGCCTTTTTCCAGCGGGGCTGCATCTCTTGCGTGCCACTCATCGTGCGTTCATAGAAATCGAAATTCTGTTCGGCCATGGCATCATTCAAAGTACCTGCGGCAGCATCAATCAATTTCCATTGTAAATAGAGGCTCTGTTGTTCAATAGGCAAAGTATCCAGGATTTCAGCAGCAGCCTTCAAAGAAGCAGGCTGGCCTATGATGATTTCTTTCACATCTCTCAAGTCCATTGCCGACAAATAAGCATCCCAATCGAAAGTCGGATAGTTCTTCTTCAACTCTTCCAAACTCATCTTATTGTAATTGGCGTGCGGATCGCGCAACTCCGTACGTGAACGGAATGCTTTGGCAAGGCGTGTTTCCACATCCATTACAACTTCCACACCTTTTTTGGCAGCCGCCTCATCAAAGCCAGCCAGTTGATACATTTTCTGTACGTGTGTGCGGAAAGCATCACGAATTTTAGCGGTAGCCGCATCATTTTCCAGATAATAGTCGCGTTCGCCCATACTTAAACCGGCCTGATAGGACTGTACGGCATTCATACTACTATTCATTTCATCGGCACCTACATACAGAATATTATAAGCAACAATGCCTTTTTTCTGCATCTCACCCAACAATGCATAGAGTTCTTTCTTGTCCTTCAAGGCACCCAGCTGATCAAGTTCGGCCTTAATAGGAGCTACACCGTCCTTGTTCAGTTTCACGCTATCCATTACAATTTTGTATAAATCGCCTATTTTCTGCGCTACGCTCCCCGGCTCATGCTGAGTCGCGGCCAATTCTTCGATAAGCCCCTGAATCTGCTTACGGTTGTTTTCCGCAAGAATGGTGAAAGAACCATACTGTGAGTATTCGGCCGGAATCGGATTGTTCTTCATCCAACCGCCGCAGGCATATTGGTAAAAGTCAGTTCCGGGCAAAGCCGTTGTGTCAAGATTGGCAAGCTGAATACCGGCTGTCAGTTCAGCCTGTTTCTTGCCTGTGCTGCAAGCACCTGCCATTAAGCAGAATGCTGCAATAGGTAAAAAATGAAATACTTTCATACTTAGTATAAATAAATGTTATAAGATTATTTTCTTGCCTCCTCTAACTCACTGGAAGCGGCATCCCATTCTTCCATCACATTGTCCAATTGCGCTTTCAACTTTTGGTGCTGCTCATAAAGCGCCATGTCCGAAGCACCTTCCGGTGTAGCCATTTTGGCTTCAAGGATAGAGATAGCCGACTCTGTCTGTTCTATCTCTGCTTCACAATCCGCCACACGACGTTCCAGCTTTTTGAGTTTCTTATTGAGTTCCTTTTGTTCCCCATAAGAAAGTTTGGCGGCAGAAGTTTGGCTTGCCGTTGCTCCGGCGTTGCTGCCGGCTACCGTTTTTCCCATAGCAGGTGAAGATGACAATGAAGGAGATTTCTGCAAATCGTTCAGGTTCTCTATCTGCTTTTTCTGCAAGAAATCATAGATACCTCCAAGATGCTCTTTCACCAGTCCGCCACCGAACTCATATACTTTAGTCGCAAGACCATCCAAAAAGTCACGATCATGACTGACAATTATCACTGTACCGTCAAAATCCCGGATTGCTTCTTTCAAAACGTCCTTTGAACGCATATCAAGATGATTCGTAGGCTCATCAAGAATCAGGAAATTCACCGGTTCCAGCAGGAGCTTAATCATGGCAAGACGGGTGCGTTCTCCTCCGGAAAGCACTTTCACCTTCTTGTCCGAAGCCTCTCCGCCAAACATGAACGCTCCCAATATATCCCGTATCTTCAGCCGGATATCTCCCACTGCCACACGATCAATCGTATCGAAGACAGTCCGGTTTTCATCCAGCAATTGTGCCTGGTTCTGTGCAAAATAGCCGATTTGCACATTGTGCCCCAAAGTCAGCTTGCCGGTATAATCCGTAATCTCATCCATAATGCACTTCACAAGCGTGGACTTACCTTCACCGTTCTTACCAACGAAAGCGACCTTTTCGCCGCGGTTAATAGTAAGATTAACATCATGGAAGATAACATGGCTTCCATAGGCTTTGGCCACATCCTCACAAATAACAGGGTAACTCCCACTACGGCTACTGCAAACAAATTTCAACCGTAAAGAAGAATTATCTTCCTCATCCACCTCAATGCGTTCTATCTTTTCGAGCTGTTTGATGCGGCTCTGCACTTGCACAGCTTTAGTGGCCTTATAACGGAAACGCTCGATAAAATCTTCCGTATCCTGTATCTGTTTCTGCTGGTTTTCATAAGCACGAAGCTGCTGTTCGCGACGTTCCTTGCGGAGCACCACAAACTCATCATACTTCACTTTATAATCGTATATGCGTCCGCAGGTTATTTCGATGGTGCGGGTAGTGACATTGTTCAGAAAAGCCCGGTCGTGGCTGACAAGCACCACTGCATTGGCACGAGTGGAAAGAAAATTCTCCAGCCACTGGATGCTCTCTATATCAAGGTGGTTCGTTGGCTCGTCCAGCAACAGTACATCCGGACGGCGCAGCAATAACTTGGCAAGTTCGATACGCATACGCCAGCCTCCGGAAAATTCGCTCGTAGAACGGTCGAAGTCCTCACGACTGAATCCCAATCCCTGAAGGGTACGTTCTATTTCAGCACGATAGTTTGTCCCCCCCATCATCAGGAAACGTTCATTCTCATGAGTAAAACGATCAATCAGTTTCTGATACTCTTCGCTATCATAATCGGTACGTTCGGCAAGCTGTTGGTTCATTCGCTCGATGTCGGCCTGCATTTCAAAGATATGCTCAAAAGCCAACTCAGCTTCCTGCATAACGGTGCGTTCGTCACTGAGTACCATTACCTGGGGTAAATACCCGATAGTACATTCGCGTGGAACGGCAACAACTCCGGCGGTAGGCTGTTGCAAGCCTGCCAATATCTTGAGCATGGTAGATTTGCCCGCACCATTCTTGCCTACAAGGGCGATGCGGTCTTTCTTATTGATGACGTAAGAAACGTCTTCGAACAGAGCGGTAGCATTAAACTCCACCTTCAGTCCTTCTACGGATATCATAGTGTCAATGAATTTATCGTTTCAAGACTGCAAAGGTAGCGATTTTCAGTAGTATATAATAAGGAAAAGGATATAAATTGGGGCGTGCCTTTTTGTACCTTGCCTTGGTACGGCTTATATCTCACTATGGTACAGCTTGTACCTTGCCATGGTACAGACCGTACCTTAGTAAGGTACAAGCCGTACCAAACAATGGAATTACTCGGTACATGCAAGTTTTTGGTTATCAAAGCAGTATACAAGAGAGGGGACTATCCCCTTACAGAGACAGTCCCCTCTTTATTTTTATCACCTACCGTCCGGCAATAACCGAGCAACAGGGAATAATCACACAGCTTTAGAAAAGTTTGGCAGGATATTCTCCGGCGTCTACCAATGCCTGAATCTTATCAACCACACTCTGACGGTCTTCCGGGTAAGTGACGCCGAACCACTTGCTGGTAGTATCGAGCACCTCGCAAGTTGCCACACCATCATTAATCAGCTTATCCACCATCAACGGAATAAAGAACTCGCTCTTCAGATTCTCCATGTTCTTCGGATCGCTAAGGAACGTTTTGAAGAACTCCTCGCTGTAAGCAAAATAATCGGGAGTGAATCCCCAGAAGTTCATGCTCACCGGAGTAGTATCAGGAGTAGCAGTCCACTCGCCATTATCATCGATATACTTCACTTCACCGTCCATACGCTGAATCTTGGTGCGCTCTACAACAGAGGTCAGCAAGTTGTTCTCATCCGTACCGCAAAGCCCGCGTGACACAGTGCCGCTTTCGCTTAATGTGTTTCCGATGCGGAAACCAACCATTGAATATACATTCTTAGAACCCTCAGGAAGTGCAGACAGGAACTTTCCCATTACCTGAAAAGAATCACGCCCATAGAAGTCATCGCAATTGATAACGGCAAACGGTTCCTTTATCACATCCGCCCCCATCATTACAGCATGATTAGTACCCCAAGGTTTGGTACGGTCTGCCGGGCAGGTAAAGCCTTCGGGGAGCGCATCTAATCCCTGAAAAACCAACTCGCAAGGAATATGCCCTTCGTATTTAGAAATGATTTTATCTCGAAAATCCTGTTCAAAGTCTTTACGGATAACAAAAACGAGCTTACCGAATCCGGCATTAATAGCATCGTAAATTGAATAATCCATAATAGTTTCGCCATTTGGGCCCAGTCCGTCCAATTGCTTTAAGCCACCATAACGGCTACCCATACCGGCCGCTAATAAAAATAAAGTTGGTTTCATATCAGTTATTATTAAAAAAAGGTTAGTGTATCATGGTTGATAACAGGTGCAAAAGTAGTAAAATTTATATCAGTTGGGGGGTATTTTAGTCCATTCTTTACAAGAATCGTCCAAAACCCCACCTTATTAACCTATACTTTCACTCCCAGCTCACATTTTGAGCCGATACATCTTATCAGAACGGATAACCGATGGCAAAATGCAACGCCAAGCTGTCTTTGAACTTCGGAATATTGTAGTATCCCGACTTTCCCGTTTCGTACGGGTCGTGCAATCCCACTCCGCAATCCAGACGGAAAACCAAGAAATCCATATCATAACGTAAGCCAGCGCCGGTGCCCAAAGCTATCTGCTTGGCAAAATTCTTCAAAGAGAATTCGCCGTTAGGACGTGAATCATCTTTACGCATCAGCCACACATTGCCCGCATCCAAGAACACCGCTCCATGCAAATCGCCGATAATGCGGAAACGGTACTCCACATTAGCCTCCAGACGTATATCACCCACATGATTGATGAAAGAATATTTACTCTCTTTATCCGGCGCATATCCTCCCGGACCTATGTTGCGGGCAGAAAAAGCACGCACACTGTTAGCGCCCCCAATATAAAACTGTTCGGTATAAGGAGCCGCCAGCGCATTTCCGTAGGACCATATCACCCCACCGGCTATACGCGAAGCAATCAGCTGGTTCTTATCAATTTTGTAATGATAGCGGAACTCACTGTTTACCTTTAAGAACTGTGCAAAAGGAACGCCCATCAGTTTCTTGTCCTGCTCGCTGAAGGGCTTTCCGAAGATGCGGTAAATACACGAAGTAAGGTTACCGGCCGAACTTACGGTGGTCTGCCACCAGATAGGATTTCGTACGTGCGATAAAGGAGCGTTATCATACGTGTACATATATTCTATAACGGGAATAAACTGGTCGCGCAGACTGACATAAAGCGCCGGATTCTCCGCCTGCAACTCCTTAAAAGCCTCCGTAGGGTTACGAAGCACATTAAACGTCAGTTTGAACGGGGTGAAACTATGCTTGCTCGTACGCTTCGGCTGAAAATCATAAGTAGCGTTTCCTCCAAACGCCAGCAGTTTATAGTACTTGGCCCGATTCAATTGGTCGACATACAATTTAAACGTAGTAGTTGCCGGAAAGTCATACTCCTTATCACCAAAGCGAGGAAAAACCACACGCGGAAACATAAGAGAAGTAGACAATCCCATCTCATAGCTGTTCATTGCCGAAGAACGGTCTTTGCCCGTCTGCCATTCATACGAACCATCCAGCTTAACATTCCACGCTTCGCCGCCACCAAACACATTGTTCTTCGTTACAGTGAACGAAGCTCCCGGACCTGTTTGGTTATTACTTTTCATCTTCACATTGAAATCCAGCTCGGCATCATAAGGTTTGTCGAGAGCCGCATGAATATTCACATCCAGCGTATCACACACAAATGTCGTGTCGCGCGGAGTATACTGCATTTCAAGATAGCGGAAGATACCCACGTTATTCAAACGCTCCTGCACACGAGTCTGACGATACAAACTATACAGGTTCTGCATGGAACGCCTGCGGGAAATACCGGTACTGTCCTGTACCTGACGCTTCTGACGGTACGCTTGGTAGTTCAGCCACCTGTAAACCATGTTGGGACGCACCCTCAGCTTGTCGTGATAATAAATACGCAACCCCTTATAATCCATACTGTCATTAGGAGCCTGTCCTTGCTTTCCATAAAGATAGAAGGCCCTTTTACCTACATAAAACGGCTTTTCGGCAACCGCAGGCATACCGGGAGCAGGCACCATGCGCATAGTGACATGTCCGCCGGGCACCAGAGTCGTATCTGCCTGATAGGTCAGATAGTCGGGACGGAAATAATAGCATCCCACATTGCGCAACAAGGTACTGATGCGGGTACGTTCTCCGTCAAGATCGGTCACATTAAACTGTTCGCCCGGACTGATGAGCGAACGGCGGCGGCTCATATTCATGATTTGCAAAGTCCGTTTACTGAAACCATGATAGTAAACCGTATCAATGAAATAGGGATTACGCATATCCACCGTATACTGTATCTTCGCCTTTAATGAGTCCTTAGGATTCAGGAATGTTTTATAGCTCACCGTACCGTTAAAGTAACCGTAATCCCGTAACAAATTGGCGGCTGCTTTCTGTCGGATATCAGGATTTACGGACGACATCAATACCGGTTTTGCGGCAAAACGGTTGAATATCCACCTGCCAAAGCCTTTCTCATATTTCACAAATCCATTGTATATCCACAGTCCCATGGGGAAAGGTATACGAATACTGGAACTGCCCAGCAAAGAATTGTTGGGGGCAGTGGCAAGCGCAGCTTCAACCTCTTCCATCGCAATTTCACCTACCGGAGTGGTGCTGCGGTTTTCAACAATCATCGTTTTTTGTCCCGTATACAGGATTTCGCCTTCCGGCAGATGCTTGGTCGTGGAACATCCTGCCAAAAATAGGACACCTGCTATATATAATATCAGTCGTTTCATATCATTCTACAGTTTGTTTCTTCTTTTTCTTGAAGATGAAAAGTTCACCCAGGCGGTCCATCTTACGGCGAAGTACAAGGCCGACTCCTGTTTCCGTTATTTCTCCATCGAGTACACTCTCGTAGTTTTTGTCATAGAACACCCGGACATAACGCGTACCGGACGTATCCAACCTATACTCCAGTGAGATATTATCGATGAATGATTCCGCATCGTTCGTGGCATTGGCACCGGTCGTCACCTTACCTCCGATAACAATCTGTACGCGATCGTTGAAGAGGCGCTGTGAATAGCGGAAACTATAATCGGTCTGTTTATCACCGGTTTCGGCCGCTGTACGGTCTTCCATACCCATGGTGAAACTTGCATTGATACTTTGAAAAGCAGAACCCGCCAATGAGTTAATCTGACTCTGGATAACGCTGTTCAAGGCACTACCCATAGACAATCCGCCACCTTTGACACCACTATTCATATAAACGCCCGTTGCCAACATGGCAATGGCCTGCTTACTGCGTTCTTCAGCTCCCATAGCCTGCAATTCGTTTTCAACTGCGGCATCATCCGGAGCTGTTATATCGAAAATCAGTTCGGGAGCATCAAGCCTGTTCTTTATGGCTATGGACACGTCAAAGTTCACCACGCGTGACCCACCGTCATCGCCGTCGGCAACCGAAGCACGCATACGTTCCGTCGCTTTCAGGTTCAGTGTAGGATTCATCGGATCACCGCGCCAGTCCACATAGCTTCCGTTATTAATCTGGAACTCTTTCAACGGAATGACCGGAAGCGAATACTTCATGATTCCCCCCGAAAGCGTATAACGTCCCGTAAGACTTATATCACCCTGCGGAGTATATTGCATATTCAGGTCTCCACCACCCTCCAGTTCTATAAACTTACTGCGGTCAGGACTCAAATCGGCACGCAGACGTACGGCATTGTCAATGTGTACGGACATAATCATATCCATACCGCCCAAAGACATAGCAGGAACCTCATCGGCACTCACCGAAGCCGTATCCGCAAAGGAAGTAAAAGTAACCAGCCCTTCAAGACGGTCTTCCACCGTCAACGGTGAGTCTGTCAGCACATAGGTAACATCCGTATTTCCCAGCAGATTCATATTTCCACGCATGGTCAAAGCATCCAAAGGTCCTCGAACCGTAGCATTCAAGTCAACAAACACCTTACCGTAGATCAGGCTTTCGCGGGTACGCGGCGCATCCAGCAATGTATAATTCTCTGCCAGCAACTTCAGGTTTGCCGTAGGACGTTCCAAGTTGCGGAAGTCCACCTTACCGTCAATGGTAAACGGATTCTTACTGGTAGTGTAGATAGCAAACTTATCAAATATCAGTTGGTTGTCCTTAACCTGTACAGGACGGTCGTCAAACCAATAACGCGCCCCCGCCTGACGAGCATATACCGACACACTGTCCAAAGTAACATCCCCGTTCATCTTAGGTTTCTCCAACGGTCCGTAGATATGCACTCCACCGTCAATGTCACCGGTGAAAGACACCATCTGATCCGGAATAAAGGCATTGGCTATCTTCATAGGGAAGTGTTCAAAAGTAGTAGTTACCTCCAGTGTGTCTCTACCATTCTTTTGCGTCAGCATACCGTCCGCCACCAACACCTCCTGATTGTCATAACTGAAATAAGTATTTAAATAATGTGTAGCCCCCTTGTCTCCCGGAAGCCACGTAGCACCCATACCAACGTCCCCTACATGCTGGCGTTCGTACGTCAGTTCATCAATGTTGGCTTCGGCAGAAACCTGCAAAGAAGTAGGTGTCTGTATGTACTGCGCTTCGGCAGAGAACAAGCCGGTCAGCCGGGGCATATAAGGAAGCACCTCACTCAACTCACCCAACTGCAAGCGGCTGAGTTCCACATTCATATTCTGTAATGAGACACTATCATTCCTGTCCGATTGCATACGGAAGCCCAAACCGTTGTCGCTATCCATATCGATATTGGCGTAGACACGCATATTCTTATGCAGATAGACCCAGTTGCTATTATCCACAAAATGGAATTTACGGTACGCAATAACAGGTTCGGCAGGCGTCAGGTTAATCAACACTCCATTGCCTTTACCCTGTCCCTCCGTCAACGGACGGGCATTCACGCCAAACAGCACTCCGGTCTGCCCCTCTCCGTCCACATAATTCACAGTCAGTTCGGCATCCTCACTCCGGATCTCTCCCGTCAACGTACTGCGGAATACAAACTGCGGATTCTTCGGTCCGTTGATCACACCGCTTTGCAACATCATCCGGGAAGTATCCTGCTTCACTGTAAAGAAGATTGTATCGAGTTGCAACGAGTCCACCCGTAAGCCATGAACAGCCGTCCGCCCATTGATGCCCCGCGTCGGTGTAGAGCCGAAACGAAGGATGAAGTCATTGAATGTTATATCTTTTGTCTTCAAGAAGTAGCTGACAGGATTGGCCTGTCCTGCCGTCAGCTGCATGCCAGCCGAAGGAAGCACCCGCCGCAAAGCCGCATGATCCAGCCTGCTATCCTCTATCTGCTTCGTAAGGATGGCAACAAACTCATCCGACTGCTCCAGCAACTCCTTCAAAGTGCTGCGGGCCCGGAACTGAAGGTTCATATCGCCGGCATCCATTTGCAACTTAATGGAGTCGTGGCGTGCCTCCGCACCCAGACTAAACGCAAACGGATGCTCCAAAGGTTTGGGAGCAACTCCCAGTTTGTATAAATCCAGCTCTTCCACATTCACATTCAACTTACCGTCCATATATTTACGGTCAAGCCGCATATCAGCCTCGGTCTGCATTTTCAACAATGCATTATCACTCGTCAGATGCACAGACGCTACCGACGACTTTAAGCCCGCATCCAAATCTACGCCCGAAATATTCCAGCGGGCATATTGCAATTCATCCAGCTTGGCTTCTACGCGGGCGATGGTTTTATGTGAAGCCACATCCACTCCCTGCCCTTTAGCGGTAACGCGGGCTGTAAGCGTATAGATAGAATCCTTGGGCAAAAAATGATGAAGTTGCAAAGCATCTATGGCAAGATCGGCGTGGTAGACCTCTGTGTTCAAGTTGTAGGCAGCATCCAAACCCAGACTGCCCTCTCCTTCTTTGATTTTCAGGATTGCATTGCATTGCGGTCCGTCGAGACCGAGACGTGCCACAAGATTCATACTGTCGGGCACAATGATAGAGCCGTCGGGAGTTACTCCGGTGAGTCCGGTAAGGAAATTGAGGTCCTGTGTCTGCATTTCAAAGTCAAGTCCCCCGTTGCGTGTCAAGCTGTCCGTAAGGTTCCACAACTCACCGCCTCCACTCAAAAAGAAGGCACCGGGCAATTCAGCCGTAAAGCGGGAGATCTGCATCTGCTTCAAATTACCCTCCGTACCGGCATGGATCACCAACGGTCGGAAAGGATAAGCTTCCTTAAAAGTTTCGGGTAACCCGCCGGCAAAAAGCAGCACATCCTGCTTACCGATATTGGCATTGAAGCGGGCCGACAGATGTCCGGTAGTGGGGATATCTACCAGTTTCCAATAGGTCTGCGCCGTCAGGTCCATATCGCTGTGCGGGGTTTTGAGTTGCAGATAAGGGATACGGATAAGGGTTGAATCGGCAAACAGGCGCCCGGTCAACGAAGTCACAGTCAGTCCGGAACGGTCGTACATGGAAAACTCACGAATAATTGCGTTCATGTCACGACCGCAAGCCATCACTGAATCAATGCCGATACGAATATCGCGCAATGCGATATGCGAAGCGTCGAAACCCTCAACGGGAGCAGCCATGCCCAAATCATAATTCACAGCGGATTCCGTAAGCGTAAACCGCCGCCAGCCATAGAACTGGCGTTTGAGGTCGAGATTCGCATCCTCGATGCTTGCATCTCCGATATTGGCTCCCAACGCCATAGAGTCGAGTGGCATCTGCAAATCTACCGAAACATTTTTCAGCTTCAGGTTATGCAGCGCTATCCGCCAGTTGACAGCGGTCTCAGTAGAATCTTTCGGAGTCTCGGTAGTATCGGCAAGCATTACCTGCATATGGGTATTGCTCAATTCCACATTGTTCAGTATGGCATCCTCTTTTTTCAGGTCGATGCCATGGCTTTCAAGGAAGAACCGCCCGAGTGTCCCTTTGATGTGCATTCCTTCCAGCAGATTGGAAGAATTTACGGCAACCTGTTGCAAGGTTATGGCGTTCACCTCTACCCTGCCTTGCAATAAAGGCCATGCCTGTACGCTGACATTCAGGCTTCCGAGGTTCAGCAAAGTATCGGGATGTTGGACATCAGCGGCATCCGCCTCTGACTGCACCACCTGTACGCCACGCACAAGCAGGTTCAAAGGAAAACGAAGGTCTATTCGTTCTACGGAGATATTCATGCCCGTAGCGTCCGATGCGATTGCCGTAGCCTGCTTCCGTATAAAATTCTGTACCGGAGGCACATACAGCAATATCATCAATATTACAAATAGGACAATAGGGGTGAGCAACACCCAAAGTGCCCCCTTTAACCATTTTCTTCTCATTGGAACGTCAAACTGTCATGTATTAAAAGTTGTACAAAGTAAACAATTAATTTTGAGATAAGGTTCCTAAAAAGTGAAAATACTGTGCTATACCGGTGTTTATGGCCGTCAACCCAAATCGGTCCGGGTCTGTGAGCGAAGAATATCCTCAATGAGGGCAAGCGAACGGAGGGCACGTTGTTCCTGTTCCTCAGTGAAGGAAGCCCCTCGCAGGCTTTCCAATATTTTGAGTTCCCCTACCAGTTCCGTAGCCCCAATCAACGTGAAGAGTGGAATCATCTTATGCGAAACGGCAGCCACCTCATCCATATCTGCCATGTCCACAGCCTTCTGCAAACGTCCGGCATTGATACGGGTCTCGGAGATGAAACTCTTGAGAATGGAGTCGGCAGCATCCGAGTCGTCACCGGAGAAAGCGGTAAGCGCCGAGAAGTTATAAGGGCAACCCGGAGCGGAAGTTCCGGATGTATGTTCCGCCGGATGCTCCGCGGCAGACTCAGACACTCGTTCATCTTGCAAGGCAGGCATCTGCCCGATGCCCTCCATGTCCAGTTCGCGAAAAAGTTCCGCCACCGTAAACGGCTTATGCAGGCAACCGGCAAAGCCATACGCCTTAAACTCCTCCGGTTTCATGTCGCTACGGGCAGTGACCGCTATTACAGGAATGGTTTGCGCTTGGGGGAGATTCGATGCACGCAACAGTTTCAGCAGGTCGAAGCCACTTATCGCCGGCATCTGTACATCGGTGAGCAGTACGTCAAAAGTCCCGGAGCGTAAAGCATCCAGCAACTCATCCGGCTGCATGCACGACACAGAGGTGATGCCGCTATGTTGAAGCATGGCCGCGGTAAGTGTAAGTTGGATACTATCATCATCAATAAGCAATACCCGAAGCGAAGGCGAAGAAGGGACGGGAAGCGGTTCCTCCTCTTTTTCCTGCATTTCCTCACCGGTGCGCTCCGGCATCCGTACGGGGAACAGAGGCACGCGCAATGTGAACGTACTTCCTTTGCCCGGCACGCTGTCCACATCGATTGTCCCCTCAAGCAATTGCACAAGCATACGTACAATGGAGAGCCCAAGGCCGAACCCCTCCTTGCCCTGTGCACCGGGCAGGCGGGTAAACTCCTGAAAAATCCGTTCCCTGTCGGCAGGCCCCATGCCCTTGCCCGTATCGGCAACGGCAACAACCAGCCTACGGTTCTCATAACACGCCGTCATCGTCACACAGCCCTTGTCGGTGAACTTCACTGCATTGGAGAGCAGGTTATTGATTATCTGGCGAAGGCGAAGCGGGTCGCTGATATAAGTACCCTCCAGTTCGGGAGCAATGTTGCAATGCAGTTCCAGTCCCTTGGCAGAGGTCAGCGGTTCAAAGCTGACATGAATCTCTTCCAACAGTCGGGCCGGATGGAAAGTCACCCGGTTTATTTCCGCTTTATGGAGATCAAGTCGATGAAAATCGAGCAGGTCGACCACCAGTTTCAGCAGATGTTCCGAGGAAGTTTTCATGTTATCCAGATAGAAACGCTGCCGTTCGTCCACCGTCAGCCGGGAAAGCAGATCGGCATATCCCATAATGGAACCGAGTGGCGCTTTAAAGTCGTGGGTAATGGCAAGCATCATCTTCTCCCGCATGGCCAGCAAATCTTCGGCGCGCTTGCGGGCTTCTTCCAGCTCGCGACGGTAACGGTTGCTGCGCGCAATGTCACGCCCTATAATTATCAGGAAAAAGACGGACAGCAACACTGCCCCCACTGCAATGCTACTGATTATCTTAACGGAATGGCCGCGCACAGACTGCCGGTAGTCCGCCTCTTCGCGAGCACGTTGCAAGGTTTCCTGCTCATATCCCTTCAACAAACTGTCTATACGGGCGGTCAGCATCTTGTCCATGCGTTGCAAAGTGAGCCTGCGGCGTCGCACAATCGAGTCGCTCACCTTCTTCTGTTGCGCCACAGCACGCAGTTTTTCCTGAAGGGAGTCTACCGGATTGTAGACATCGATCACTGTATCCGTAGCGTATTCAAGGGAAGTCTTCACCTGAATGGCGGTATCTTTTTTGGGCGGTACAAACACTTCGCCCAAACGGCGGAAGAAACCTTTCTTCTTGGGTTTGGTAACCACTGTGTCGCGATGCGTGATGATACGGCGTTGTACGCGCCGGTTGGTGACCACCGAGTCCTTCCGGGTGGCTATGATATTCTCTATCGCACTGGTAGACACCATGCTTTCACTGGTCTCGCTCAGCACACGCAGCATATAAATGGTATTCTCATCTTTCTCCCGGAGCAACGTAATCAGGCTGTCCGTCCAGTGCACATCCTGATTTTCGGAATGCATGAGATTCTCCATTTCCCGGTGCACAAAGAACAGGGAAAAGAACAACACTCCCAGCAACAGAGTGTATCCGACGACTATCTTTACTTTCGATACACTATTCATCGTTTAAAGAAAAAGGATAGGACCATCACTTCATCTCGCAGTCTTATACCGGAAGCGCAGCCATAGCATCAGCCCGGCGCTGGTCAGCCCGAACGGGAAAGCCATCCAGACTCCCACTAACCCCCAGCCCAGTACAAAACCGCAAAAATATCCTACGGGCAAAGATATAATAAAATAAGAAATAAATGCAATAATCATCATCGGCTTTACGTCCGATATTCCCCGCAGGGCATTGGCAAAGTTGATTTGCAAGCCGTCGCCAAACTGATAAATCAAGAAGGGGAAGAACAAAGACGCCACCAGCGCCGAGGCCTCCACACTATCCGTAAACCAACCGCCCATTTGCCCGCGCAGCACAAAGACAATACTCAAAAGAATGATTTCCATAGCCATTATCAAGTGGAATCCGGCATACGTGGAACGGCGCACATTCTCCATATCACCCTGACCTTTGAAGTTGCTGACGCGCACAGCCACCGCCGCCCCCATGCCGTAGTACATCATAAACGTGAATTGCGAAATCGTGAGCATTATCTGATGGGACGCCAGAGCGATAGTGCCCAACCAGCCCACCATGATAGCACTAAGGCTGAAAGAAGCCGTCTCCATCCCCATTTGCAGGCCGACGGGCCAGCCCAGCGCATTAAGCTGCCTGAACACCGGGAACGACCACCCCATGCGTAAGAAACCAACCCGGTAGCGGAGGAACCGGCGGCTGCGGAGCACAATCACCGCAAAGACCGCCACCATCGCAATACGCGAGAACAGCGTGCTGATGCCCGCTCCCAGCAAGCCCAGTTCAGGAAAGCCCAGCTTACCGTTAATAAGGATATAGTTGCCTACGATGTTCAGCGCATTTCCACCCAACAATATCCACATAGCGGTCTTGGTATCCGTAATGCCATCCGTAAACTGCTTGAAACCATTGAACAACATAACGAAGACCAGCGAAGCAAGCAGCACCAGATAATAAGGCTTTATCAAAGGAATCAGCTCTTCGGGTTGCCCCAGACGCTCCACGTTGAAGTAGACCACCGTCATAACAAAAGTAAGGAGCAAAGCCACCAAGACATTCGCCACCAGGCTGCATCGTAATGCCTGCCCCGCCTCTGCAAAGCGACGGTTACCGTAAAGACTGCCCACAATGGGCGTCAGCCCGTAACTGAAACCGGTACTGAAAATTATACAAAGCGTAAACACATTGTTCACGAAAGAAGCTGCCCCCAGCTCTTCAGTACTGTGATGCCCTATCATCAGGGTATCCGCAAAACCAAGAATAATTACACCAAGCTGCCCGATTACAATGGGAAGCCCTAAAAAAATCAAAGCTTTGTAATGTTGCTTATAGCCGGCTATCAAATTCATCATCGTACAGTTTAATTTAATTCAAAAAGAATAAACTCCCAATTTATTCCTAATAAACCTCCGGTTTAATACTAATAAACTTCCGGTTTAATGGGAATAAACCGGAGGTATACTTAATAGGATTTTTTTGTATCATGCGAGGGAACAATTCTTCTTGAAAAACGAAACGTTTCCCTTTCCGCAAAGTAGCGGAAATTCCCCCCTACATATCACTTATCACTCTTATAATATAATACTACGGTATTGTTTTCACAGAAAGCACGCTGTGCCACAGTGTGTAATTGTTCCGTTGTGACGGAACGGTAACGCTCAACTTCAAGGTCGATATCTTCCGCCTTTCCCGTCAACTCAAACCAAGCGAGGTTTGTAGCCACGTTCAGGTAATTGATATTGCCGAATATCTGGGTCGATTCAAATTTATTCTTGACCTTTTCCAGCTCCTGTTCGCCCACCGGAGACTGTCGCAACTCTTCCAGCTCCCTGCGTACAGCAGCTTCCGCCTGCTCCAACGACACACCTGCCGCCGGCTTACCGCTGATTTGCAACAATCCGGCATCACGCGTACCGCTGATATATGCATCGATACCGGAGAAGATGTTCTGTTCCTGCACCAGACGACGGTTCAGACGACTGGAGCGCCCATTGCTGAGAATATCCGACAGAATATCGAATGTATAATAATCGGCACTCCCGCGATCGCACATGTGATAACCCATCAGCAGAGCATCCAGCGGCACATTCCTTTCTACCGTCAGCCTGCGTTCTTCCGTCTGCTCCGGCTCTTGGGGCAACCGCCGCACCGGAACGTTCCTCCGCGGAACAGGGCCGAACCACTTCTCGGTAAGCCTAACAGTTTCCTCCCATGAAATGTTTCCCGTCACTGCCAGCACAGCATTGTTCGGAGCATAGAAACGATAGAAGAACGACTTCACCTCATCCAGCGTGGCCTGTTCTATGTGCGAAAGTTCTTTGCCGATAGTGGGCCAGCGGTACGGGTGCACCCGGAAAGCCAGCGGCCGGAACAGATGTCCTATGTCGCCGTATGGCTGGTTAAGGCAGCGTTGCTTGAACTCTTCCATCACAACGCCCCGCTGCACCTCAAGCCCCTGCTCGCTGAATGTCAGCTCCAGCATCCGGTCGGACTCCAACCAGAAGGCAGTCTCCACATTCGTTTTTGGAACAGTGAGGTAATAATTGGTTATGTCATTGTTGGTCCAAGCATTGTTTTCCCCTCCCGCCAGCTGCAAAGGGGTGTCATAATCGGGAATATGCGCCGAACCGCCAAACATCAGATGCTCGAACAAATGAGCAAAACCGGTGTGTTCCGGATGCTCATCACGCGCACCGACATCATAGACGATGTTCAGCGCCACCATTTGCGTACTGGTATCCTCGTGATGCACCAGACGCAAGCCATTGGGGAAACAATGTTTGTTTATTTTCATACGCAGTGGATGAAGATGCGGCAAAAGTCCATCATTCCATCACAGTCACTTTCGTAATCTTCACATCCTCTTCAGGACGGTCGCTACGGTCTGTTTTCACCTGCTGTATCTTATCCACTACATCCATGCCTTCAAGCACTTCGCCGAATACGGTGTATTCTCCGTCCAAATGCGGCGTACCGCCGACGGTAGTATAGGCTTTCACTTGCTCCGGCGTGAAACGGAACTCCGGCTCATCGGCCACCTGAGCTTCGGCCTGTGCAATGAGCGTATCCTGCAAGTTCATCAATCCTTCCTGGTCACCGTCCTTACGCATCTTGTAGATCTCCTTCATGTGCTTCTGCGCCAAAGCGTTGAAAGCATTGTTCAGGCGTGCCTGATTCATCTGATGCTCCATGCCGAGAAGCGTAGAATCGTTATACACCTTTCCGGTCACGATATAGAATTGAGTCGCTGATGAGGCCTTCTCGGGATTCTCCTCATCCGGGGTACGTGCGGCACAGAGCATTCCCCGCTTATGGAAATATTTCGGATACACGAACTCGGCGGGGATGGTGTAATCTAGATCTCCGTCGCCCAGATGTGCGTCCAAGGGAGCGTCTTTCGAGTTGATATCGCCTCCTTGTATCATGAATTGCTTGATAACCCGATGGAACAATAATCCATCGTAACGGTGTTCTTTTACGTTCTTGATAAAATTATCCCTGTGCAACGGCGTGTCGTTGAACAGTTTCACCTTAATCTTACCCATATCCGTATCAATCAGCACCAATGTCTCAGTCTCTTGCGCATGCAGCGGGCATAGCGAAAGCATAAATACCGAAACAAACAACATCGTAAGAATCCGTCTCATATTTATTTCTATTAGTTTTAGATGGACAAAAATAAGAATAAATATCGATATCTATGATCAAAGGAATAGGTCTAAACATGATTTCTTTGGTAGGAAACCGTAATAGCGTTACAAACATCTGTAATATATGCACATCGTTTTATGTTGAATCTAGGTAATTTTGTCATAGAAATTTAAAACTCTAAATTCAATATACTATGAGAGCAAGTATCTTAGCTATTTTAATTTTAGGGGGGATTGTCTTAAACATAAAGGCTCAGTTTTCTTATAATGAAAAGGGTCAAGCCATCCCTCCTGCATCACAACCTTTCGACAAAGAGGCTTTTGAGTCAACCGGGCATACGGTTATACGCTGGTTGGGGAACGCTGGCTTTCTGATTAATAGCCGTGGTACGTGTTTGATGGTCGATCCAATGTTGAAGGGATTTGATATGCCTTTGTTAATAAATATGCCGATCGCCCCTAAAGATGTTCCCCATTTGGATGCGGTATTGATCACTCATTGCGACAATGATCAT
>OGLT01000768.1_pt1 | contig 21307 bp, 14 predicted proteins | sample 1572911 | NCBI WGS metagenome assembly OGLT01 (sample SAMEA2582014, study PRJEB24529) | metagenome | biome: Human gut stool | place: China | collected 2011 | reverse complement strand
TAGCGGCATTCCGAATATCTTCCGCGTCTGGCGCGAGCAAAATTGGACAACTCCGAAGATTACAGAGCAACTGGAGCCAGAGCGGACAATTTTATCGCTCGCCTTTGAAAAGGCAAGCGATAAAAAGCAAGCGATAAAAACAAGCGATACCACAATTTACAGCAGACAAAGACGATATGTCATCGAATACTTGACCCGTGAGATTAAAGCAGATTGTAAGACGATTGCGGAGTTACTCGGAATCAGTAGCCCTCGTGCAAGAGCGGTACTGACAAAAATGGTAAAAGAAGAAATCGTTGTTACCGAAGGCAGTAACCGGAATAGAACTTACAGATTGAAATCTTAAAAATATCCGATATAACGGACGCTATTCGTGATAGGCTTATATAGAGAAAATGCAGCAACCATAGCGTTGCTTTTCGGAGGATCCAGATGGGAAAAGAACTGTTTAAGAATATCCCCAGTAAAGTCGGGGATTTGGTCAAGGATGTACGCAATGGCCGCATCGGTCTGCCCGATCTTCAGCGTCCTTTTGTTTGGAGGGACAATAAAGTTCGTGAGTTGTTTGACTCTATGCTCAAGGGCTATCCCATTGGCTATATCATGCTGTGGGAGTCTCCAGTTGATTATGAGAGCAAAAAGGGCACGATTGGAGATAACTCAAAAACCTATGAAGAACCTAAGGAACTCGTCATTGACGGTCAGCAGCGTTTGACTGCCCTTGTTGCGGCTATGTTTGCGGTCAAGGTGAAGGACAAGAATTTCGCAGATCGTGAAATAAAAATCTCCTATAATCCGCTGACTCGCGAATTTGCCGTGTGGTCCCAGGCATACGAAAAAGACACCGAGTGGATCAGTCGCATCAGTGATGTGTTCCTGGCAAAAGAGGACAATTCCATCAGTTCTCTGCGGCGACATTTTATCAAGGAAGCCAACGAAGGCCGCAGTAAGAAAGAACTCCCCTTGCTGACAGACGAGGAAGAAGATAGGATCGAAGATAACATCAATGCGCTTCTGAATTTGTCTGATTATTCTCTACCTACTCTGGAAATCGGTTACACGGCAGACGAAGAAGATGTCGCAGATATTTTCGTCAGAGTCAATTCTGGCGGACAGAGTCTGACGGAGAACAACTTCATTCAGACTCTTATCTCCGTTTACGAGAATGAAACCAGCAATAAGATCAATGCGTTTGCAGCAGCATCCAGAGTACCAGCCGCCAACACCTCTTACAACACACTTTTGGCAATTGAACCTTCTCATCTGATTCGCATGGCCGTTGGCGTTGGTTTCAAGCGTGCCCGGTTGAGATACGCCTACATGCTTTTGAGAGGTAAAAATCTTGAGACCGGAAAGTTCTCTGATGAAGTCCGGCATGAAAATCTCCAGATTTTCAAGGACGCTTTGGACAAGGTCATGAACCTTAACAACTGGCACAGTTTCATTAACATCGTGGCAGAGGCCGGATATATCAGCGACAAGCTGATTGCATCGTCCAACGCTATCGTTTTCAGTTATGTCCTTTACCTGATTGCCAAATACGACTACAAACTGGATGCGGCGCAGTTGAAGAAATGCACCAGCAAGTGGTTCTTTATGAGCACCATCACATATTTCTACACCGGCTCCACGGAGTCCGAAGTGGAAAAGCAATTTGCAGATCTGCGTGATGTTCATACGGCGGCAGAGTTCGTTGCCTATATTGACCGTGTAATCGAAACACACTTCACAGACGATTATTTCAGTTTGACTCTACCTAACGAGCTGAACAGCGCTGCGGCTATTTCTCCGGCGTGGTATGGATATGTGGCAGCTCAGATAGTGCTGAATACTCCTATGTTGTTCAGCAACACCCCAGTATCCAAGTATTTCATCTTGGGTTCCAGCGGAACGAAGAATGCTATTGACAAGCATCACATTTTCCCGAAAAACTACCTGACCGGCATTGGTTTTACCAGCGACCGTGACCGGAACCAGATCGCAAACTTTACCTATCTCGACTACGCCACCAACATCGAGATTTCAGATAAGGCGCCCCAAGACTATGTCTCTCATTACCGCCAAAAGCTGGGCGAAGAAGGTTATCGCAAAACCTGCAAGGAACACGCTCTGCCAGATAACTTCGAGAGTATGGAATACATGGAGTTCCTGAGTCAGCGCAGGATTTTGATGGCGCAGACCGTTCGTAAGGCGTATGAGAGATTGTGTGAGTGATAGAAAGGGTTTATTTGTATGATTAAAGATATTATGACGGCTAATGAGTCGATTGCGCCTAATAGTCGCGAGATGGAAATTCTCAAAGAGCATTTTCCTTCTTGTTTTCACAGCGACGGAAGCTTTGATTTGGTTCGTTTTCAAGAATTTTTGAGTGATAAAGTGGCCGTTACAAATGACGGGTACGAGATTCGCTTCCTTGGCAAGAATTACGCCCGGTTGCTTGCTTCTGTTGACACCACTACTGTCATTGTGCCAGATGAGGAGCATAATAGCAAACCCGAAAATGCACATAGTGAAAATGTATATATTAGCGGTGATAATCTGGATGGCCTGAAACATCTGCTGAAGTCATATGCCAGAAAGGTTAAGTGTATTTATATTGATCCGCCCTACAATACCGGTTCAGATGGTTTCGTATACAACGACAGCTATAATTTCACCGCAGAAGACTTGTCAGAAAAACTCAGTATCAGTGAAGAACAAGCAAAACGCATTTTGGATTTAACTAAGCGTGGAAGTGCCTCTCATTCTGCGTGGTTAATGTTTATGTATCCAAGATTGCTGCTGGCAAGAGATTTGCTTACGGATGATGGCACAATTTTTATTTCTATCGACGATAATGAGCAGGCAAATTTGAAACTGATTTGTGATGATGTTTTTGGTGAAGAAAATTTTGTTGCTAATATTATTGTGCAGGCAAATAAGAGAGGACAAACATATAAACAGCTTGCCAAGACTCATGAATATTTATTTGTTATAACAAGAAATGTGGACACTTCTCTTAATGAGCTGAGTAAGGGTGATGGAGCTTTTGCTAAAGCCGACGGAATTGGAGAATTTGAAGAACGGGAACTCCGTAATCGAAATCCTAAATTTGGACGCTTCAACCGGCCTAACCTGTTTTTTCCCATTTATACTAACCCAAATCTTGTTGATGCTTGCGGCTATTCCCCTGTTTCATTAATAAAAACTGCAGAATTCTGTGTGGAGATTCTTCCCTATAACAGTGAGGGAGAAGAAAGCTGCTGGAGATGGGGCACCAAGAAGTTTTCTACCTATAATTGCCCAGAAAACTCAATGCAGAGTGAGGTTGTAGCTAAAAAGAAAACTACAGGCGAATATGGTTGTTATGAGAAATACCGCAAAGGTACATTTAAAGCAAAAACTATCTGGTATGAAGATGCCTTGGTGGGGGACTTAGCGGGCGAAGATGATGATATATGGGAAGAAACTGGCGTTATTACCGAACAGGGTTCCAAGGAACTTGGGGCATATGAGATGGGAGATGCATTTGACTTTCCTAAACCTACATATTTGATTAAAAAAGCATTGACGATTGGAGCGAGCAAGGATTCTTTGTGCGTAGATTTCTTTTCGGGATCTGCAACGACTGTGGAAGCTGTTATGTCTTTAAATGCAGCAGACAAAGGTACGAGACGAATTATTGCTGTCCAATTGCCGGAGAATCTTGACTTGAAGCTTGAAAATACTCCGAAGACGGAAAAGACAAAAGTTCAAAAGGTTCTCGATTTTCTTGACTCCGTTCATCGTCCTCATGCATTGGATCAAGTAGGTTTGGAGCGTATAAGCCGCGCCGTGAAGCATATTCGAGAGCAATATCCTGACACAACTGCCGACTTAGGATTCCGCCATTTTACGCTGAAAGAGCCAACCAGCATGTCTGTAGAAAAAATGGAAAAATTCTCTCCTGACGAAAATGGTTTAGTCATCACCAATACTGTGCTGGAGGAATTCGGCATACCTACGATTCTCGCAACTTGGCTTGTGCGTGACGGCTATGGCTTTACTGCGCCTGTCGAGACTGTGGATTTTGCCGGATACATTGGTTACTACATGGGCAAGCATTTATATCTCATAAATCAGAAACTGAGCAATGAGGCGATTGCTGCCATTACTGAAAAATTTGATACCGATGGCACTTTTAATCCGGAGAATGTGGTTCTGTTTGGATATAGCTTCAAATGGACTGAAATGGAAGCACTGAAAACCAACCTTGCTCGGTTGAAAGACACAGAAAAGAACCTGCGTATCAACTTTGATATTCGCTATTAAGGAGGAGAGACACTATGGAATTGATCCTCCAACAAGGTTTACCACATCAGCAAAAAGCGATTGATGCTGTGTGCGGTGCGCTTGATGGTGTGACAATCATACCACCCGTACAGTTCTATGAGAATCCCAAAATTGACCTGTCGGACAGAAAATTGGCCGATAACATACGCGATTTGCAGAATGCAGTTCCAGCTGAATATCGCAGTTCTGCTCCTATTGGCACTTGCTTAAATCTGGACATCAAGATGGAAACTGGTACTGGAAAGACCTATGTGTATACCAAAACCATCTTTGAGCTGCATAAGTGTTACGGTATCAACAAGTTCATTATTGCGGTACCGTCTCTGGCTATTAAAGCGGGTACTGCGCAGTTTATGCAGGATGAATATTCTCGCAGACATTTTACCGACGGGTGTGGTTATGGTACAGAAATTGAACTTGGCGTGCTTGAAGCTCCCAAGAACAAGAAAAAGGGCCGTAGCTATTTCCCCAGCGTAGTAAGTGATTTCGTTAAGGGTAGTTGTCAAAATGCGAAGAAGATTTATGTCCTTTTGGTAAACATGCAGCTCTTGACCAGTAACTCTAAACGCAATGGCAGAGATGCAGGTTTGCTGTGGCGCGATGATTATGACTACGGTACAGAAGGGTTTTATCGACCTTTTGATGCCCTACGCGCGACAAAGGCGGTGGTCATTATCGACGAACCGCATCGTTTCTCTCGTGACCAAAAGGCGTTTCAGGTCATTATGGACGAAATTCAGCCGCAGTGCATTATTCGCTACGGCGCTACATTCCCGGAGATTACTACTGGGCGCGGTAGGAATAAAATCACTGTAAAAGATTATCAAAATCTCCTGTATGATCTCAATGCATGTGAGTCCTTCAATCAAGGCTTGATTAAAGGGGTAGCTAAAGAACATTTTGAACCACTGTCGAAGCAGGAAGAGAAAGTGAAGATTCTCTCCATAGCCAGTAAAGATTCTGTTACTCTACAGCGAAAGAAAAAAGATGAAGGGACAAAGACCTTCGTGCTGAAAACCGGAGATTCGCTGGCGATTGTCAGCGACGCATTTGAAGGCATTACCATTACCGCCATTACGGCCAATACTGTGGAGTTTTCTAACGGTGTATGCAAAACATCCGGCGAAGAAATGGATGTCGATGTGTATATGTCCTCCTACCAGGAGCAGATGCTCAAGCTGGCTCTGGAGCGGCATTTTGAAACCGAGCGGGAGAATTTCTGTAATCGCTCCTTTAAAATTAAAACTCTGGCACTGTTCTTCATCGATGATATTTCTTCCTATCGTCCGGATGACGACGGGAAAGTGCCTTATTTACGAACAGCGTTTGAGCGGTTACTGAAAGAACGTATTGAATTTACTATTTCCACACTTACAGAGCATGATGCCGAGTATCGTGCTTATTTGGAGGCTTCGCTTTCGGATATTTCCGCTTGCCATGCGGGCTATTTCTCACAGGATAATAGTGATTCTGATGAGGAAATTGCCAAAGAGGTAGATGCGATTCTCAATGGCAAAAAGCAATTGTTATCTTTCCGTAATGCAGACGGCACATACAACACCTTGCGGTTCCTGTTCTCTAAATGGACGCTAAAAGAGGGCTGGGACAACCCTAATGTGTTTACGATCGCTAAATTACGTTCCAGCGGAAGCGAGAACAGCAAACTACAAGAAGTTGGTAGAGGCCTACGCCTGCCTGTAGACGAAAATGGCAACCGCATCTCCAATGAGGAGTTTCAGTTGAACTACATCGTTGATTTCACTGAAGCGGACTTTGCCCAGCGCTTGGTAGATCAAATTAACGGCGAAATACCGCAGGCATCTGTTATTACCGAGGAACGGTTGGCTCAAGTGGCTCAGAAGCTCGGAATGAGTGCCGATGATTTGTTTGATGAACTGTACGATAAGCGCTATATTGACCGACACAACAACATCCGTCCGGAAACAAGAACACAATTTTTTGAAGAATACCCTGCATTTGCGGCTGGATTGTCAGAGGGAAAGGTCAAAGACAGAAATAAGATCAAACCAAAGCCAATCAAGATCCGCAAGACCGTTTACAATGAGATGCGGGAATTCTGGGAGAGAATCAATCAGCGCTACTTGTTGTTTTATGACGCTGACCTGGATACAGATATGATGGCGGTTACGCTTTCTCTGCTTGAAAAACCAGGGGTGTTCACAGATGTTGTAATGACCAGTAGTCGTGATATTGTTCACAGCGATGGTACGCAAATGAGCATGACAACAGGTACGGGGGTGCAGTATACGATTATGCGCCCCATTCCATACGGCACATTTTTGGCTCGTATCATGCGCGTGACCAATATTCCAATAGAGACTCTACATAAGGCCATGATTGCTTACAGTAGAAGGCACGGCGCTATTGATGCGAAGTATATTAACGAAAACTCCGCAAGTGCTTTCTGCGCTGAGTTCCAGAACTGGAAAGTTGCCAACTTGCAAGGACGCTTCCGTTATGTCAAGAGTAGTACGCCATGCGGCGCAACTGCATTGACATATGCGGATGGTACTCCAAGGGAGGAAATTGCACAAGGCCGTATTGGTACAAAAATCGTTCCAGGCACTCCGGGAAGCAAATACTTGTATGATGCTTTTGCATATGATTCACCGCTGGAGAAGGATAATATCACGACAGACATTGAAGAAGTCGTTGTGTACGGCAAAATCCCACGTAGCAGCATCGCAATACCGACAATCACAGGTAGCATGTATAGCCCCGACTTTATGTATGTGGTGAAAAAGACATCTGGTGAAAAGGAACTCAACATTGTGGTCGAAACAAAAGATGTTGAGGGTAAGGATGTGCTGAGAGGTACCGAAGCGGCTAAAATTGAATGTGCTCGTGTGTTTTTTGAAATTCTATCAAAGGAAGGGTATACTGTCCATTTCCGGGATCAGCTCAGCAACAAACAGATGGTGCAGATCATTAATGAGGTTCTGCGAATGTAAAGCTCAAAGATGGAGGCGATAGAATGAATTGGACAAACTTCCAAACATACGGCATGGCGCCGGACAAGGCGTTTGAAGTGCTGTGCAACCAATTGTTTGAAAATTGGAGCAAAGAAGAGTACAAGTCTGATATCGCCTCCATCCGCGTTGTAAACGGAGCTGGCGGTGATGGTGGCGTAGAATCTTATGCTGTTTTGAAAGATGGATCCATCATTGGCTTGCAGGCAAAGTGGTTTCCAACAAGCATGGCCAGTAGCCAGATTGCTCAAATCAAAAACTCTATCAAAACAGCGAAAAAAGTGCGCCCGGAGATTAGCCGTTATATTGTATGTGTTCCCAGAGATTTGGCATCTAAGACGGCTCGGAGTGAGAATTCTGAAGATACTCGCTGGGAAAACATGATCACAAGCGTGGTTGCGGATTATCCAGATTTAGCTGTGGAGTTATGGAACGAGTCAAGGATTGTTGCTGAACTGCAGAAACCATCCGCATCTGGTATTTTTAAGTTTTGGTTTGAGAATGCTGAAGTGTCAGACGAAAGTGTGCAGTATGCTTTAGAAAAGGCAAAAAGTAGCTGGCTGACCACTAAATATGTTCCAGAACTGAATACTTATGGAAATATAGCACAAACACTCTCTCTGCTTTTGGACGATATTGTCCAGCGGGAGGATCAGACGAAAACCTTCCGAAAAATCAATGAGTTGTGTGAGAGATTTCATTCTGCGGCTGAAGCGTTCTTGGTAGTCTGTAGTGACCGTCCTGAAATAACGGATATTCTCACCGAAACAATGGGTAAGGTAATGCGGTATTAAGATTGTCAGGATTACCATTTCTAAATCGAAATTTGGAGGTAAAAAGCATGATGAAGCTCGATAATTTTATTAATATGATGACGGGACACTTTAATAACAAAGAGCAGTTTGATAATATGCAGAGAGAAGGGAAAACATATCCTTATGCAGAACACATTAATACAATCTGTAATGAGAAAATTTTAAACCTTCCTAAAGATTTTAATGGTAAATTTGTTGTTGAAGAAAGCTACTATGAGACAAATGGTAAACGCCATGCTTCCCCACATCTTTTCCTTATTACAGAGAAAGAAGACGGAATTGTGTTGTATTCTTATGAAATACCAGAAGGAGAAGATAAAAGTACGTTTTCATATGATTCTATGAAAAATGCTGACTACACTGAATTGAAAAAAACTGAAAAATTCACTCCGGCGCTCTATCATGAGAAAGATGGAATCTGGGAAGGAGGCAGTACAAGCCAGTTTTCACCGGTAATGACATTTAAGCTTTGGGAAAAGTTTTCTGATAGTTGTCTGGAGGTATCTGAAAGCATGGAAGTTAATGGAAAGAAAACTTTTGGATATGATGAACCAATTATCTATAAGCGAGTATAATCCAAGAATGAAATATTGCGATAAATTCCAGTTTGCCATACTTGATCCCAACAGGGCTTGAGGCGGGCACGCCCCGACAGGAAGCTGTCCCAAAGAGACAGAAATTTTCAAGAATTGAAAATTTGCGGCCACGGGACGATCCGCGCTCTTGTGAACAATAGAAAAACCAGAACTGCATGGCTGATTCAGCGAACGGTTCTGGTTTTTCTTGACGGGCGAAGGCCTTTCTGATAGGGTAAAGGCAAACTGGAGAACTGGCGCCCGACGCACTGCGTGTCGGGCGCGGGGGGGGAAAAAAAGCGTGGAAGAAAATCTGTTTCGTTCCATCCCGCGGGTGGACGAGCTGCTCGGTCGGGACGAGCTCAAGGTGTCGGCGCTGCCGCCGGTGCTGCTGCGCGAGAGCGTGCGCGAGGAGCTGGACGCGCTGCGAGACGAAGTGCGCGGCGGCCTTTCCGCGCTGCCGGAGACAGGCATACTCTGCGCGCGCATTCTGGCACGTGCAGAGGTAAAGCAGCTGCCGACGCTGCGACCGGTCATCAACGCGACCGGCGTGACGCTGCACACGAACCTTGGCCGCGCCTGCCTGAGCGAGCGCGCGGCGAACGCCGCGGCAGAGGCAGCGAGAGATTATTCGACGCTTGAATACGATGTGGAAAACGGCTGCCGCGGCTCGCGCTATCAGCACGTGGAGGCGCTTTTGTGCCGCCTGACGGGTGCGGAGGCGGCGATGGCCGTGAACAACAACGCCGCGGCGGTGCTGCTCATCCTGTCCGCGCTCGCGGGCGGGGGAGAGGTCATCGCCTCGCGCGGCGAGCTCGTCGAGATCGGCGGCTCGTTCCGCATTCCGGAGATCGTGACGCAGTGCGGCTGCACGCTGTGCGAGGTCGGCGCGACGAACAAGACGCACCGGCGCGACTATGAAGCCGCCATCGGCGAGCAGACGAGAGCGCTTTTGAAGGTGCACACAAGCAACTACCGCATCGTGGGCTTTACCGAATCCGTACCGCGGGAGGAGCTGGCGGAGATCGCGCATGGGCACGGCCTGCCGCTCATTGAAGACCTCGGCAGCGGGGCGATCGTCGACCTCGAACCGTTTGGCATCCGCGGCGAACCGACGGTGCAGAGAAGTCTGCACGCTGGTGTGGACGTTGCGTCGTTTTCGGGCGACAAGCTGCTCGGCGGCCCGCAGGCGGGGCTGATCGTCGGCAAAAGGGAGTACATCAAACGGATCAAAAAGCACCCGCTTGCGCGGGCGCTGCGGCTCGACAAGATGACGCTTGCCGCGCTGCACGCGACGCTCAGCGCCTATCTGGATGCCGAGATCGCCGTGCGAGAGATCCCGACGCTCGCGATGCTGTCGGCGAGCGAGGATGAGCTGCACGCCAAGGCGCTGCGGCTGCAAAAGGCGCTCGCGGACACGGGCGTTTCCTCGCAGCTCGTGTGGACGGGCGACGCTGTCGGCGGCGGCAGCGCTCCGGCGCAGGAGCTCAGCGGCTGGGCCGTCGCGATCGAGCCGGGGAGGCTCAGCGTGGATGAACTGGAAGAGAAGCTGCGCCTTCGCGCCAAGCCCATCGTCGCGCGTATCCACCGCAGGCAGTATTTGCTGTGCGTGCGCACGATTCGAGAGGAAGACTTTGCCGAGATCGCCGCGGCGGCTGCGGAGGCCATCCGATGAAGCATGTTATCATCGGCACGGCGGGTCATGTCGACCACGGCAAGACCGAGCTCGTCAAGGCGCTCACGGGCGTGGACACCGACCGGTTGGCCGAAGAAAAGCGGCGCGGCATTACGATCGAACCGGGCTTTGCACGTCTTGATTTTTCAGATGGCGGAAGTGCGAGCATCGTCGATGTGCCGGGGCATGAGAGGTTCATCAAAAATATGCTTGCCGGTGCGGGCGGCGTCGACCTTGCGATGCTCGTTGTGGCGGCGGATGAGGGCTTTATGCCGCAGACAGTCGAGCATCTGGACATCCTGCAGCTGCTCGGTGTGAAGGACGGACTCATCGTGCTGACAAAGACCGACTTAGTCGACGAGGACTGGCTGAACATGCTCGAAGAGGACGTCAAAAGCCGCGTCAAGGACACGTTTTTAGAGGATAAGCCAATCCTGCGCACGTCCGTCCGCACGGGCGAAGGCGTTGAGGCACTGCGCGAAGCACTGCACGACTTGACACTGCACGCGGAGGAAAAGAGCGCGCGCACGCCGTTCCGCCTGCCCATTGACCGCGTGTTTTCCGTCGACGGCTTCGGCACGATCGTCACCGGCACGCTCATCGACGGGCACATCGCCGTCGGCGACGAGGCGCAGCTCATGCCGCTCGGGAATAAGTGCCGCGTGCGCAATTTGCAGGTGCACGGGCGCGACGTGTCGGCGGTGTACGCCGGACAGCGCGCGGCGGTCAACTTAGCGGGCATCAAAAAAGAGAGCATCAGCCGCGGCGATGTGCTGTGCAGGCCGGATTCGATGCAGCCGACGCTGATGCTGGACGTGAGATTGCAGAATCTGCCGGATTCTAAGCGGATCATCGAGAGCGGCTCGCGCCTGCACCTCTACCACGGCGCGGCGGTGCGCCTTGCAAAGGCGGTGCTGCTGGACCGCGACGCGCTGCGTCCGGGCGAGAGCTGCTATGCCCAGCTGCGGCTGAGCGAAGCGCTCGCCGCGCGGCAGGGCGACCGCTTTGTGGTGCGCTTTTATTCGCCGCTCGAGACTGTCGGCGGCGGGATGATCCTGGACGAGCATCCGTACCGGCACAAGCGAAACGACGCGCGCGTGATCGCCTCGCTCGCCGTGCGCGAGAGCGGATCGGACGAGGCAAAGCTCGTGCAGGCCGTCGGCGAGCGCGGTGCGGATGGCATGACGCTTGCGGACCTTGCCGCGTGCTTCGATGAACCGGAAGAAAAACTGGTGGAAATGCTCGCCGTGCTCTGTGCGCGGGGAAAGCTCGTCGAGATCGCGCCGTCGCGCTATCTTACATCGTCGACGCTGGACAGGCTGTGGACAGACTGCGAGACGATGCTGACAAAGTACCACCGCGAGCATCCGCTGCACGCGGGCATGCGCCTCGCCGAGGCGCGGCAGCGGCTTCTGCGCGGCAAAGCACGGGAAAATGCGGACGCGATCCTCGCCTGCTTTGCGCGCGAGGGAAAACTCACGCTGACGGCGGAGCACTGCGCGCTTGCGGACTTTTCCGTGCATCTGACCAAGCGGCAGAGCGCCATTCGGGAAGAGCTGCTGCGTACTTGCCGCGCGGCGGGAATTCTTGGCAAAAAGCAGGACGCGCTCTGTGCGCTGTTCGACAAAAAAGACCGCGTGGAGTGCGCGCGCGTGCTTGAGAGTCTTTTATATACCGGCGAGCTTGTGCTGCTCGCGCCAGAGCTCTGCGTCGAAAAAAGCGTTTTGGACGCGGTCGACGCAAGGGTGAAGGCGTGGTTCGAAACGCACGACACGCTCGCGCTGGGAGAATTCCGCGACGCGCTCGGCACCTCGCGCGACCACGCGCTGCTGGTGCTGGAATACTACGATCGGCGAGGGATTCTTCGCCGCGAGGGTGATGTCCGCAGGCCGGGCGCGCAGTTTGGCAAGATAGAAAAATGAGGCGGCTTTTGTCGCCTCTCACATGGGAGTAGATGGGTGCTGGTGTGCCCCCCGGTCTTCAAAACCGGTGAGAGGGGTGAAGAGCCTCTCGGGTGAGTTCGATCCTCACATGCTCCCGCCAGAGCCCTGCGGCCGCGCGCCGCGGGGCTTTTTGAAAAATGTGGATTTCCCTCTTGACAGAATGGGGGGAAGCTCATATAATACTACTGTTCGCGGCGTGAGCCGCACAATTTCATATCCGGGTGTAGCGCAGTTGGTAGCGCGCATGGTTCGGGACCATGAGGCCGTGAGTTCGAATCTCGCCACTCGGACCAGCTAAAAGCCTTGAAAACGTAAGTTTTCAAGGCTTTTTTGCAACTTTTAAGAGCAAAACGCGTGGTGCGCAAATGTGTAAAAACTCCAAAAGCGCACAAAAAAGCGCACAACAGCGAAAATCGCGCGTGAAAGTCATTGATACGTCGGAAATGAAAGGGGGCGTTTCAATGGCGAACATTCGAGAAAACAAGAAAAACGGCAAGGTTATTTCTTTCCGCTTCACCGTCTGTTTAGAGCGCGATGTGCGCGGCAAGCAAATCAGAAAATACACAACTTGGACAGCGCCCGCCGACTTGACACCCGCAAAGGCAAGAAAAGCGGCGGAACGTGCGGCGGATGCGTGGGAAGAGAAAGTCAAGGTGGAGTACCAGAAGCAAAAGGAACTCGGCAGCGCGTACCGCCTACCGCCCGATAAGCGGCGGGATGATTTTGTGTCGTTTGTGAATGATACGTGGTTCGTTTTGCAGATACGCGGCGAGAATGACAAGCCGAACACCATAGCGTTTTACAAGAACATGACACGCATTATCTCGGAGTATTTCAAGGGTTCTGTCTTGCAGGAAATCGGCCCTGTTGATATTCAAAAATATCTCGTCTATCTGCGTACAGAGTACAAGAGCAAATTGGGAAGCCGCTTTCGGCAAAACCATTACGTCATCAGTACGGGACGCTCAACCTGATATTTGGCTAAAGAAGGCCACCATCTCGGCGAGAGCAGTAGTTCTCCTTGAGATGTTGGCTTTTTTACATGCATAGATTTTACGCTTACCAAAGGTCGCAGGTATCATTGCACCATAAAAAAGATCGCCGGTGGAAAACACACCGGGTTTTGCAACTTAGCTGCACTTGGCTAAAAGTGGTGCGCGGGAAAAGAAAAACGAAACGCGGATCACATGATTTTCAATGGCCAAAAATGGCAAAAAGATTCGATCACTTTTGGAGAGCCTCATTAAAATGCCCATTGAATAACTGTTTGCACAATGCTATAATCCAATTTATGCATCAATAAAAACAGTGGGTTAGAGACTTTCTTCACACCCCATAAAAGGAGAGACGATCTATCATGGACATCAAAGGAGATTGGAAAAAGCGGGCTGTCAGCGGATTGATGGTGCTGGCAATGGCACTGAGTTTGCTGCCAACTTCTATTCTGGCGGCCGATACGCGCAGCGTTACGGACAACGCCATCAAAAACGGCAGCTTTGAACAGCCCGAGTCTTGGGACGAACCATCGCCTCAAGTGGAGGCGGGGAGAGTCAACGGCTGGAGCACAACGGCATCCGACCAACTGATCGAGTTCGGATCGACACGGAGGAACGGAAGTGTCCCGCATATCAATGGAAGACCGAACGTTCCGGACGGATTTCAGTTTGCGGAGCTGAACGCCGACGAAGAGAGTACGCTTTATCAGTATGCCGCGACGGTCGGCGGCAATGTGTATGAGTGGGGCCTTTCTCATCGCGGCCGCTACGGTATCGACCGGATGGCGCTCATCATCGGCCCGAAGCAGGACATTGCCCCTGCCAAGCCGAGTAAGAATGGCAAGGACCAATTCATGCGCATGACGGACTGGGTGCGTCAGCACGCATCGGATATGGGCGTGACTGCGGGCTGTACGCAGAAGATCACGGTCTACTCGAAAAAGTTTGCCGAAAACGGCGGATTCCAGAATGACACCGGTGATGCGTTCAACGCTTCGCCGACTGACGTGTACACGGAGAAATGGAATGTCTGGATCATCGGCACGAGTAACAACGCCTGGGGCAATTACGGCACAAACAGCCCGGAGTATGCGGCGGGGAGGCTTGCGTACAGCTGCCGCTATGCTGTGCCGGACGGGCAGACGGAGACCGTCTTTGCCTTCTGCTCCTATTCTGCGGCAGGCGGTAAGACATGCGGCAATCTGATCGACAATATTCATTTTGACCTCTTCCAGACGCTGTCAATCAGAGCGTCCGGCGGCGGTACGGGCTCAATGACCGTCTCGGCGGATGGGAAGGACAGCACGACAGAGGTTTCCGGCAGCGAAACCAAGAAAGCAGTGGTGGCTGACGGAAGCACCATCACCGTGCGCGCGACAGTTGAGCCGAATTCGAACACCGCATTCGTCGGCGCGTATGTCACGCGCCGGACGGCGAAAGGTCTGGAGCAGGTGTTCATTCCTGTGGCAGACAAAGGATGGAAGAAAGACAACGATACGTACACCTATCAGCACTATGTGAAAGAACCGGCGGATATCGTGCTGGTGTTCATCAAGTCGCCCACGGTCATGTACGACGCCAACGGCGGCCAGGAATATGTTTATGAGCCTGGTGCGACAGAGCCGAAGAATACAGTCTCCTTTGCGGAGGATACGGGGCGGGAAGAATATACCTCGCACGCGGCGCTGGCGCCTGCGGGCTGTAAAGATACGTGGCAGTTTCAGGGCTGGCTGCTGGCGCGCAGCGAAACGCTTCTGCCCGCTGTACATACCGTGACCTATAATAAAGAGACGGATATGCTGACATTTACCGGTAACGGTTCAGGAAGAGGCAGTGCAGAGGGCGGCGCAACGCTCATCGCCCAGTGGAAGTGGCGTCAGCGTTTCGTCACCGCCTCGCGCGTGAAGAACGCGGACGGCAAGGTGAGCGCTGATTTTCAGGAGAATACGGACTGCGGCACGGTCGAGATCGTCGGCAGCAGGGGCGAGCCCGTAGCAGACAACCAGGCGGCAAAGGACTATTTTGCTTCAGCCACTGAACGCGTCACGGTGACTGCGGCGGCTAAGCCAGGCTACGAATTCATCGGCTGGTATCAGCAGTTGGACGGCGAATATGATCTCGTCAGCAGCAATCCGACGCACAGCTATAACGTGAGCAGTGAGGGCGTGCAGACGATCTACGCCCGCTTTGCCCCCACGCATACGGTGACGTATCAGTGGGCAAGTGTGGATGCCGGTAAATGCCCGCCGAATAAGCCGAAGCTTCCGAGTCCCGGTACGGTCATCGACGGCGGCACGTATTATATTTCCAAAGACTTTATAAAAGACAAGACGACCATCGACGGAACGGTCACGAAAGATGGCAGAACGGTTCCCGGCAAGTGGGTCTTCACCGGCTGGCATGACGGCAAAGAAGACGGGAGCAGCGGGAACGACGTTGATATTGTGATCCGCGAGACAGAGCTCATCAAGGTGACGGGGGACCGCACGCTGACGGGCTTCTGGACATTTATTCCGGAGAAGGAGCACACGCTGACCTACCAGTTTGCGGACAACACCCGCTGGAGCCCGAGCGGCAGCTTCGCGCAGACGGAAGAACACTACCGCGGCGAGAGCGTCAAGGCGGCGAGCGAGCCTGCCCGAAATCAGACCACGGATGAGGAAGGCAATCCGATAGACGTGCTGGCCACGGGCAAGGTGACGCTCTATGGAGATTGGTCGTTCAAGGGCTGGCAGCGCAGCGACAATGAGAACACGATTACAGCGGGCAATGATTTTGACATGCCCGGAAAGAATCTGACGCTGACCGGCCAATGGGAATTCACCCCGTATACCTACACCGTGGTGTATGATTTGGGCAACGGGACAACGGTAGATGATCCGAACAACAAAAACTATAATTACAGCAAGCTGCTGGGCAGCAGTAAGCCAGGCCTCAATGCCCAGTCAACGGGCATTGGCATTCCCTTCGGCGCGTCGATCGAACTGATGGAGCTTCCTGACGGGACGAAAATCCCGGATGACAAGTATTTCGCCGGTTGGAGCATTGTTGATCCGACAAATGCTGACTTGAGTACCATCGAGACGCAGGACCCCGGCGATCCCGTCGGATACAGAAAGCTTGGAATCAAGGAGAACAATCAGGAAGTAACGTTCTACGCCGTCTATAAGAACAAAGACGTGGCAACGGTGGACTTTGCCGTCAACAATTCGAACTGGGGCGATGTGAACCCGAAGAGCGGCAGCTTTACGGTGCAGGGCAATGTGGTAGAGGGAAATACCGTTTCCTCGACCGCAGCTCCGCGTGATGGCTACCATTTTGTCGGCTGGTATGAAAAGAGCGACGACGAAACGACACTGGTGGATAGAAATGCGACGTTGACCGTTACCGCAGCCATGATGCAGGCGAAGCTGAATCCGCTCGCGGAGAGCAGAGGGGAGAACAGAACGCCCGTGCTCGTGGTGCGCTATATCGCCGTGTTCGCGCGCAACAGCTTTACTGTCGAATTTGAACCCAACGGTGCTTTGGACGCCGGGGGTAAAAGTGATGTGACCGGCGAGATGCCGCCGCAGAAGTTCCATGATCCAAACTCGGAAGACCAGCCGACCATGCTCAGGAAGAACGCCTTTACGCGTCCGGGGTATGAGTTTACCAGCTGGGCGGAGTCGGAAAATGGGCAGGGGCGCACCTATGCTGATAAAGCGCCGTTTGCAGAGGTGACGATCTATCAGGGAAATAAGATTGAGGACGGCGGTACGATCATCCTCTACGCCCAGTGGGAAAAACTGCCCGATGTGACCATCTCCTACACGCCGAAACCGACTTCGCTCGGTACGGTTAAGCTGAATGACGCTGCTGCGGAAGGAAATGATATCACTGTGCAGGAAGGCACGGTCGATGAGCATCTCAATCCCGAGACCGGCGTGGCGCAAGGCGCAACGGCTGTGCCGGGAGAAGGCAGTGTGTTCGTCGGCTGGTACGATGCGCAGGATACCGAGCGGGAGAATTCCCTGACAGAAAGCACGACCTATAGGCCGGAGAAGGACTCGTCCGGACGCTACCGGAACGGCAGCTATGTGGCGCGGTTCCGTCTGAAGCAGTATGTGCTGCGCTATGACGCCAACGGTGGCACGGGTACGATGGAGGGCCAGACCTTCCCGCACGGGCAGGCGCATCCGCTGGAGAAGTGTGCCTTCAGCCGCGAGGGCTATAGATTCGTGGGCTGGGCAACGGAGTCGACAGGCAAGGTCAAGTACGAAGATCAGAAGAGTATCAAGCTGGACGAGGAATTCAAGAATCTTACAAATGATAACGATGTGGTGACCCTCTACGCCGTCTGGGAAGAGCAGAGCGTGACGATCGGCTACGTGTCCAGCGACACGGAGCTCGGCACGGTGACTGTCGAGTCGGAGCCCGTTGACGCTGTAACAGGAACGGCTCACGGTTCGACCGCGCAGGCGAAGAGCGGCGCGAAGTTTGACGGCTGGTACAGCGCCGACGGCACGCTGCTTTCGACTGATCTGGCGTTCGTTCCGAAGAAGGCGGACGGCGCTGTCTGGCAGGGAACGACCTATTACGCGCGTTTCAGCGCGCAGCGCAGACCCTCGACCCCGTCTACGCCCGCAAAGCCGGACGAGACAAAGCCGACGCTCGCACCCATCCCGGAAATGCTCAACGGCGAGGATCATTACGCCTACTTGCTCGGTTACGAGGATGGCACCGTTCGCCCGAACGGAAGCATCAGCCGCGCCGAGGTGGCGACCGTGCTCTTCCGCCTCCTCAAAGACGATGTGCGCATGCAGAATTTGACGAAGGACAACGCTTACAGCGATGTGTCGGATACTGCGTGGTACGCCGCGGCGGTGTCCACGCTCTCGAAGATGGGCATCATCAGCGGCTATCCCGACGGCACGTTCCGCCCGAACGCACCCATCACGCGCGCGGAATTCGCCGCGATGATCGCACGCTTTGACGAGACTGCCAAGTCGGCCGATACGCCGTTCACCGATATTTCCGGCCACTGGGCCGAGAATGCGATCGGCAAGGCTTACGGCAATGGCTGGGTGGAAGGAAGCAGCAAAACGGTGTTCTGTCCGGAAAGCAACCTCACCCGCGCCGAGACAGCGACGCTTCTGAACCGCGTGCTGCACCGCCTGCCGGAGAAGGAGAGCGACTTGCTTGCAAACCAGATCGTCTGGCCGGACAATCCGAAGACCTTCTGGGGCTATCTTGCGATCCAGGAGGCGACGAACTCGCACGAGTACGAGCGCAAGGCGGACGGCGTTTACGAAACGCAGACCGCCAAGCGTGAGAACCGTGACTGGTCGAAGGAATTTGAACAGTAAGCATATAAGCCGCCATCTCGGTGAGCAGTAGCTCATTGAGATGGCGGCCTTCTGTTATTGCGGCATATAGCATTTTTCCGGGGCATTCGCAGGCAGCAGCTTTTCAGACAAAAAGGAGAGTGACGCGCAGGACTACGCGGTCGAATTTCTGCGCTTTATGGCCCGTCAGGACGAGCTGAACACGCTTGCTTCTATCAAGGGCGTTCCCTCTGCTGCTAAGGAAACGACGGATGAGCGCTACACCGCGCTGAACGATATCGATAAGGTGGAGATGAAGGTCGTCAGCGATGGAACGGTTCCGGCCTACATCGGCACGCTCCTGAGCCATGCGGCAAACGAACTGCTGGACGGCAGCATCGCAAGCGCCGATGACGCAGTCGCGTCGTTCGTCGCCCGCTGCGCAGAGTCCACGCAGGGCGCGGATTGAGAGCAGGATTAATAAAGGCAGGCACTTAGCGAGTACCTGTCTTTTTGCGTCGCCGGCAGATATTTTAAGGTTACTTTTATTTCACTGCTTGCTGATATGAGAACATTTTATTTGTCTCCCGCTCGTTTTTTCAATACTATGCTTGGAAATCTAGGGCAAATCGTTATTGCTAATTGGGATGACTTTTCGGATATAATTCCTATAATTCTACTTGAGCCAAAAATCGGCAAGTTTCTGTAGAAACTTGCCGGTTTTTAATTTTATTCGGTTGTTTCCTCGCGCAGCGAGTCTTTGAACAAGCTGCTCATATAATCGCTTCGTCCATAGAGAACGCGGTCAATGTAGACATCGCAACCTTGCACACGGTAAAATACCATATAATTGCCGCTGACAAGAAGACGATAGTCTGTTCCTACATCTGCAATGGAGGATAACGGGGTTCCCATTTCTGCGAAATTTTTCAACGGGTCAACCGCGTTCATAATGTGATCTATCACGCGTTCCGCAGCAGAACGATTCTGAAGTTCCAATACGATGTAATCCCAAATATCATCCAAATCGCGACGGGACTCGGGTGAATAATGAATCTTATTCTTCATTCGCTCTTGCGCGGAAGTGCGCCATCATATCGTCCGGTGTCAGCCAGCCTTCCGTTTCGCCGGAGAGGCGGCCTTTTGCAAGCTCATTCATCAGGCGGATGGTCGCCTGTGTTCTCTCATAGTCCTGCATATCCACGATAACGTACCGCCCGCGCCCGTTTTTCGTCAAAAAGACAGGAGCGCCCACAGTCACATCATGCAGTACCTCGCTGTAATTTCGCAGGTCAGAAATGGGTTTAATGTTCGGCATTATCTATCAGCTCCTTTCAAACATAGTATATCCCATTTTGCTGTAAAATTCAACAGCAAGTTTGCAGCGTACATTTATAGAAATGCGCGCTGCCTATGTATTTAGAATGCTATCCATTCATTGGCAGAGGAAAAAGAGGCGCATCTATGATTCAGCAAGGGCAGAGTACATCAACAAGATGCCACTCTGCCCTTTTTATTTTATAATTTCGTCATATCAAGACTTTCACAAATGGTGTAATTGTGGTGTAGTAGGCGCCGTTTGAGCGATGAAAACCATTGATATAGCAGGCTTTTTCGAGGCTTCTTAAGATATTGCCGTGGCAGATGAATAAGATTTTTGTCATTGCTGTTATATCCCTTCAAAAGCCTCCAAGCCTTGATATTTCAGGGCGTTTGGCACTTCTTTCATTTTTGCTGTTGTGCCGGAAACCTACACATATTACCGTAACTCTACGCAGATTTTCAGGCAAATAATCAATGCCATCATCGAGCTGCTTCTGGATTTCCTTTTCTTTTTCCCGCAGTTCTTTCAGATCGGAGGAATACACCGTCTGCCGCTTGCCGCGAATGTCTGTATACCGATATTGATAAATCAGGTCTTTTCTCTGGCTCTCTCCTGTCCGCAGGATGCGTCCTTTGTTGTCTTTGCGCTTTTCGGACATTGTCAAACTCCTTCCCGTGATGGAAAGAGCCTTGATATGACACACTTATTGTATCATATCAAGGCTCCGATTTACACCACAAATTTCAAATAGAATACGCCTGCTCGATGAACTGATCGAACAGGCGGCGTTTAATTAGGCGCTTGTTGCCCACCCAGAGGACAAATTTGCACCGGTCCTCGTTGGTGATCTCACGCAGTTTGTTGATACCAATGCCGGAATAAGCCGCAGCCTCCTCCAAGCTCAGATTGCTCTTTTCCCAAATCGGGATTTCCTTCATAGGCAGTTTACCCTCCATACAAAAATATGAAGTCATGCAGAGCTATGTGATGCACAAACCGGCAAACGATCCGATTTTTACATTCATTGAGAAAAAACGCGGCGAGGGGAAGAGCGGTAAACTTGCCATGGTGGCAGGCTTGAATAAGTTCCTCCGAAGCGATACGAGCTATCCCATTGGGCAGTGCTGTGTGGATATTGTGAACATGGACGAGGAGGTACTCGAACCCCCGGCCTTCTGGTTCGTAGGTTGTCTCAAGGGAAAATCGGAGTCATTTCGGCTCCGATTTGTGCTTTTTACCACCATTCGTTCGGTGGATTTTCCGTTGTTTCCGTCCAGTCCTGCCCGCTTTTTTCGGATTCTGGGTCAAAAGTGGGTCAAACACGATGCGCCCGCACCCACGCCAACAGCGCCTCGTAGTCCATCGCACCGGAGGCA
>OGLT01000762.1_pt1 | contig 21394 bp, 24 predicted proteins | sample 1572911 | NCBI WGS metagenome assembly OGLT01 (sample SAMEA2582014, study PRJEB24529) | metagenome | biome: Human gut stool | place: China | collected 2011 | reverse complement strand
GAGGCCAATATGTACGACATTACGGTGAAGGGCGGCAAGTATCTGGAGGCTATGGCAGAGGCCGACACGATCGTCTTTGATAAGACCGGTACTCTGACCAAGGCACAGCCGACTGTGGTCGATGTGGTTTCCTTTAACAATATGACAGGTGATGAGCTTCTGCGCATCGCAGCATGTCTGGAAGAGCATTTCCCGCATTCCATGGCAAAGGCTGTGGTCGATGCGGCAAAGAAGAAGCATCTCGTTCATGAGGAACTGCACAGCAAGGTAGAGTATATTGTTGCGCACGGCATTTCCACCACACTGGAAGATAAGATGGGAGATAAAAAGGCTATCATCGGCAGTGCGCATTTCGTTTTTGAGGATGAAAAATGTACCGTTCCGAAAGGCAGACAGGAAGTATTTGATGCTCTTGCGCCGGAATACTCGCATCTGTATCTGGCCATCGACGGTGAACTGGCTGCTGTCATCTGCATCCAGGATCCGCTGCGTGAGGAAGCCCGCGATGTCATTGCTTCCTTAAAAGAGGCGGGTATCAGCAAGGTTGTCATGATGACCGGTGACAGTGACCGCACCGCAGCCGCGATTGCCCGCCAGGTAGGCATTGATCAGTATTTCTCGGAGGTTCTGCCGGAAGATAAGGCAAAATTTGTTGAAAAAGAAAAATCGCTTGGACACAAAGTAATCATGGTTGGAGACGGAATTAACGATTCACCGGCACTTTCTGCCGCAGACGTTGGAATCGCCATCAGCGAGGGCGCAGAGATTGCGCGTGAGATCGCGGATATCATGGTAAGCTCGGATGATCTCTATCAGATCGTGACCTTAAAGATGTTGAGCGACGGCCTGATGAAGCGGATTCGCAAGAATTACCGCGTGATTGTCGGATTCAATACCGGATTGATCCTGCTAGGAGTCGGCGGCGTTTTACAGCCGACCACATCAGCGCTTTTGCATAACACCTCTACGCTGGTTATTAGCTTAAAGAGCATGCAGAATCTTTTGAGCTAACTGAATATGTATTTTGAAAAGTCTTTACAGATTTGCCGCCGGCAGTAAAATGCGGCAGAACTGTGAAGGCTTTTTTATGTCATAGGAAATACCGTGATACATTCATGTGTGAAAGTGGAACTTTCCTATGAAAGTTTCAGAGAAAACATTCTGATACATTTCCAAAAATTTACAAATTTATTGATGACAAAATAAAAAATGTGTATAATAAAGGCAGATGTAAAAAGTTGGCAGATAATAGCATACAGAAAGAGAGTACCGGATATGAGAAAAAAATGGATCAGACTGATTGCGGCAGCCGTGGGAAGTTTTCTGCTTGCCGGCTGCGGTGCAGATACGCAGATTGATGATTATGCTACAAATGCCGGAGCGGAGAGCGTGCAGCAGACGTCAGGGACGGAGTCGGCGGCTGCGGCAGCATCCGCGACGGAGGGAATTCCGAAGGACGAGATCAAGGTCGGGGTGCTTCATCTGTCAGACCCGGCAGAGGGAAGCGGATACACATACACGCATGATCTGGGAATTCAGGGAATGCAGCAGAACCTCGGACTTTCCGACGATCAGATTGTGCGGAAAATCAATGTCTCAGATTCCGACGAGGATGCGACAAAGCAGGCGATTCAGGAGTGTATCGACGAGGGATGCAACATTATCTTTGCGACCAGCTGGGGTTACATGGAGGCGACAGCGGAGATGGCGGAGGAATATCCCGATGTTTATTTTTCCCATGGAACCGGTTATATGAGCAACGGCAGGAATTTCAATAACTATTTCGGCAGAATCTATCAGGCGCGCTATTTAAGCGGTATTGTGGCGGGGATGAATACCACGACGAACAAGATCGGTTATGTGGCTGCCATGGATAACAGCAATTCAGAGGTGACGGGAGGAATCGATGCGTTCGCGCTCGGTATCTATTCGGTCAATCCGGACGCGAAGGTTTACGTCAAGGTGACGAACAGCTGGTATGATCCGGAGGCGGAGGAGAATGCGGCAAAGACACTTCTGGATATGGATTGTGATGTGATCGCCCAGCACTGTGATACGGAGTATCCGCAGACACTTGCCCAGGAGCGTGGCGTATACAGCATCGGGTACAATTCCGACATGAGCAAGAATGCGCCGGAGGCCTGCCTGTGCAGCGTTATCTGGAACTGGAGTGCCTACTATACCGCGGCAGTGCAGAGCTTAATTGACGGAACCTGGGATGGAAGCAATTATTACGGCGGCATGAACGAGAATCTGGTCGGTCTTACCAATCTGGCGGATTTCTGTGCGGAGGGCACACAGGAGAAGGTAGACGAGGCGAAGGAACAGATCCTTTCGGGGCAGAACGGTGTATTTGACGGTGTGATCGAGACAAATACCGGAGAGACGGTCGGTGAAGCGGGCAAGACGCTCGACGATGCGACAATCACCGGCGGCATCAACTGGTATTTTAAGACGGTGAATGTTGTGGATTAGGGAGCAGCCGGACGAAAAGCGACATGCAGATGCACAGACGAAATGGAGATTAGTATGAACATTAAGAAAAAGATTCTGGGGATTACAATTGCACCGGTTATTATATTGGGGTTGATTTCCATGTTTTTGACAACCACAATGGTACGGAGCGCCATGCTGGAGGAGATCGAGGAAGCGCTTCGTGGAACGGCGGCAGCCACGCTCGCAGCCTACGATCAGAACACGGGAGATTATCTGCAGACCAGTAACGGGGATATCTGGAAAGGCAGCTATAATATTTCAAAGTCCGAGAGCCTTGTAGACCGCATCAAGGGCAATACCGGCATGGATGTCACATTTTTCTACGGAGACACCCGCATTATGACGTCGGCGGTCGATGCAGGAGGGAACCGTATTTTGAATTCCAAGGCCGGTGACCGGATTGTGGAAAAGGTATTGCAGGGCGGCGAATCCTATTTCAGCCATGCGGTGTCGATCGAGGGCACTTTGAACTATGGATATTTTATACCGGTATATCAGAACGGATCGACCGATGAGATTATCGGTATGATTTTTGTGGGAACGGACAAGCAGGAAAAGGATGCCGTGATCAACAAGATTCTGGGAACAATCAGTATGGCGGTATGCGCTGTGATGATCTTATGCATTGCGATCGGCATGAAGCTTGCAACCTCAATGAGCCGCAATATCCGCAGCAGTATTGAGGTGGTAGGAAAAGTGGCGGACGGCGATCTGAATGTCTGGGTAGAAGACAAGCTGCTCGGGAGACACGACGAGATCGGTGATCTGTCCCGCGTGACGATCACGCTGCGGGATGCCATGAAGGCAACTATCCAGGAGATTTCACAAAATGCCAAACGCCTGCTCGATGCGTCCGAACTGCTCGGTACAGCGGCAGACCAGACAAACGGAACCATGGATCATGTGCGCATGGCAGTCAACCAGATTGTGGAGAATTCCACCGAACAGGCACAGAATTCCCAGAATACATCGGAACATATGCGCATTATGGGTGAGAATATTACGGAGACGTCGGCAGAGGTGGAACTGTTGGATGACAATGCAGCTTCCATGCAGCAGTCCAGTGAGAAGGCGGCAGAGACGCTCAACAATCTGCGGAATATCAATATCGAGGTGGAACGCATTATCGGTGAAGTGCAGGAGCAGACGAACCGGACCAACGATTCGGTACAGAAGATCCATGAGGCAACCGCGTTTATCACGTCGATTGCGGAGGAGACGAACCTTCTCAGCCTGAACGCTTCGATCGAGGCGGCGAGAGCCGGAGAGAGCGGCAGAGGATTCGGTGTTGTGGCAGACCAGATCAAGAAGCTCTCCGAGCAGTCGAATGAGTCGAGCAAGGAGATCGAGGAGACCGCGAAGACACTCAGTGAGGATTCTGCAAAGGCGGTTGAGATTATGCAGCAGATGCAGGAGATCATTATGAACCAGAGCGCGAGCATGCAGGATACTCAGAAGGTAGTGGAAGAGGTAATCGCGCAGATCGGCAGCTCCATGCAGAGTATCCGTCAGATCAAAGAAAGCACAGGACATCTGGAAAATTCCAGAAATGAAGTGCTGCAGGCGGTGAGTAAACTCTCAGAAATCGTGCAGGGCAATGTGGACAGCACGAAGAAGACATACGATGAGACGGAAGAGGTAGTGGATACCTTCAAGCAGGTGTACGTCAGTGCAGAGCAGCTCCGCGAGATCGCAGATGAGCTGGTCAGCAGTATTGATTACTTTAAGATGCAGTAAAACGAGGGGCTGCCCGCTTATGGGGCAGCCCCTTTTTGACTTGATAAGTAATATTATAAAGAGAAGATCATATCCTTCGATTTCAGATGGAATGCATCTGGAAATTCGGATCAAAAAATGCGGCATTTCTACCCCGTCGGTTTTTGCATCCGTGATGATCCGTGTTTTTCCAAGTTTTGAGCACTCCACGGGTGTGTCCGCAACCCGCAGACAATTTTAGGATTCTCGTGTGTCCCTTGCGGCACTGCTGAATAGAACATAACCGCGCGAAGCCGCTGTCTGAGTCGTCATCTGCCCTGTTTTGAATAGCTGATGACGACGAGTTCGGTTTGCGCGGTTTTATATTGTCTGTGAAGCAGTGCCGCTAGGGACGCTAGGGAATCCGCTCATTGTCTGCGGGTTGTCGGACACATTCCGTAGATTGTCAAAACGTGGAAGAGACACGGAATCCGATGCAAAATCCGGCAGGAAGAAATGCAAGCATTTTTTTCAACGAATGTTCCAGCTACATTTCCATCTGAAATCGAAGGGCATGATCTGTTTTCCATTATAGTACTTACCACGTAAAAAGGGACTGACCGCTTTATGCGGCAGCCCCTTCTTTTATGATTCTTAGGCGGATTGTTCGCAGCAATTATGCCTGCGGACCAGCAGATACAAGTGCCTTACCGGCATCGTTGCCTTCGTATTTTGCGAAGTTCTTAACGAATCTTGCAGCCAGATCCTTAGCCTTTGTCTCCCAATCGGAAGCATTTGCGTAGGTATCACGCGGATCAAGGATTCCAGAATCAACACCCGGAAGCTCTGTCGGAACCTCGAAGTTGAAGTATGGAATCGTCTTGGTCGGAGCAGTCTTGATGGCGCCGTTTAAGATGGCATCGATGATACCACGGGTATCCTTAATGGAGATACGCTTGCCTGTGCCGTTCCATCCTGTGTTAACAAGATATGCCTTAGCACCGCTCTTCTCCATCTTCTTAACAAGCTCCTCAGCGTACTTGGTCGGATGCAGCTCAAGGAATGCCTGTCCGAAGCAAGCGGAGAAAGTAGGAGTCGGCTCAGTGATACCGCGCTCTGTACCAGCAAGCTTTGCTGTGAATCCAGACAGGAAGTAGTACTGTGTCTGCTCCGGTGTCAGGATAGATACTGGCGGAAGTACGCCGAATGCATCTGCGGACAGGAAGATAACATTCTTTGCTGCCGGTGCAGAAGAGATCGGGCGAACAATGTTCTGAATGTGATCGATCGGGTAAGATACACGGGTGTTCTCGGTTACGCTCTTGTCTGCGAAATCGATCTTGCCGTTTGCATCCAGAGTAACGTTCTCAAGAAGTGCGTTACGCTTGATTGCATTGTAGATATCCGGCTCGGAATCCTTGTCAAGGTTGATAACCTTAGCATAGCATCCACCCTCGAAGTTGAATACACCGTTGTCATCCCAGCCGTGCTCGTCATCACCGATCAGAAGACGCTTCGGGTCTGTGGAAAGTGTTGTCTTACCTGTACCGGAAAGACCGAAGAAGATAGCGGTATTCTCGCCGTTTAAGTCTGTGTTTGCAGAGCAGTGCATGGAAGCCATACCCTTGAGCGGAAGGAAGTAGTTCATCATGGAGAACATACCTTTCTTCATCTCTCCGCCGTACCAGGTGTTAACGATAACCTGCTCTTTGCTTGTGATGTTGAACATAACAGCAGTCTCGGAATTCAGACCTAACTCTTTGTAGTTCTCAACTTTTGCCTTGGAAGCGTTGTATACAACGAAATCCGGCTCAAAGTTCTCAAGCTCCTCAGCGGTTGGCTTGATGAACATGTTGGTTACAAAGTGTGCCTGCCAAGCTACCTCAACGATGAAACGGATAGCCATACGGGTATCTTTGTTTGCACCGCAGAATGCATCAACTACGAAAAGTCTCTTGTTGGAGAGCTCTTTGATAGCGATGTCCTTTACTGCATTCCAGGCTTCCTGGGTAGCCGGGTGGTTATCATTCTTATACTCATCGGAGGTCCACCATACAGTGTCCTTGGAGTTTTCATCTACAACGATGAATTTGTCTTTTGGAGAACGACCTGTATAGATACCGGTCATAACGTTCACTGCACCCAGCTCGCTGACCTGTCCTTTTTCGTAGCCTTCCAGCTCCGGTTTGGTCTCCTCTTCAAATAACATCTCATAAGAAGGATTGTACACAACTTCTGTGGTTCCGGTAATACCGTACTTGCTTAAATCGATTGTTGCCATCTTATTAAACCTCTTTCCTTTCATATTTATATGGTAAACACCTGCGGATAGCAGGCTTTACGATATCTTTTCCGGGATGCTGGAATTTGCCAACTTCCCCTACCATAATTATACATAGTTAACTCATAAAATCAATAAAAAATTGTTAAAATTTTAGCAAATTCTGTATATAAATGGGAGAGGAAAAGAGGGGGAACCTGCGGAGGGAGGCGTTGACAGTACAGAAAGGATTCGGTATAATCCAAAAGAGTTCAAAACAGGAGTTTATCGGCAGAGATACAGAGTTCCATGGAAAAGAGAGGCCGCGGCAGACAGCCGTGGCTTTTGCACTGTAATATAGAAAGAAGTGGGTTTTAATTATGAGGTATCAGATCAGACACGCACGCGTCCAGTTCGGTGGGGATGTGATCCTGCAGGACGTCAATTTTGAGGTACACGACAAGGAGAAAATTGCGATTGTGGGGCGCAACGGCAGTGGAAAGACAACCCTGCTAAAGCTGATTGCCGGGGACATAGAGATGAGCAACCCAGACAGTGACGAGGAGTGCGGCATCACGATGGCGGGAGGACAGGAGATCGGTTTCCTGCGGCAGGTCAACTTTGTGGACGCGGAGGTGACCGTGGAGGACGAATTAAAAAAAGTTTTTGCACCGGTGTTTGCCTGTGAGGAGCGCATGAAAGAGCTGGAGGAGCAGATGAAGACGGCGGCAGAGACAAAGGAGACTGCGCCGGACGGGGCGCTCCTGCGCGAGTACGACAGACTGCAGAAGCAGATGGAGGCGATGCGGGGATATTCCTGGCGCAGGGATATGGAGACGATGTTCCAGCGGTTTGGATTTGCACTGGAGGATCTGCGGCGTCCGATCGGCAGTTTTTCCGGAGGGCAGCAGACGAAAGTGGCGTTTATAAAGCTGCTTCTGACGCGCCCGGATATCATGCTGCTCGACGAGCCGACGAACCATCTGGATCTGCCGACAATCGAGTGGCTGGAAAATTATCTGAAAGGCTACGACAAAGCGGTCGTGATTGTGTCGCATGACCGGATGTTTCTGGACAAGGTGGCGGATGTGACCTATGAGATCGAGTATCACGAGATGAAGCGCTATCCGGGAAACTACACGTATTTCATGCAGCGCAAGCAGGAGGATCTCATCAAGCAGGAGAAGGATTACGAGGAACAGCAGAAAGAGATCAAACGGCTGACGGACTGGATTGAAAAGTGGAAGAACACACCGACCAAGGTGGCGGCGACGCGCTCAAAACGCATGGCGATCGAGCACATGGTGAAGATTGAGAAGCCGAGACGCTTTGATACGCGCGCATTTCACGGGCGGTATACGCCGCGTATCGAGAGCTACACCAATGTGATTCAGGCAAAAGACCTCTCCATCGGCTATGATGCACCGCTGGCAGAGGTGTCCTTTTTGCTGCAGAAAAAGGAGCGTCTGGCGGTCATCGGGGAGAATGGCAAGGGAAAATCTACATTATTAAAGACGCTGATCGGAGAACTGCCGGCACTTGGCGGCAGCTTCAAATTCGGGCAGAACGTGGAGTGGGGGTATTTTGATCAGCAGAAAGCGGTGATGGAGCAGGCACCGCCGGAGCAGACCGTGCTTGAGAATTTCTGGGCAGCGTATCCGGGGTACCTGCGCGAGGAGGTGCGCAGCGCGCTCGGTGGCTTTTTATTTTCCGGGGAGGATGTGGAGAAAAAAATGGGGCAGCTCTCCGGCGGGGAGAAGGTGCGTCTCGCACTGTGCAAAATGCTTCAGACCAGACCGAATCTTCTGATCCTGGATGAGCCGACGAACCATATGGACATTATCGGAAAAGAAGCGTTAGAGCAGATGTTGCACGAGTACGAAGGCACGGTGCTGTTTGTGTCGCACGACCGCTATTTTATCAGTAGGATCGCCACGGGTATTCTGGAATTTTCCGGGGACGCCGTGAGGCAGTATGCGATGAATTATGAGGAATACCTCGCAGAGAAGCAGAAGTGTGCAGGTGGCGTGGCAGCGAATGCGGGAAATACCGCAGGGCGGAACGCGGGAAGTGCTGCAGGACAGGAAGCCGATGTGGGAGGAACGGCGGATGCCGGCAGTGTTCCGACGCTCTCGGATGTTTTTGACAAGAAGACCTATTACAACCCGGGCAAGGTGCGCTCCCGGTTGCAGCGCCAGAAGGAAAAGTATGAGCGGATGCTTGCGGAGAGCGAGGAGAAGCTGGCGGAGCTTCAGATGCAGATGTTAGACCCGGCGCTTGCAAGCGATTATCCGAAGCTGATGGAACTGCAGAGCGCTGTGGATGCGGAGGAAGCCAATCAGGACAGCCTGCTGGAGCGGATGCTTGAGACGGAGACAGAGCTGGCGGAGTACGAGGAAGAATAAGAGATGAATGCAGTGTGTGTGATTACAAAGACAGCAGGGAGGAACGGGTTATGCTTCTTTTTCCATCCGCTTTAATTCCGGCAGCACTGTAAACAACATTGTTATAAAGCATAGACTTCCACCGATGACGTTTGATACCGGTTCTGCGGCAAAGACACCGTCTGTTCCCATGCCCAAAGCATAGGGAAGAAGATAGGTCAGCGGCACGACGATGAATACTTTGCGCAGCAGGGAGAAAAAGATGGCGTGCTTCTTCTTATTCAGGGATTTGAAGACGGTCTGTCCGATGTACTGCAGATCCATGAAAATAAATGCGGCAAAGTAAAGCTTTAATGCGGGAATGGCGTCAGCAACCAGTGCGGCATCCGAACTGAAAATGCCGATCAGCGCCCGCGGGGCAAGGATGATGATGCTCCACATGACGGCGGTATAGAGCAGAATCAGGAGGGCGAGGGTCAGGATCGCTTTTCGCACGCGGCCCGGCCGTCTCGCACCGTAATTGTAACTTAAGATCGGCGAGGTTCCCTCATTGATCGCGTAGATCGGTGTTTCCGCCATCTGCCGGACGCTTGAGATGATGGTCATGACGGAGATGTAGACGTCGCCGCCGGTTGCACCGAGGACATTGTTGCAGAAAATGGATACCAGACTGTTCGTGAGCTGCATGATAAATCCGGCGGTGCCGAGGCTTATAATGTTTTTTGCTTCGATCAGACTGGATTTCCACTCAGCCGGGCGCAGCAGCCGCACCTTATATTCCGCGCGCCGGTGTAGAAAGCGGATCACATAGAGCGCGGACAGCGTCTGGGAGAGAACGGTGGCAAGTGCGGCACCGGTGATTCCCAGATGAAAGACAAAAATAAAAAGCGGATCTAAGAGAAAATTGGTCACGGCACCGATGGCAACCGAGAGCATGCCGGCGACGGAGTACCCCTGCGCGTTGATAAAGGGGTTCATACCGGTGGCAATCATGGACGGCAGCGTGCCGAGCAGATAGATCATCAGGTAAGGATAGGCGTATGGCAGGGCAGCATCCGAGGCGCCGAACAGCTTAAGAATTGGCGCTGCAAACAGCAGACCTGCTGCCATCAGCGCCAGAGCACCGGCGCACAGCATGGTAAATGAGGTATTCATGATCTGACCGGCTTTTTTGGTATCTCCGCCGCCGCGGCTGATTGAGAAAAGCGGGGCGCCGCCGCTGCCGAAAAGATTGCTGAAGGCGGTGATGATGACAATGATCGGAAAACAGAGTCCGACGGCGCCGAGCGCTGTGGTGCCGACATCCGGGATGCGGGCAATATAGATCCGGTCTACAATATTGTAGAGCAGGCTTAAGAGCTGTGCGACCAGCATGGGAAGGGCGGCTCCCAAAATATTTCCGGTGATGGTTCCATGTTCAAAATCGATTCGTTTCATATGATAAACTTCCTTTATGTATCTGATGTATCTGCGCGGATTTGTTGCTGCTTTACGCTGCAATCCAGTATACCATGATTTAGAACAGATGAAAAATATTGTTTGGATGAGAACTGATCAGACGGGAAGAGAGTGGAAACGGAGGATGGGACGGGGACCGGAAAAGTTACCGTGTACCCGGTGTTTTCCGGAATTGAACTGTACTACAATGACATGCACATGGCGTACTGCAACAAGGAGCAGAAGACTGTGTATGGGACTGCCCTGTTTTCTTACTAATAAAAATAGAAAAACAGGGCAGTTTTTTGTGGAGGGAAAGGAGAGAGAGATGGATGTGGAGATAAAAAAGTGAATGCGATTGTGGCTCGCATGGAAGAAAGGATAACAGACACAAGTTTAATTGTGGAAAACAGGAACACCTGTGATGACAATTCTCAGACGGTACCGCTGACGGAGAAGCAGATTGCAGAATTACGTGCGTGTGCAGCAAAGTAGGTTCTGATGTGTCCAGGAGTGCGTTCTTTCTTTTTGCGTAGGAGTGTGCTATACTCGGTGACAAATGAGGTTTGATGAAAGGCTTGCTGCGCAAAAGCGAGAGAGGAGCAATATGTTATATTACCGAGAGATCAGGTTAAAAGATCAAAGAAAATGTCTTTTGAAAAATGCGGAACGGGCGGATGCGGCGGTGTTTCTGCATTATTTTACACAGGCACACGCGGAGACAGATTTTCTGACAACGTATGCGGACGAAGGGACGCACTCGGTGGAGGACATGGAAGAACGGCTTGCTGCGCAAAAGGCGAGCCGCACGGAGATTGAGATCTGTGCATTTGTGGATGGCATCCTCGTGGGATCGGCGGGAAACCATGCGCTTAGTACACGCGAGAAGCTAAGGCACCGCGCGGATTTCGGCATCAGTATCCTGCGGGAATACTGGGGACAGGGAATCGGTGCGGCGCTGACCGGCGCCTGCATTGACTGTGCGAAAGAAGCCGGATTCCGGCAGCTGGAACTTGAGGTGGTCGGTGACAATGAGAACGCAGTGAGACTGTATAAGAAGTACGGGTTTGTGGAATACGGAAGAAATCCGCGGGGATTTCTGACCCGCGACGGCAGATGGCAGGAACTCGTGCTGATGCGGTTGGAGCTGGAAGAAGCGAATGCGCAGAAAAATAATGCGGGGAATGGAGAGAGCGATGTTTTTTAAGGAAGATACGACATTTAATGATATTCGGGATAAATCGCTGCAGCAGTGGCTGGATGAGATGGAGCAGCATCAGGACGTGGCGGTCCGGGGCGGTGTGAAGCTGACAAGAGAGTATGTGCAGTATTTGAAGGATGAGATCGGAAGACTCCGGCATGAGAATGAAGTGAAGAATGCATATCTGAAAAAGCTGCGGGAGAAGAAGTAGGAGGTACAGAACGTGCCGGAGAATACAAATATCATTTTCTTTGATGAATATAAAAAGCTGGATAAACTTTGTTCGGAAATGTACGGTAAAAACAGCGGCGGCGTTACCTGTTATCTGAATGATATGATAGCTGTTCCGGTCATGCAAAGAAACAGGATTCCGGAATGGAATCAGACATATGACAGGCTTAGAGAACTAAGACATATAAGGAATCAGATGGCACACGGGGAAGGTTCGTTTGAGGATTATCCCTGCAGTGAAGAAGATGTTTTATGGCTTTTCGAGTTCCGGAGTAAGATCATGCATATCTCGGATCCACTGGCTGTATATCGAAGACAGAGGAAAGTATGCATGCAACCCGCGTAAAAGAAGATTTCCAGCTGGCTGTAGATCAAAGCCAGACGGAGGAAAGTATGCATACAATCCGCGCAAAAGAAGATTTTCTGCTGGCTGTAGATCAAAGCCAGACGGAGGGAAATATTGCAGACTATGAAAGAATGAAAATGGACAATGCAGAAGTGATCGACCAGGAAGAAAATGATTCTTTTGAGAAAGAACATAGCATGTTAAAGGAGATTGCCGTTTTCGGATTGATTGTGCTAATCGTTGCAGCTACCGTGTTGATCTTTGGCAAAGTTTATGTGGAATATTTTCTGCTTTCATAATTAGCGGAGTGAGGAAATAAATAAGCGGGTATCAAGAGAAAGAGGGTTAAAGCAATGAAATATCAGTCGGTTGCCATTCTTGGCGCAGGAGCAGTGGGTTCTTATGTCATGTGGGGGCTTGTAAAAAAGAAAGAGATTGATCTGTGCGTAGTCGCATCGGGAGAGCGGAAGGCGCGCTATGAGAGGGACGGCTTTGTCATTAACGGGCAGATATACCATCCCGCTGTCAGGACGCCGGAGGAGGCTGCTGGTGTCGATCTTTTAATTGTTGCAACCAAGTATCAGGCACTTCGCCCGGCACTTGGCGATATTCGGACTGTAGTCGACGGACACACGACAGTGATGAGTCTGATGAACGGCGTGGACAGCGAGGAGATCATCGGAGAGGTCATTGATCCGTCCCAAATTGTCCATTCATTGATCAAGGTTGCCTCGGAGCGAAAGGGCAATCAGGTGGTATTCGATCCGGAGACGACCATCGGTATTGTATATGGAGAAGCGGATCTTAGCAGAGGCACCGGACGCATTGAGGCGCTGAATGATCTTTTCGCGGATACAGGGCTGCACTACCGTGCAACAGACGTCATCCTTACGGAGATCTGGAGTAAATTCCGGCTCAACGTGCCGAACAACCAGGCACAGGCGATGGTGGGATGCGGGGTAGGCGCCTACCGTGACAGTGGGCATGTGGCATTTTTGCGGGACCGGCTGCGGGAAGAGGTGGACCGGATCGCGGAGAAAAAGGGGATCGATTTTGACAAGGCGGATACCTCGTCCACTTTCGGCAGTAAGGTGCGGGATCGGGCGCGCTATTCCACGCTGCAGGATCTGGATGCGGGGCGCCACACGGAAGTGGACATGTTCGCCGGCGCGGTGGTGCGCATGGGGCGTGAACTGGGGATCCCGACACCGTACAATGAGTTTACTTATCATATGATTAAGGCGCTGGAGGAGAAAAACGACGGGAAGTTCGATTATGAGTAAGAATGCACATCTGGTTCTTGATGAAAGAGCCACAATAGAAGTTTGCTTAAGAGAACGAGCTTCATTTACTGAGATAGGTAGGGAACTTGGCAAGGACCCTTCTACTATCTCAAAAGAAGTCAGACTCCATAAGATAAACGAAAAGTATGGCACTCATTTTACTGAAATGGATAAAGTACTTGTTCAGATGGAAAATGATTATGCCAATCAGGAAAAATGGCAGAGCTACGCAAAGAACAATGACAGGGCAACATTTATGTTGTTATTTGAAAAGGATTTTCCGAATATGGCAGCAGACAGATATGAGCAGAATGACCAGTTTTTCAGAAAACTATTTGATGATCCGGATATGATGAAACAGGTAATGGAAACTGTAGGTTCTGTACTGTATGAGCGATTGAAGAAGAAATATATTTTTGATCCGAAGTCTGGCGTAATTGAAGAGGCGACACCGGAGACTTACGTGGAAGATACATATTTGACGGAAAAATAAAGTGTAGTAGTTGAGGAATTGCTATGGAGAAAATAGATGTTATTGAGCGAGCTGCAAATAGGCTTCTGCAACATAATGTTGCAGAGGCCAGAAGCACAATAGAAACAGGATATCCATTTCATAAGCTGACTGCACAAGGACGCAATTATACAGATAAAGAGAAGATGGCACAATTTGTAAGGGATGGATTTATTGACAGATATAGTGGACAGAAACTTGTGAATCCAGGAATATTGAAGGTACTATCTTATTACATGCCTGAGACATTTCCATATCAAGCTCATTGGAAAATGGAAGAGTGTCATAATGCTTATTGGGAGTTTGTGCCTACTGTGGACCACATATATCCTGTGGCTTTAGGTGGCGCAGATTTCATGGATAACTGGGCAACAACATCTATGCTCCACAATTCAATTAAGAGTAATTGGACATTAGAACAGCTTAATTGGAAACTGTATGATGCTGGTGATTATGATAAATACGATGGATTAACAGGACTGTTTACTAAATTGGTGGAAGCAGACAAGAAATTGTTAAGTGATTCTTATATTAAACGATGGTACCGATTGTCGGTTGCTGTTGCAGGCAAATAGAGGAGGTGCTATAGATTTGCAATTTGTATCGAAAAAAGAGGAAGGGACATTTTTGCTTTTATTTAACAGATCTGGATATGTATTGGATTTTACGGATAATTCATTTGATGTATTTACTACTGCGAGTATTGGTGAGCCAAGCTTTAAATCTACTTCCATCCAATGTACAGCCTACAGATAGAGGGGCAGATGCAATTAAAGCTGTTCTTGGAAATCTTAGAGCTATTCCTACAAAACTAGCAGAAATTCGAAATCCATTCGGAAGTGGTCATGGTAAGAGTGCATCTTTTCAAGGACTTGAAGTTAGACATGCTAAGCTTGCTGTTGGGAGTAGTATTACTTTTGTTGATTTTATCTGGAGTACATATGAAAATCAAAATTTAGATAAATTGGAGGGATAAATGTGCAGATACACTATTTTCAAAGATATCATTCAAAGGAGAATGTAGATACATCTAATACTATGCTGATGTTATCTCGCTTATATAATTATAATGCTGATAAATTCTTTGCAATGTTGAATGCTTTAATACTGGAACAAGATGAGACACCTGAAATAACATTTGATCTTCAGGTAGTGGGAGACGAAAGCGTTCCAGATGCGATTATAAGCCAGAAAAGTTTTAAAATAGTAGTTGAGACAAAATTACATAATCAATTTCAACAATCTCAGCTTGAAAAACATCTTACTCAGTTTGGAACAGAGGAGATAAAAGTGCTATTAACGTTAGATCCAAAACCTATGAAAGAATCATTGATGGATAGTTTTGGCATAGTGTTGAAAAAGTATAATACAAACAGGATTAATGAAATAAAAACACCAATAAGGCATGTAAATATTACATTTGAGCAATTAGTTGCTGCAATGGAAGATATTGTAGATGAGCGGGATTCAGAGATAATGGCTGTGCTTGATGATTATAAGAAGTATTGCTTTGATGAAAAACTGATACCTGATGATGGAAAATGGATGAGAGCAATTGTTGCGGGAACAACACTTGAAGATAATTTGAAATATGATTTTTATTATGATCAAGCTTCAAGAGGCTATTCAGGTCATGGATACATTGGCTTATATAAAGGAAAGAGTATTAGAGCAATCGGAAAATTGAAAAAGACAGTTGTTGCAGAGTTAGTAAATGGAGAAGTGTCATATATTAATGAAAGCGGAGAAGCTGCTACAAAAGAGGAGATAGAAAAGATTAAAGAGGCTATTGTTCATGCAGAGTCAGAATATGGATACAATTTGAAAACAGTTAAGCATAGATATTTTATAGTTGAGCATTTTTATCCAACAGATTTTAAAAAAGCAAGTAAAAACCCGATTCAAAAAAGTAAATATTTTAATCTGGCAGAAATGTTCAAAAGTAAAACGTTGCCTAAAACAGATGAAATAGCAGCAATACTGGATGGAAAAACATGGGAAGAGTTTCATTAAACAGTGGATTTTCATAAATATGAAGAAAATAATAATACTGTAATAGTGTTCATATAGAGGTGATGTGTGTATTATGGGAAACGAATCAGGTGAATGGATTATGCATGGCATGAAGTGGGACAACCCGGATTGCATCCATTCTGTAGATGAAGCAATCAAGTGTATAAATGAATTTGGCTTTTTACCATTATTTAAGAATGATATAGATGGGTTTTCACTTGAAGAAAGAACTGTTCCAGAGTATTGGTGGAGTGATAATCCGGAGATTGATCCATGGATGTGGCGGGCTATTATAGCAATGCGGCATGATATCGTCTATGGAAAGTTCTTTGATAAGAAGGCAGGATTTATATCAAAAAAGTGGCTTCCTGTATTTGCTAATTATCGCCGGGATGGATATGATTTTGATGCATTATATGATGATGGGAAAGCACCTAATAAGCATAAAAAGATAATGGTCAATTTTATGGATGATAATGCTGATTCAGAGATTTATTCAAATGAATTGAAAAAACAAGCTGGATTTGGTAAGGATGGAGAAAAGGGATTTGATGGTGCAATAACGAATCTTATGATGCAGATTTACCTGTGCAACTGCGATTTTAAGAAGAGAGTGAATAAGAGAGGTATTGAATACGGATGGGATGTTGCAGTATATTCATCCATTGAGCATATCTATGGATACGATTATGTGACTTCCTGCTACAAGGATAATCCACAGGATTCATGGAAACAGCTTGTAGACTATATGCGTAAGATGTATCCGAAGGCAACGGATAAGCAGATAAGGAAGATATTAAAGTAATACAGGCATGGATAAGGAGGTGCCACAATGCCATTTAAGATTGTCCGAAACGATATAACAAAGGTAAAAGCAGATGTAATCGTAAATACTGCCAATCCAAATCCGATATGTGCAAGTGGCACGGACTTGGCAATATATGTGGCAGCAGGAAAAGAAAAGCTTCTCGCAGAAAGAGCGAACATCGGCAAAATTGCAAGAGGTGATATTGCTGTCACTGGTGCATATAACCTAAAGGCAAAATATATTATTCATACAGTAGGGCCGGTATGGACGGATGGATTGCATCATGAATTTGAAATTCTGGAGGACTGCTATCGTAAATCATTGCAAAAAGCGTTGGAACTTAAGTGCGAGAGCATTGCATTTCCATTAATTTCGACAGGAGTATATGGATTCCCGAAGGATAAGGCATTACAGATTGCTGTGTCAGTATTCAGTCAGTTTCTTACCGAAAATGAAATTGAAATTATATTGGTAGTGTTTGATAAAAGGTCTTTTCAGCTTTCCGGTCAGATTGTAGGTGATATTGATTCCTACATAGATGCTAATTATGTCAGGGAAAGTCATAGAAAAGAATATCCGGTGCGAAGCAGAAGCAACACCCGCATGAGAGAATTGCCAGAGGAAGCGTTCTATGAGGAGATGCTTCAAAGAGAGGCAGAAGATAACTATCCACTGGAGGAAGACACAGGGTTAGCAGAGCCGTGTATGCTGTCAGCAGACATTTCTTTGGAAGACCAGCTTTCAAATATCGGAGTTTCATTTCATGACAAATTATTTGAGCTGATCGATGAAGCACATATTGATAATAAGGATGTGTGGAAACGGGCAAACCTTGATAGAAAGCATTTTTCAAAGATTCAATGTGACCAGAATTATCATCCAAAGAAGAAGACGGTAATGGCACTCTGCATTGCACTGCATCTTGATCTGGAACAGTCGAAAGACTTACTGGCGAGAGCAGACTGGGCATTTAGCCCAAGTAGTAAGGTGGATCTGATTGTGCAGAAGGCTATTATAGATAAGCAGTATGATATTATGCAGCTGAATGTGATCTTATTTAAGTATACGAATGAAATTCTTGGAGTATAGGAGCAAGATTGATATGTGGAATGACATATATAAACCGAATTCTATTGGCAGTGAAGGCGGCACGATTATTGCAGATGAGGAATATAAAGAATCGTGTAGGATAACCTTGGAAAGATGTGAAAGATATGATGCAATTACATGTGGTGTATATGGATGTATGATGCATACAGCTTTTTGTGATAAAAGTCATAGTCAGGAAGTATTTGATAATATGAAAAAAGACTTGCAGGAATTCATAGATAAGGATACAACAACGGATGAAGAAAGTATTTTCTATGAAGAGTTTACAAGTAAATATTGATAAGTAAATGTTACGTCGGTACTCACATAGTATCGGCGTTTTTTTGCCCTTAAAAGTGTCGCCCGATCAGCGACCATATGAAGATGCCTTTCAATTATACTCATATTGTAACAGAGAAAGAGAGGTGCCGGAGTAATCCGTGGATTGGAGGCATATATGTACGGAGCGATTTTAGGAGATATTATTGGAAGCCCGTTTGAGTTTGACAGAGGTGATAAAACAAAGAAGTTTGGTTTGTTTAGTGAAGGCTGTGGCTTTACAGATGATTCTGTTATGACAATAGCAGTTGGAGAAGCTCTCCTGGCAGTCGGACCGGAAGCTGCAGTAAAGAGAATTGAAGAGGCGGTAGCATCCAACATGCAGGATTGGGGAAAAAGATATCCACATGCAGGTTATGGTGGAAGCTTCAGACATTGGCTTAAAGAAAATAATCCGAAGCCATACGGAAGCTATGGAAATGGCTCAGCCATGAGAGTGTCAGCGGCAGGCTGGCTTTATGATTCAATTGAAAGAACAAGAGAGGTAGCAAGAGCGACAGCAAATGTGACACATAATCATCCGGAAGGTATAAAGGGGGCAGAAGCAACAGCAAGTGCAATATACATGGCAAGGAATGGCTCTTCAAAAGAAGAGATCAAAGAGTATATAGAGAGGGAGTTCCATTATGATCTGAGTAGAACATTGGATAATATCCGACCTTACTACCATCATGTTGAAAGCTGTCAGGAAACGGTGCCAGAAGCAATTATCGCATTTCTGGAATCCAAGGATTTTGAGGACGCAGTGCGTAATGCAGTATCACTTGGTGGAGATACGGATACACTTGGAGCCATTACAGGAAGTATTGCAGAAGCATTTTATGGAATCCCTGCTGTGCTGATTGCAGAGTGTAAAAGTCGGATTGATCAGGGACTGATGACGGATATTCTTGATGAATTTGATCATGTACTTGGCAGGAGCATGGATACTTATTCAGATGAAATGGATGAGACACAAGTAAATAAGATGATTGAGGTAGCAATCGATCAGTATTATGAGAAACAAGATAAAAATGGAATGTTATTATTTATGGAAGTTATGGTAACAAGAATGCAGCAGGCAGGAGAAGTTGTTGTTCCATATATTACGGAAAATCCTTTTATGTCGGAAGAACAGATAAGTAAAGTAAAGGCTGGCGACACGATTTCACTTGACCATGATGTAAGACTTAAAATAGAAACTGTAAAAGATGCTGATGAAAAAGAATGGATTGGAGTATTTATGTCTTCTGAAGAGATGCATAAGGGCTCTGCTGGAAATGTGCAGATGAATCAGTCTATTGAATCAATACTTCGTCTGGCTCTTAATTGGGAACAGGTAAATGGAATTGTGATTAATCCTTTTGGTAAGTATATTCAGATGACAAAGAAGATGATAGAGCTTTTAATCAATGGGTATGAACATTATGAGAATGAAAGGAAGAGCAAAGATGATGAGAACAATTAAAGTTACGGGAAAAGGGAAAATAGCAGTAAAGCCGGATATGATCCGATTATATGTAAACAAGGAAGAGCTTTGCAAAGAATATGAAGATACTCTTCGCAGGTCAACGGAAGATACAGAGCTGCTCAAGGATTTATTTGAAAAACTTGGATTTCAGAGAAAAGACCTTAAAACAGTATATTTTAATGTCGATACAGAATATGAAAGCTATCAGAACAGGGATAAGAGCTGGAAGCGAAGATTTGAGGGATATAAGTATATTCATCATATGAAAATAGAGTTTGCTTCTGACAACAAAAAGCTGGGTCAGGTGCTGTATGCTTTGGCGCATAGTTCATTAAAACCGGAATTTTCTATTGAATATACGGTAGCCGATGTAGAAAAATGTAAAAATAAGCTGTTACATAAAGCGATTGAGGATTCCATTCAAAAGGCACAGGTACTTACGACAGCAGCGAATGTAAAACTGGGTGAAATACAGGCAATTGATTATTCCTGGGGAGAGATAGATTTTGTAACAAAGCCAATGAATGAAATGAGATTAATGGAGTGTACGGAATGTGAAATGAGCGCACCGGCAGCATATGACATAGATATTGAAGCAGACGATATAGATGTTACTGATACAGTAACTGTAGTCTGGGAAATCGCTTAGGAGGTTGATTGCATGTTGTCATCTATTTATTATGGAGAAATACAAAGTGACAAGCTGACATCATGGAACGAGAATAAGGATCCATATAATATATTAGTTGAGAACAATCGAGTATATAAGCTTGGAGGATGGAAATTTCTTGATATAGCCAATAAGCTTTTTGATAATGAAAAACAGGTGGACTGGGGAAGCTATGCATATCAGTGCACAAAGGAGCAACTAGAAAAATTGATGGAACAGACTGGATGTGAAATAGATAAGATTAATGAATTAGCAACTGAGAAAATCTATGGCATTGTGTTTGTTGAAGAGGTGTAAATGGTGGTATAATCCTATTGTTGATAGATAGTATTAATAGGTGATTTTTACGGAACAACAGAGGCGATTAAGATGAAGTTTGGAATGAGAACACCCAGTATAAAGAAATCAATAAAGGCAAGAACAACCGGAAAAGCCAAGCGAGCTGTTAAGAAAGCTTTAATTCCAGGGTACGGAAAAAAAGGTGCAGGATGGATTAAGAATCCAAAGAAAGCAGCTTACAATAAGGTTTATAAGAAGACGAGCTTTGGCATTATGGATTTATTTAAGTAACTATCAGGAGGATTACATCATGGAACGAGTAGTACAATTTTTAAAAGAAGCAGTGACATATTATTTGGCAACAGTAGAAGGTGACCAGCCAAGGGTAAGACCTTTTGGAACAGCACACATTTTTGAAGGGAAGTTGTATATTCAGACTGGAAAGGTAAAGGATGTTTCAAAGCAGATTCACGCAAACCCGAAGGTAGAAATCTGTGCATATAAAAATGGCGAGTGGCTTCGTGTAGCCGGAGAACTTGTAGAAGATGACAGAAGAGAAGCAAGGCAGTCTATGCTCGATGCTTATCCATCTTTACAGAATATGTACTCAGCAGATGATGGAAATACAGAGGTGTTCTATTTAAAAAATGCGACAGCTACATTTTCATCATTTACACATGAGCCGGAAGTAGTGAAGTTTTAATGACTAAGGGTGAATGGTACAGGCAGTTGTTTGAACGACTGGATAATTCAAAGTTCCGAAGCAGTTTTCATCTGAAACAGAAAGATATTGATTACATACATGAAAAAGGGTTGGATACAATCCGGCAACATGCAAAGGAATTTATTGCAAAGAGAGAAGCTCCGGTATATATAGCAAATGATGGCAAACAGACACCAAT
>OGLT01000754.1_pt1 | contig 21601 bp, 29 predicted proteins | sample 1572911 | NCBI WGS metagenome assembly OGLT01 (sample SAMEA2582014, study PRJEB24529) | metagenome | biome: Human gut stool | place: China | collected 2011 | reverse complement strand
AGCGCAGAAAGGCTGCTGTCCGGGAAGATCTGGCGCACGGTGCCGTCCTTGTTCTGGCGGTAGATCAGCGGTGCGATGCCGTAGGAATACTCGATGGAAGCAGCATCCTCCGAGATGGTGCACTCGCTGCTGTCCAGATATTTTTTCAGGGAAGCAAGGTCATTGACAGAGGAATTATCCTCGGTCAGCTGGCTCAGCAGTTCGCGCACCGTGACCATGCCCTCCGGGGTGGAAGAAGCGCTGGTGGCGCCCACATTGGTGTTGTCGGCAACGGCGCTGGTGTAGCTTCCCGGGTCCAGCAGGGCGGCAAGGTCTACGCCGGTGGTCGAGATCTGCAGCGGATATTCCGAAAGGGTGGAGCGTTCCATCTCCTGGATATAATTGCTCACACCGGCCGAGAGCGAAAGGATGAGCGCAATGCCGATGATGCCGATGGAACCCGCAAATGCGGTGAGCAGGGTGCGGGTCTTTTTGGTGAGCAGGTTGTTGAAGCTCAGCGCGAGAGCGGTGAGCGGCGACATGGAAGAACGGCCCAGATTTTTGTGCACCGGCGGCACCTGAGCGGAATCATCCGGCGTAAACGGTGCGGTGTCCGATTGGATCACGCCGTCCCGCAGGCGGACGATGCGGGTAGCATACTGCTCTGCAAGCTCCGGGTTATGGGTGACCATGACCACAAGGCGGTCTTTGGCCACCTCCTTCAGCAGCTCCATCACCTGAATGCTGGTGTCGCTGTCCAGTGCGCCGGTCGGCTCGTCGGCCAGCAGGATGTCGGGGTTGTTGACCAGTGCGCGGGCAATGGCCACACGCTGCATCTGGCCGCCGGACATTTCGCTGGGGTGCTTGTGCAGCTGGTCGCCCAGACCTACCTGCTCCAGCGCCTTGGTGGCCCGGTTGCGGCGCTCGGCACCGGAAATGCCGGAGATGGTCAGCGCCAGCTCCACATTGGAAAGCACTGTCTGGTGCGGGATGAGGTTATAGCTCTGGAACACAAAGCCAATGGTGTGGTTGCGGTAAGAGTCCCAGTCGCGGTCGGTATATTTTTTGGTGGAGATGCCGTTGATGATCAGATCACCGCTGTCGTAGCGGTCCAGACCGCCAATGACATTCAGCAGGGTGGTCTTACCGGAACCGCTGGGGCCGAGAATGGCGACGAATTCGTTGTCCCGCAGGTTCAGGCTGACATCATCCAGTGCTTTCTGCACCAGATCGCCGGTTTTGTATTCTTTCTTGATGTGGTTGAGTTGGAGCATGTGTGAGCCTTTCCGGCGCATCCTCGCAGGAACGCTGCCGCTGTACATTATAATAAACTGCCCGGATACAGGACCCGCAGCAAGGCGTTATACACTTCTATTTTACCGAAACAATATGAAAAAACTGTGTATATTTCAACGTAAATTTTGGCCGGACCGGTATTTTTGGCTTTTGAGGCAGAAAAACAGGAAAATAAAGGAAAAATTGACGTGGAGGTTGAATTTGCGTCGCCGTCGTGCTATTTTAATAGCGGAAGATCCTGATAAAACAGAAAAACATCGCAAAAGCAGAATTACACTGCCAATACGACGCAAAAAATCTGCGATGAACCGCAAGCACAAAATAAAATGTGTCGCGGCACAGAAAAACACGACAAAAAAATGCAACGAATGTGATTTTGATATTTTTAGACGCTTTTTCAGGATTGAACCAGCCCTCTCTGCTCTTTAAAATAAGATAAGAAAAACAAGGAATGCCTTGAAAACGTCGCAGGACCTTGTAGCAAGGGAGGAAAAATTATGGAACGTACATTTTCACCTATGATCCGGCAGTATTCTGCCATTGATGGTTTGCAGCAGGCGTATACGCTGGTGTATGCCATGGAGGTAGAGGGCACACAAGGCTGCCGGCTGACCCTGTGCCAGATCGGCAGCCGACAGCAGATCGTCAGTCAGCATGTTGCGGCAGCGCCGGAGTTCTGTTACCGGCTCCTGCGCTACTTGTGTGAAAATGGAGTTCAGCCGGAGCTCTGGCGGGATGCGGTCACAGACCTGACAGCTGCCGGGCTGGTAGGCGAGAAAGGCGGCGCATGGCGTGAACAGTGAGCGAACAGCCCAACTGCAAGTCGCCCTTGCAAGCTATGATCTGAAAGAACTGCGTGTCCAGAAGCGTTATTTGCAGGAGCAGGGAACCGCCATTGACTGCACCTGCTTTTGCAGCGGCGAAAAGCTGCTGGCACAGCTGCGGCAGGGTGTCCGTTATGATGCCGTGGTGCTTTGCAGCGAGCTGACGGATCTGCCTGCGGAGCAATTTGTCCGGCAGTTTTATCAGCTGAAGGAGCGGCCGATGCTTCTGATACAGAGCCATGGCCGCAGCAGCGGCACGGCGTTGCAAAAGCTCCGCGAGGGGTGCTACTGCGTAGAGGGCACCGAGCTGAAAAGGCTGCTGTGGCAGCTTTACCGGATGCCCGGGCGGCAGAACCGGCAGCTGGAGCAGCGGTGCAGCCAGCTGTATGCGGCGTGGGGCATCCCGCAGGGGGATGTCAACGCCGGATATCTATCCTGCGCGGTCGGCATCGCATGCAGCACCAGCCAGAAGCTGGCGATCCGCAAGGAGATCTTGCAGGCGGTGAGCGAGCAGTTTAATACATCGGTCGCTGCAGTGGAAAGCGGCATCCGCCGGATGGTGGATCAGCTGGAGGAAAAGCCGCCTCTTGCGTGGCTGGCGTTTAAGGCCGATACAAGGCTGGGCAGCGGCAAACCCACCACCGGCAAGCTGATCTACGCGGTCAGGGACGTTGTGTTGCGGCAAAAAGTGCCATCCCCCCGCCTGTAAGGCTTGCATACGGCTTTGGAACACGGCGGCGTTCCTTTAGAAAAATGGCATCGCCCGGGGAGGCAGAGCAATGGAGCAGCAAAAGACAGAAACGCGGTCTATCACCGCAGAGCAGCGCAAGCGGGTCGAGGAGGTCTGCTTCCGTTCGCTGGCGCTGATCGGACGCAACTGTGAATATCTGGAGCAGCATTTTGACCGCACCGGTGCAGACACGTCTACCCGGCAGGCGGTGGCAGATATCGACACCGCTGCCATGCAGCTGGAACGCACCCTCAGCGAGGCGATCACCCTGCTGGAGTTTCTGCACGAGGACACAAAGCCGCAGCTGTACCCCATTGACCTGTGTGAGCTTTTGCAGCAGGTGGCGGCGCAGTCTGATATGATCCGGGCGCAGCTTGGGGTGGATATCCGGCTGGATTACGGCGGGTGTACTGCCTGCTGCGTAATGGCAGACCGCAGAGATGCGGAGCTGCTGTGCCTGCATCTGCTCTCCAATGCATTGCGCGCCAGCCGGGAGGGCGGCAGCGTCTGTATCGCGCTGCGCCGCACCGAGAGCGACTGGCAGCTGACCGTCACTGACGATGGCTGCGGTCTGCCCGGTGAGGATGTACAGGCAGCGCTGGAAAACCGCCGCAGCTTTCTGGGCGGGGCGCAGCTGGGACTGCTGCTCTGCCGGGAGTGCTGCCGCCGGATGGACTGGAGCTTACAGCTGGAGCCTGCGCCCGAAAAGGGCACACGGGCTGTGGTGAGCATTCCGCTGTACACGGGCGAAAGCCGCCCCGATGGCACGGTGGAGCTGCGCACCAGCTCGGAGACCGAGCAGGAGCAGCGCAAGTATCATCTGCGTGCCATGCTGGTGCGGGAGATGCGCACCATGCCGGAGCGCGGCGACCCGGAAGACGAATTTTGATAAGGTGGCAAGGCCGCTGCACAGCGTTTTGTGCGGCGGCCTTGTTATTTTGCGCCCGGTGCTTTCCTGCAAGCGCAAAGCATGGTATACTGAATGCTGAAAACAAAAGCTTGGAGGAGCAACAATGACAAACAAGAAGCTGAACTACCCTGCAATTGCCAAGGAGATGGCCATCCTGACCGGGGCCGTTGCCATTATTGCGGCGGCGGTCTATTTTTTTCTGGTGCCCAGTCATACATCCGTCAGCAGTATTTCCGGCCTTGGCATCGTGCTTTCTAATTTTGTGCCGCTGCCGCTTTCGGCTATTACTATGGTGCTGAACATCGTGCTGCTCATCATCGGGTTTTTTACCTGCGGCAGGGAGTTTGGCGCAAAAACCGTGTATACCAGCGTGATGCTGCCGGTGTTTCTGGGGCTTTTTGAGCGGCTGTTCCCGGATTTTGGCTCCATGACCGATAGTCAGGAACTGGATGTGCTGTGCTATATTCTGGTGGTCAGCGTGGGTCTGAGCATCCTGTTCAACCGCAACGCATCCTCCGGCGGGCTGGATATCGTGGCAAAGATCATGAACAAGTACCTGCACATGGAATTGGGAAAAGCCATGTCTCTGTCGGGAATGTGTGTGGCGCTTTCCGCGGCCCTGGTCTACGATAAAAAGACCGTGGTGCTGAGTATCCTCGGTACTTACTTCAACGGCATCGTGCTGGACCATTTCATCTTTGATAGCAGCATCAAACGCCGCGTCTGCATCATCACTGAAAAAGAGGAGGCGCTGCGTCAGTTCATCCTCCATGACCTGCACAGCGGTGCGACCATGTACGAGGCCATCGGTGCATACAATCTGGAAAAGCACAACGAGATCATTACCATCGTGGACAAGAGCGAATATCAGAAGCTGATGAACTTTATCAACCGGGAAGACCCCAAGGCTTTTGTTACCATTTACAATGTGTCCAGCATGCAGTATCAGCCCAAGATCTGATCGGCGGAGAGCTGCCGCAAAGGGCGGGCCTTTTGCGGCTTGCTCTTTGCCATAGCTGCGTGGTATACTCAAGTCCGGAAATATCAAAGCGCATGGAGGTAAAAAGCATGCTGACCTATACCTATGTTTCAGAGGGGACGTTTGCCCTGATGGAAAAACCAAAGCCGGTGCTGCAGCACGAGCGGGACGCCATTGTAAAGGTGACCCTTGCCAGCATCTGCTCCAGCGATCTGCACATCAAGCACGGCAGCGTGCCCCGGGCGGTGCCCGGCATCACGGTAGGGCACGAGATGGTGGGCATCGTAGAAGAAGTGGGCAGTGCGGTGACCAATGTGAAACCCGGCGACCGGGTGACGGTGAACGTGGAGACCTTCTGCGGAGAGTGCTTTTTCTGCAAAAAAGGCTTTGTGAACAACTGCACCGATCAAAACGGCGGCTGGGCGCTGGGCTGCCGCATCGACGGCGGGCAGGCCGAGTATGTCCGGGTGCCCTTTGCGGATCAGGGACTGAACAAGATCCCGGACGGCGTTACCGATCGGCAGGCGCTGCTGGTGGGCGATGTGCTGGCCACCGGCTTTTGGGCGGCACGCATCTCGGAAATCACCCCCGAGGATACCGTGCTGATCCTCGGTGCAGGGCCGACCGGCATCTGCACGCTGCTGTGCGTCATGCTGCACAGCCCCAAGCGCATCATCGTCTGTGAAAAGGACGCAAGCCGCCTGCAGTTCATCCGTCGGCACTACCCGCAGGTGCTCACCGTGCAGCCGGAGGACTGCGCCGCCTTTGTGCGTGCCCACAGCGACCACGACGGGGCCGATGTGGTGCTGGAGGTGGCAGGGGCAGACTCCACCTTCCGGCTGGCATGGGAGTGTGCACGGCCCAACGCCGTTGTGACGGTGGTGGCGCTGTACGATAAGGCACAGACCCTGCCGCTGCCGGAAATGTACGGCAAAAACCTCACCTTTAAGACCGGCGGCGTGGACGGCTGCGATTGTGAAGAAACGCTGCGTCTCATCGCAGAAGGCAAGATCGATACCGAACCGCTCATCACCCACACCTACCCCCTGCGCCGGATCGCAGAGGGCTACGAGCTGTTTGAAAAGAAACGGGACGGCGTGATCAAGGTGGCAGTGGAGTGCTGACGGTCTGCGCCAAGGCACAACGCACACAAAGGGACCCCGGAGAGCTGTAACAATAAAACGATCCCATTTTATGAGCGATATGGCTTTCAACAATATGATAATTACTCTGCAATGGTGCGGAAGCACTTTTTGTGAGTTGGTATGATGGATCGATTTGCAGCTAGCAAGGAAACCGTAAGGAGTACAGAGCATGGATGCAAACTGTACCAGTAAAAGAAGGAAAGTCAAGAGTATGGAAACGGTATACATTGCAGGCGGGTGCCTTTGGGGCGTCCAGCATTTTTTTGACACGGTGCCCGGTGTACGGACGACCGAAGCCGGGAGAGCCAACGGAACAACAAACACGCTGGACGGCCCGTATGATGGATACGCAGAGTGCGTTAAAGTGGTCTTTGATGAGAAATGTACCAGTGTTACAGAGCTTATGGAGCATCTGTTTGAAATCATCGACCCGTACAGCCTGAACAAACAGGGCGTTGATGTTGGAAAAAAGTATCGCACGGGGCTTTACAGCACAAATCCCGGACATCTGGAAGAAGCAAGAGCCTTTATTGACAGCCGGAAGGACCGGGATAAAATCGTTGTGGAAGTGCTGCCGCTGACGAATTACGTCCGGAGTGCAGAGGAGCATCAGCACCATCTGGAGCGGTACCCGGAAGACTGCAGCTACTGTCATATCCCGGATGAAGTCTTAAACAAATACAGGAATCAGTAAGCAAAGGAAAAACGAAAATGCGGGGATTGGGAACGATCATCAATGCGCTGGCCATTGTGATGGGCGGTGTGCTGGGTATTTTGTTCAAACGCTTTCTGAAAGAGCGCTATCAGGATACAATCATCAAAGCCACGGGCTTTTCCGTGGTGTTTCTGGGAGCGGCGGGAACGCTCTCCAAGATACTGACGGTTAGGCCAGACGGAACTTTGAACACCGGTGGCTCTTCTGACGGGGATTTTATGAATCGGAATTTGTAGAGGGGTGTGATTATATGAAAAACAATAGCCCACAAAAGCAGGCTGCCATTTCTTGGATCATTTTGATGATAGGAATATTGCTCGCAGTAATAGGAGCAATGACGGCAAAGGAGTACAGAGTAAACCTATGCCTGCTAATCGGTGCAATGGTTGTTATTGGTGGTATTGTATATCATCTCACCATGATGAAATGTCCTTATTGCGGTTGCTCGCTTGTTGGTTATAGGCCGATCCCTAAAGAATGTCCAAAGTGTCATAAAAAATTTGAAGAATAAGTTCGCGTTTATCAAGGTGAACATTTAAGTATTAAAAACGGGAGTGAAAACAAATGATGACCATTGCACAGATCATGGAAAAGATGATCGCCTTTTCCGAAGGAAACATCCATGACATCACGCACCTGAGCTGCGTGTGGACCTATGCCAAAACCATTGGTGAGCTGGAGGGGCTGGACGCAGACACGCAGTTTATTCTGGAGGTGGCGGCCATCACCCACGATATCGCCTGCCCGCTCTGCCGCAAAAAGTACGGCAACACCAATGGTAAATATCAGGAGCAGGAGGGTGCCCCGCTGGTGCGGGAGTTCTTGGCGGATACCGGCATGACAGCGGCACAGATCGACCGTGTGGCCTATCTGGTAGGGCACCACCATAGTCCGGCGCAGATCGACGGCATTGACTATCAGATTCTGATTGAGGCAGATTATATCGTCAATGCGTCCGAAAGCGGGTACGACCAGCAGGCAATCCGAACCTTTATGGAACATACGATGAAGACGGCAGCAGGTATCCGGCTGACGAAAACAGTGTTTGGAGTGTAAAAATGATTCAGAAGCATTGCTTTGAATGCGGTACGGCATTGATTGAAAAAGAACTGGAAGAAGAGGGCATTGTGCCTTATTGCCCGAAATGCCAGCAATACCGGTTCCCGATGTACAATGTGGCAGTCAGCATGATTGTTGTGGATGAGGAAACCGGGAAAATTCTGCTCATCCAGCAGTACGGCAAGCCCTCTTATATTCTGGTGGCTGGATATGTGAATCGCGGTGAGGCAGAAGAACACGCCGTGGTGCGGGAAGTCCGGGAAGAAACCGGGTTGGAAGTAGAGCACCTCCGGTTCAACCGTACCAAGTTTTTTGAGCCGTCCAACACGCTGATGTGCAACTTTACGGCTTTCGTCAGAACCGCAAAGGCGCTGCATATCAACCACGAAGTGGACCGCTGCAAGTGGTTCACCCCACAGGAAGCCAGAGAAAACATCCGTCCCAACAGCCTTGCAGCGGAATTTTTGAATGCGTATCTGGACGAAGTGGGGAATAAGCCGATGGAGATGTGATTCGTGGCTGTGCCACGGGAATTTTGACGGAGAGTATGGAAAAAAGTTGGTTCGGCCTGTTTCGGTTGACTTTTTTATAAAGAATTGGTGTATTGATACTATATAGTATCAATAAGTATCAACTGCGAGGTGGACAGAATGGATGGGGCACAGTTTGCCAAAATGCTTTCAGATAAGCATTTGTTTGAACTCAATCGGATGGAATGCAAGTACTCGACTGTCAGCGTCAAAGAATTTGCCGAATTGCTGCGGCAAAACTTTGCGCAGCCTCTGCCGTTGACTGATTTTTCTGGAAATAAGCTGTTTTACCTGCCGAACCTCGCGCAAATTTCAACAAATGGTATGAAGCAGTTGCTCTCTGTCCCTGTCAGTGGACAAAACTTCGGTTTGTCGGCGATGACCGAGGAAATTTATGCTACTTTTCAAATTGAAAGTATCCGCTCGACCCGCAGCAGTATCCGTTATATCCTCGATGGTTATGCCCCTCGTGATGAACAAGAAGCCCGCATCTATGGTATGAAGCGCGGACTGGAGTTTATCGCGAATCGTCAGAATAGGATCACCGAGGAAAATCTGCATCACCTATATCAGATCAGCACAGGGGATTATCTCCCGGATGAAGATCGATTACTGCCAAACCACTTTTATCGGCATGGCAAGGTTTTTATTGTGGGCGGTGAAGAACCCAGACCGGGACTTCCGGCAGAGCGGCTTCCCGGTGCTATGAAATGTCTTGTCGATTTTGCGAATGCCAATGACGGCATCAATGAGCTGCATAAGGCTGCTATTCTGCACTTTGCTTTTGCATACTACCACCCCTATTTTGACGGGAATGGACGCACTGCACGGCTATTCCACCTCTGGTATCTTGTTCAGCAGGGCTATCCTGCGGCACTGTTCACGCCGTTTTCCCGATACATCGCTGAAAACAAGGACGCATATTACAAAGCCTACGAACGCGTGGAGAGAAATGCTCTGATTTCCGGCTATACGGATGTGACTCCCTTTCTGTTCTACTTCTGCAATGAGGTCTATAACCGCCTGCAGGTGGATGCAGTCCCGCCGAAAACTGATCTTGAGGTATATCAAACTGCTCTTGCGGAAGGAAAAATCACAGAAAAAGAACGGCTGCTCTGGGAGTATGTTCTGTCTGCTTATGGTGCAGAGGAGTTTACCACAAAGCAGCTGGAAAAGGATTTCCGAAACGCTGCGTATGCAACCATTCGGACGTTTGTGATGAAATTCCATGAGATGGGGCTGCTTACTGCAAGAAAAGCAGGAAACAGGGTGTTCTATCGTGTCGGTGGGACTTCTGACGGTCGGCCATTATAATGAATCCAAAAGGGGAACATTATGAAAACGATTCGTGTTGTGGCCGCTGTGATCTGCGACTCCATGCAGGAAAAGCGTAAAATCTACGCCACTGCCCGTGGTTATGGCGACTATAAAGGCCAGTGGGAGTTTCCGGGCGGCAAAATCGAGCCGGGCGAAACCCCGCAGAAGGCTCTGAAGCGGGAAATCGAAGAAGAACTGGACACGGAAATCGCCGTGGGGAATCTAGTTGGGACAATCGAGTATGATTATCCGACGTTTCATCTTTCCATGGACTGCTTCTGGTGTGAAGTGGTTTCCGGCGAGCTTGTGCTGAAAGAAGCGGAAGCTGCACGATGGCTGACAAAAGATGACATTGATTCCGTTCCGTGGCTCCCGGCGGATCAGACCATTTTGGATGTTATCAGAAGCTCAATGCAGCCAGTGAAACCACTCCATACCAGCGAATATGACAAAGAACCTCTGCAGAGATGCTGAGTGTTTACGGCATGAAGGATGAACTGCGCCGTCCCATGATGCTGCTGGTGAAAGCCGCTATTCCGAAAAAATTGTAAAACAGAGGCCTCTGAATCTTTTCCTAATAAGAAAGAGATTCGGAGGCCTTTATTGGTTGATTTAGCTAATTCTGTTCACGCAAGCTGATGCAGGACCTGCCAGACGCTGTAACCGTCTTTCTTGAAATCGGAGAACAGAGCATCGATGCGGGTAGGCGTCACGCAGATCAGATTCATCGGTGAGGGCAGTTTTTTCAGAGCGTCCAGCGGGATCTTCTTGAAAGCAGCATGGGTGTTGTACTCCTCCGAGAAAGGCTCGACCATCGCCGGTGACCTGCAGGCTTCTGAGATTGCCAAAACCATCATACTTGTCGTAAATGGCAAGGCAGACGTGACTGTTCTTTTCCAGTCCGATGAACTTTCTCCCGCCTTCCGAGAACATCCAGAACTTGCCGTCATGTTACATCTGACCGGAATCTGGATTACCTTCCCGGTGACAGAATTTGTGGTGTGCATCATTGCAGTGGTTTTTGTCAGAAAGGATAGGTCGTGTCATGAGAGTTGATTATGGATGAAACAAGGCAGGAAGTAAAAGCATTGGGCTTCAAAGAGTTTTGTACCTTCGATAAAATGAAACCGATTTATCATTCATAGAACACCTCCCGATAGCACCATTCAAAACAAGTGCCTGCCGGGAGGTGTTTTGCAGTTTGGGAGAGTAAAAAGATCAATCTTCAAATCTGCTGTGGCCACAGCCAAGGAAAAGACGCATTGTTCAATTTTTACCCCATAATGCATTCTGGTGCATTGAGAACCTGCATCAGGTGAGAGGCTGCTTCCTCCAGATATTCGTACTTTTCTTTTTCAGGAACAAATGATTTCATCAGCGGAATGCCCCATTCCTGCATGCAGACTGCGAGCTGCTGCTGTGCTTGACGAGCAGCGCTTTTATGCATCTCCGGGGTGATATCCGCGTCCAGAACATAGGCCGTGGTAAATGTTCCGCAGGAATCTTCTGTCAGCTGTATCATGGAATCGTGATCTTTCCAGAAGTAACAGAACCAGACGCGCCCGCCGATTCTCTCCATATCAGAGTGAAGTTCTTCTGTGTCGCTCCACTGAGGGACCATGAAAAGAACATTTTGCAGGGTCTCGTAGGCCTGCTGCTCTTCCGGAGTTGCCTTTTTGCAGCGGTACTCGCGTGCAATGTTCCGCTGCCCATACAGGGCAAACTTCCCCTGCCGGGCAAGTTCGATGTCGTACTGAATGTCGGCAAGAAGACTGTATCGCGGCTCTCTCATATTGGTCACCTCACAAATCGACTCTTTCGGAATGAATATGCTCTATAGATAATATTATATCCAGGAGAGTTGCAAAAGAAAAGCGCATCCGCCAAAATTTAAGCAGATGCGCTTGCAAGGTTATAGGTTCAGTCTTCTTTTGTAAGGTAAGGCAGATTGGCAATATAGGTGTCCAGCAAATCGAGTGCTGCTTTTTTCTGCATGGGCGTCAGACCTTCTAAACGCTTGCTGATCTCATCGTCCGTCACATGGGATGCACTGGGAACCAGATCACACAGAAGAGTGTCCGCTGAAACATTCAAACCATTCAGGAGCTTGACGATCGTAGCAAGCCCCGGTTCTTTTAGCCCGCGTTCCACCATGCCGACATAGTTGGGTGACAGATTTGCCTTTTCTGCAAGCTGTTCCAGTGTTAGATTCTGCTTCAAACGCTGCTCCCGAAGCCTTTGTCCAAATAGCTCTTTCATTGTGTGACCTCATCCTATCGAGTTGTTTATACTCTTTAGGATACCTGTTGCTGCCTTTTTCATACACACACGAAAGAGATTGTTCGTTGCGATAGAGATTGAAAAAGCAAAAAAGAATGTCAGAAATCGACCGTAACAGTCAATTCTCGACAGCAGGATTTCAAAAAACAGTGCATTACAAATGGAAGAGGCACTTCAAAACTCTGGGTGCCATTCATCCCGGATGCCGATGTCGGAACAAACGATTTTTCCGCACAGAGGTGCAGAAGATTCTGCCACATGCAGGGGCTTATAGCTGTCGAAAGTCACGGTCAGGTCTGCATGAGCGGCCCCCTCGGCGACTTCGCCGGTGTCAGTGTTGATGCCACTGGGCAGGTCTACAGCCAAAACAAAAGCGCCGCTTTTGTGCAGACGGTTCATCAGCCCGCAGGCGGCAAGGCCGGAGGGCCGCAGTGCGCCATGGAATCCGGTGCCGTACAGGGCATCCACGACCACATCAAAGTGCTGCGTTTCCAGCACGGTGCAGTCGGCGCAGATGTTCACTGACAGGGAATGCAGACGCTCAAAATTGGTGATGGCATCTGTGGTTTTGGGTTCGCCTTCGGCTAAAGGAGCAGTCACATTCCAGCCCTCTTTTGCGGCGGCGCGGGCGATGACAAAACCGTCCCCGCCGTTGTTGCCCTTTCCGCAGACCACCAGCAGAGAGCCGGGCTGCGGAAGGACGTTTTTCAGTTCGGCGTAGGCTGCAAGCCCGGCGTTCTCCATCATCTGCAGATAGGGCAGGCCGTGAGCATTTCCGGCCTGTTCGATGGCCTTCATCTGTGCAGCCGTGACAATACGATGCTTCATTTCGGAACCTCCACGTTTCAGTCTTATCGCCCGATGATCCTCCATTCAGCCAGCAGGATCACCAGAAAAATCAGGTTGGACAGGGTGAACAGCTTGAAGTAGCGGCCTTTTTCCTCCGGCAGCTCCCGCGCGATCTGGCGGTAGGAGATCAGGCTGGCCATGGACGCGATCAGGGTGCCAAGGCCGCCGAGATTCGTGCCGATGATAAGCGCGGCGGTTTCATCCGTGAACCCGGACAGGAGCAGGGCAGCGGGAACATTGCTGATGACCTGCGAAGCCAGAACTGCCACCAGCACTTCCCGCCCGGCGAGGATGGCTTGTAGCCAGCCCGAAAAGGCCGGGATGCGCCCCAGATTGCCGATGAAAACGAAGAATGCCACAAAGGTCAGCAGCAGGGAGTAATCCACATTGCGGAGAGTGGAGCGGTCAGCGCAGAGGGTACAGACCAGCACAGCGGCAAAGGCAACGCCGTAGGGCAATACCCGGACGACCGCCAGCAGACAGACCGCAAACAGCACCGCATCCAGCAGGATGATTTTTCGGTCTGCGGTGATGTTCTGCTGCTCCGGGAAGATACCGATGCTGGCGGATGCCTGTTTGCGGCAGACCGCGACCGCCCAGCCCACCAGAAGCAGCAGCGAAACGACCGTGTAGGGGAACATGAGCAGGAGGAACTCCGCCATGCTCATTCCGCTTTTGCCGTAGAGGTAGAGGTTCTGTGGGTTGCCGATGGGCGTGAGCATACTGCCAAGGTTGGCCGCGATGGTCTGCATACACACCACCGGGATGGTCAGCGCCCGGCGGGTGTCCGGCGCAAGGCCGCTCAGCACCACAAAGGTAAAGGGAACAAAGGTCAGCAGGGAAACATCGTTGGTGATGACCATGCTCCCGAAAAAGCACAGCCCGACCAGAACGAGCACCAGCTGCAAGGTGCTGCCGGTCCGTGCCAACAGCGCCCGGCCCATCCGGTCAAAAACGCCCTGCCGCCGCAGCCCGGCCATGATGGTCATCAGGGAAAACAGAATGGCGAGCGTGCGCAGGTCGATGTAACCGAGGTAGTCTGCATCCGGCGTCACAAAGAACATGGAGAGCACGGCCAGTACAGCGGCGACCGAAAGAACGGTCTCCTGTTTGAGAAATCGCTTTAACTTCATTTGAAATTCCATAGCATCCGCTTTCTTTCAAGAATAATCGATACATCCTTTAGTATAGTAGATGTGGAACAAAATGCAAGTTTTTTTGCAGCGGTGAGTGATGGAACAGCGCAATTCAAAAAGTTGGATGTTTCATTGAAAATCTGTCAATAAATAATTTGTTGACACTCTTTTTGCGCTGTGATATCTTGACATCAGGGGGACTATTAGAAAGTGGCAATTTTAAATTATGCTATCCTATAAGTGTAATATCTCGATTGCGTTATGAAGTCGAGCGGAAAATGCACCTTTGACAATTAACAGAAAGACGAATTTTCTCGTCTTACTTAGGAGTTGAGTCTGATGAATGGACTCAACTCCTCTTTTTTGTCTGTTGTATCCCAGAACTCGAACTAAGAGGGTGGGCAACTTGGACTGCAAGCCCATAAACTTTTCTGCGAAAGTACGATACAATCATGTCACGGAAACGGACCGTGCCCGAGAGGCCAATGGAGTGGTGCAAATCCAACGCCTGAATGTTTTCCTTTCTCAGGGGTGCCGGGGGCAAATTAAGAGAAACCATACAAAACCTTTTCCAAACGCCGTTCGAGGGAAACCACGGACGGCGTTTTTATATATCAGCGAAAAGGAGTACGCAAATGAATCGCAAGACCACAAAAAAGGTGGATGAATCCACCCTGACAACTTTGTGCGCCGTCTGCCGAGGGGCATTTTTGGACGCAAAGGGCGCCCGGCTCCGCAGAGCCGACCCCAGGCAGCTCGTCAAGGATGTCTGCACGTATTGCCAGACACGATATGGGTTTGACTACTACGTTCAGCCCATTGTCCGTAAATCAAAAATGACCGGAAAGGAGAACCGACGTGAAACTGAGCCAGCTTAAAATTGACCCGGAATTCCAAAGCAAAATTCCGCCGCTGCAGTTTGAGGAAGAACAGCAGCTTGAGCAGAACATCATTGCCGAGGGTCGTCTTCTGAATCCCATCATCACATGGAATGGCTACATTCTGGATGGGCACACCCGCTACCGCATCCTGAAAAAGCACGGTTTTATCAAGTTTGAAGTGGAAGAAATCCAGCTTGCGAACAAGTACGAAGCGCTTGCATGGATCTGTAAAAATCAGCTTGGCCGCAGAAATCTCAGCCCGGAACGAAAGAAGTTTCTTCTGGGCAAGGAGTATGAATCGACCAAACTGGCAGTGGGCGGGCAGCCCGGAAATTGCAATGAAATAAATCGATGTGATCAAAATGATCACATCGATTCAGAAAAACGCACTTGCGAACGAATCGCCGTAGAACATGGTGTTGGGTCTGCGACGGTACGACGTGCTGAAAAGTATTCACGAGGCATTGATGCTGCAGAAGAAGCGGTGCCTGGTGCGCAGGAAGAAATCCTGACTGGGCATATCAAGGCAACGGATGCACAGATTGCTGCTTTGCCTGCGATCCCCAAGGAAGAGCGTCCGGCTATTTTGGACGAGCTTCGGAAAGAAAAAGGCAAACGGAACGAGAATCTGCTTTCCAGACTGAAGCCGGAGCGTCCGCCGCCAAAGTCTGCGCCGCCGAAACCGCCGGAACCTCCGCAGAACGAGGAACCCGCAGCACCGGAGCCGGTGACACCCTCCCCACCGGAGGAGGAAATCGAACCTGCCAGCAACGGACCACCAAGTTTTCTTCAGAGCATACAGGGTCATAAAAGGCACTTGTCCGAAGAAGACAAGGCCCGACTGAAAGCCTCGGTGGATGCCCGTTACTAGGATAAAGCAACAGCAACCGGCTCCATCATGCTGTGCGAACTGCAGGGAGCAACGGAAGAGTTTATCTTTCGGTGGAATGTTATTTTCCAGGAACACCCGGATGTTCTGACCGATAAAACCTGTCGAAAAACCATTTTTGAACTGCTTGACCGGATGACAAATTATCTGAAAACCATAAAGGAGGAAAAGTTATGATGAATTCCAATCTGAACCTGAACACTTTGCCTGAATGCAAGTTTGCCTATCGGATGGTAAACAGTGCACTGCTGATCCCGTGTATTGAATATCAGCGTATGCTGCGGATGGAGAAGGTTTCGCAGATCGCGGAAAACTTCTCGGAGTACATCGCGAACGAGCCGAAGGTCAGCTACCGGGATGGGCGCTTCTATGTTTTTGATGGGCAGAACACGATGGAAGCCCGTCGAACCTGTAACGGTGGCAAGGATGTGACGATTCGCTGCAAAGTCTTCTACGGCCTTACCAAAGAAGACGAAGCAACGCTGTTTGCGATTCAGACGGGCAATGCTACCTGCCTGACGGCGGGCGAACGCCTTCGTGCAAATCTGGTGGCCGAAAACCCGGATGCACTTTACTTTGTGGGGATCACGTCGAATGCCGGTGTGGAATTTGCCTATGACGGCATCCGGGCACCCTGGAAAATCTACTGCATCGAAACGGCATACGAGCTGTACAAGCAGTATGGCTGTGAGCGCTACGTCGAGATGCTTCACATCATCAACGAGGCGTGGAAGGGCAATGTGGATTCCTACCTTGCCGGTGTAATCCGGGGTGTGGCCCGCTTCATCTCCGTATACGAGGGCGAGTACAGCCGGGAGCGGCTGGTGCAGCAGCTGGCAAGGACACACCCGAAAACCATCACGCAGCTGGCTCTGAACGTTCTGAGCGGAAACCGCAGCGAATAGCGGACAACCAGTAACCCGTAAAAATGAGGTGATAGCGATGTAATCGGAGGTGAGTGAGCCATGCGAAAGAGTGCCCCCATTGAAGTGGTGGTACATTACCCCAAAACGAAAGAGGGATGGGACGAACTCGGAAAACGGGTCGCAACCGCCCACGCCAACTATGTGATCGAAAAAATCGACCGTCTGAACTGCCCCACATGGCAGAAGCTCGAATTGCTGCAGGCGGTGATTGATACTACCAAAGGAACTTACAAACCCAAGGAACACCAAAAGCCCGGCTGGCAGCCGAGCCGATAAACAAAGCCCCACGCTCAACATATGCTTTTCTGCTCTGACCAGAGACGGTCAGATTCAGAGGCAGTGTTGAGCGTGGGGCTTTTTGTGTTACATAAGTTTTTGGAATTTTGCTGACAAAAAAATCATTGATTGTTGGCGGCCAATATGGTATTCTTTTTGCAAGGGAAGGTGAAGTGCATGAATCGTCGCAGCGTGAAAATTATGAGAAGAAAAGCAGGGGGAACAGCAGGAAAGAATGCAGAAAAGTATTCGGTCAATCTCCCGGCAGTGTGGCTTCGTGCGATGGGAATCCAGAAAGATAACCGGGTAGAACTTTCTTTTGACGGTGAAAAAATCACCATCCAGCCACTTGCATCCACAGACCCGGAAGTGTTTCGCAGAAATGCAGAACAGAAAGGTCATCGGCTGAAAGAATACAGGTACTATGACGGAGATGTTCTGTGTACCGTGATCCTGGCAGATTTTACAGCCCAGCAGGTCTGCGTTGAAAATAAGATCGACGATGTGCTGGATACTGCGTTTGGTGTGAACGAAACGCCCTCATGGGAAGACTTCCTGGCCTTTCTGGCAGACCGATGCATTCCGAAAACACGAAAGGGCTTGGATTACTATCTGGATGCTGTTGGCGTTCCGGAATATGACCCGGTTCTGCTTGTTGAAAAGACGCAGGGAAGAATGGCGGAGGATCACAAATGGCTGGAAATTATTTGACGCTGCATACCAACGACAGGGTTGTGGTGACGACTTCGCGCGGAAATCAGGAAAAATGGTTTGATGCACTTTTTTGAATCAGGACCGGCACCTGAACAACATTGCGCTGATCCGGGATAGATCCGGTTATAAGCCCTGCCCGATTTTTGACTGCGGAGATTCATTCTTACTGGATTTTGCTCTGTACAGCCCTGAAATTGAAAGCCGTGCCTATCTGACAAAGGCACAGTGCCTTCCGTTCAAATCCCGTTTTACGCAGACGGTGCATACGGCACAAACTCTTTACGGAAAGCAGCTTGCAGTAAACATTGATAAAACAGGTATTGATACGATCCTCGACAAATATCTGTGCTATTACCCAAAACAATTCCACTTTTTGCTGAAAGAGCGTATCGAAACCGTCCTGATGGAGCAGCAGAAAAAGCTTTTTGAAAAGTAAAAGCTCTTGCGTCCCGTGAAAAAAGAAGGTAATATAAATACAGAGCAAGACACAGAACGCAGGGAGGGATGAAAACCATGTTTTACGAGATCATGCACCGGGAAAGCTGTGTGGCACAACTCAGCACGACAGGGGAATGCAGGGTCTGCCTCGAGGATTTCATGCCCTATGATCTGGTTCTGGTGGAATCGGATGATTTTGACGAGCGCATCAATAATGTAACGAACTTTTACTATTGGTGCGCCTCCCGGATGTTGACGTTGGATCGCACCTACGCCAAGGAAATCCTGAACAGTATCGGTGCATCTCAGAGTGTTACGGACAGGGAACGAGCACAGATTGCATTATCCTACCATTGTCTGTCTTTGCTGGATGTGTTCTGGGTGAAAGAAGAAAACGAGAAGATTCGATTCGAGGATATCAACCTTTTTGCACACTCCTTAAGCAATGCGCTTGTGGATATTGCGCTGCGGGGGCACCAAATGACGGTGACAAACGCCCATCTTCTGGCAAATGACCTGTCTACGGGCGGCTTGTACCCCAAGGCGTGGGTGCGAAAAGAGGATGGCTTCTATCTTTACAAGGATGGCGGCAGGGATGCGGTGGAACGTGAAGTGCTGGCAAGCAAAATCTGCCGGTGCTTTGACTGCCATCAGGTACTGTATGAGCAGGGGATGTTTGAAAATGAGCCGGTTTCCATCAGCAAAATCATGACATCCCAGCGATACAGTCTTGTGACCTATGCAGCCTATGACGTCTACTGCACAAACCGTGATTGGAATACGCTGGATAAGATCTTAGAGCTGGATGCTCCCGGCTACTATATGATGAACATTCTGGATTATCTGGTGGGCAATACTGACCGTCATTGGGAAAACTGGGGTCTGCTGGTAGATAACGAAACCAATCAGCCCATCCGTTTGCATGACCTGATGGACTTCAACCGGGCGTTTCAGCAGTACGACACGCCGGAAGGCGCAAACTGTCTGACCGTGGGAAAACGCCATCTGAGTCAAAAAGATGCCGCAGTGGAAGCGGTGCGGAACATCGGACTGAACCAAGTTCGTCAGGTGGAGCACGCTGTATTCTCCGGGCATCCGGCATGGAAAGCAATGTTTGAAGAACGACTGCGTGTTTTACGGAACGCCATGTAAGATAGAGCGAATAGCAGAATAATTAAAACAGGTTGATTCCATAACGAAAGCCCGTCTGCGCTGCCACATATCGTGGCTTGCAGACGGGCTTTTTCGTTTGACCAAAGTGCGCTGGGGAGAGGATAGCATTTTCGATGCACCGGCTGGCATAAGTGGAGAAGCGCGCCCGGCGGGTGGAGTCGAAGGTGTCTACGGCTTTCATCAGGCCAATGGTGCCGATGGAAATCAAATCGTCCTGTTCAGAGGGGAGAGCATAGTATTTCTTTGCGATGTGCGCCACTAAGCGCAGATTATGGCGGATGAGCTTTTCCCGGGCGGATGAATCACCGGCTCGCAGATCGGCGAAGGCCCTGATCTCTTCCTGTGGACTCAGCGGGCGGGGGAAACTGCCCGCTTCCAGATGGAGCGCAAGCACGAGGAATCTGGACGCGAAAAATTGCAGCAGGGTCAACAGCATACGGAACACCTCCAAAACCGTTCTTCTATACAGTATGAACGGGGAGAGGGGGTTCAGAATCGTCTTCTGCTTATAGAAAATGGTGGTCTATATGACAGGAGAGCAGAGCTATCGCTATTATAATGAGCTTCTCTGGCCGGACCGCTATGCTGACTGTGTGCCTATGGATAAGGCACTGAAACTACTCAAGAGTGAAGTGGAGTAAGCATTGAAATACAGAGAGATCGCAGGCGGTGCAAAGAACTGCTGTGTCTGGCACTTTTGCTGAATAAAGACGATGATACGACTGATTTTTGAAAAGATTGCATGAGATTTTATCAAAGTATTATTCTTTTGTGAATTTTAGCACTCTATGCTTGACAGTGCTAGAAGTATGTGCTATAACTAAGCCGTGCTCAGGAGAGAGGGGCATGAGGGAGCCGCAAGGCTCCCGGGAAGACTCCGCTCCTGATGCACATCTCATAAATTTTTTACCCGACCCGAACGCCGGGATTGGAGGAATGATTTATGTTTATGCCGACTATTTTTCATGAAAACCTGTTCGATGATTTCTTTGACCCGTTCTGGAACGATGGTGCGCTGGAGCGTGCGATGAACCGTGAAGAGCGTGAGACCTTCGGCAAGCGCGGTGCAAACATGATGAAGACCGATGTGAAGCAGACTGCCGACGGCAGCTATGACGTTGCTGTTGATCTGCCCGGCTGCAAGAAGGAAGACGTTCAGATGGAGCTGAACGACGGCTACCTGACCATTCAGGCCGTCCGCAGCCACTCCAATGACGAGAAGGATAAAGAGGGCCGCTACCTGCGCCGCGAGACTTTCTCCGGTACCTGCGCCCGCAGCTTCTATGTGGGTGACACCGTGAAGAAGGAGGACATCCACGCAAAGTTTGAGGATGGCATCCTGCACATCATGCTGCCTGCACCTCAGCAGCAGAAGGCTCTGCCGGTCAATCCCAACCTCATTGAAATTGAATAACGCCTGTGCATCGGTGTGAGGAACACCGGTGCATAGAACTTGCCCCCGGAGAGCTGCCCAAGGCTCTCCGGGGGCTTTTTGCGTTCCTGCATCGTTTCGGCAGAGAAAAGCGTGGTGTGATTCGGATGGCATAGGGCAGGGGTCAGGCCCAGCTCCTTCATCGCCCGCATTCCCCACGGTATTCCCAGATACTTCATATCAAAACCATCATTCCCTCTTTACGATCTGCATTTTCATCCCATGGTCGCCGACTTTGGTGAGAAGGCGAAAGGATCCACTGCCGCTCTTGACAAAGAGTGGTTTTGTATCATAATGGTTGTACATACAACGATGTAGATACATCTTCTTGAGATAAGACCCAGAGGCTGTCTATGGATATTACCGAACGAAAAATCACAAAAATCGCGCGGGAGGCTGAAAAGCTCATCCTGCTCACGATGCGGGAAGAGGGCGTTGGCACAGCGGAGATCGACCTCATCCACGCGCTGCGCCACCACCCCGGCTGTACGCAGGCCCAGCTGGCCGAACTGCTGCACGCAGACAAGGCGGCTATCGCCCGGCGGACCAAAAATCTGGAAGGGAAGGGTTATCTGACCCGCGAGGACGCCCCGAACGACCGGCGGAGCCAGCTGCTTTTCCCCACAGAAAAGGCCGAGAGCCTGAAATCCTCCAAGGCCGGAGTTGAGGCCGCTTTTTACGAGTATCTGACAAGTGTACTGACGGAGGAAGAAGCCGCCGCCTTTGCCGCTTCGCTGAACAAGCTTTATACGGCATCCAAGACCGAGAGCCGTGCGGGCTTCCCCCACTTCCGGAATGCCGCAGGGGGTGAGACGATCGATGAAAAATGAGAAGACCTTCCGCCCGGACCGGATATTCTCCTATTTCCGGGTCGAGTGGGTCCCGCTGGCTTTCGTGACCCTGTCGGGCCTCATCTATAACATCGGCCTGCTGGCCACTCCGTGGTTCGAGGGCCGTCTGGCCCAGTGCCTGGCGGACATCCTGAGCGGCAGCGAACCAGCGGCCCAAATGGCGCTGCTGGTTCTGGCCTATATCCTCGTCACCCTGCTGGTGCAGGCGTCGCGGTTCATCAAGCGCTTTTATGTCCGCCGCTTTGCCAACAACATCAACCGCCGGATGAAGG
>OGLT01000730.1_pt1 | contig 22243 bp, 17 predicted proteins | sample 1572911 | NCBI WGS metagenome assembly OGLT01 (sample SAMEA2582014, study PRJEB24529) | metagenome | biome: Human gut stool | place: China | collected 2011 | reverse complement strand
ATGAATATGCTGTTGGGATATGACCGCTCTATAGTCACAAATGTGGCAGGCACTACACGAGATGTTATCGAAGAAAGTGCAAAGCTTGGCGAGCTTATTTTGAAGCTTTCCGACACTGCAGGTATACATGAAACTGATGATGAAGTTGAAAAAATAGTTGACTTTATTAAAATGAATGCTGGTGAAGTAAGTTATAGTGAAGATATAATAGAAAGTATTGAAAAAAGTAATAAATCTGATAAAGAGCTATTAGAAAGCGAGGCATGTGAAGATGATTCTGACCCTTTCTTACAAGATGCAATTGAAACAGTAATTGAAACCGGACAAGCATCAACATCATTTATTCAAAGAAGATTTAAAGTTGGATATGCAAGAGCAGGAAGAATAATTGACCAAATGGAAGAAAGAGGTATAATTTCTGGATATCAAGGAAGTAAACCAAGAGAAGTTTTAATGAGCAAAGAAAAATGGGAAGAATTAAAAATGCAGACAAGCAAAAATGATTAAAAGGGGAGAAGTGATTTGAAAAATAAAGAAACATTATTCTCAAAAAATAATTACGATATTCAATTAGAAGAAGTACTAGATAAAAAAGAATTTGACGATGAAGCAAAGAGTCTAATATTAGGTATATTATACAGAATAGAAGAATCATATAAAGATTATGCAAAAGTAAAATTAAATGTAAAATTAAAAAATAAAATTATTGAAGAAATAATCAATATAATAAGAGATAAATGCGATAAAATTGAAATTTTGAATCCAGAAAACAGTAAGAATAAATTTCAAGTGGATAGAAAAAATAAAATCGTTAAAGTGTTTCCAAATGAAGTAAATTTATTACAATCACTATATTATATAAATACACAAAACCCAAAAAAAGCGAAGTCTATATTTAATAAAGCTATTATTAATACAATAAACAATGGAGAAGCATTAAATAATACCGAAATTATAAGGGATTTTAATGGTTGGTCTTGGAACAATGTTATTGATACAGATATAAACAAGTATTATAATTTAATATATCAAGATTTATTACTATTATTAGAAAATGAAACACTAAGAAGTATAATAAACAGCAAAGATATACAAACAAATTTGCAAAAAAATATGAATGAAATATATGGTGAAAAAAATGCAAATAATTTTTTAGAGCTTTTCAAAAAATGTTGTATACTAATATATGTATATAATAATGAAAAAAGAAAAAATGAGGTTATACAATATTTAGATGAAAGAAAAAATGAATTAATGCAAATTACAAATAAATCTGATTTTATTTCAAAAATTACAATAGAGAATAATAATAATATGAAAATTGTAAGTAAAATAGAAAATATGTTAAAAAGTGAAGCATTAATATTAAAAAAATTTAATAAAGAGAAAATAAAGGAAAAATATAAAACAATTGAAAATTACAAACAAACATTAAATAAAATGAAAAACATAAAAACGGTAGAAATAAATAAAAATTCAAAATTACTTAATCCGTTTGAATATGTAAAAAGAAAAAACACCATTGAATGTGAAATAAAAAGCCTAAATGATATAGTAGTTTTAATGAAAAATAAAAAATCATTATATAATACTTTAATAAGTTTGCAAAGGAAAGTAATAACTTGTTTATATAAAAAAATAGAAGTATACGATTTAAAAAAAGAATTAGTAAATTTAATATATGAGGTAAGATATTATAATTTATTACCAATAGAAAAAGATAAAAAAATAAAGGATTTAAAAGAATTAGAAGTAGACCTAAGAAATATGCAGAAAAAACTTACTAACAAATTATGTGAAAATAAAGTTGTTGATACATTTGCCAAAGATTATAATATAAATTATAATATTATAAAATATATTTTTATTACAAAAATGACTAATATAAATAAAATTCAACTAAGTATGATTTATGATAATAAAAAATTAAATATAAGTTATTATGATGAAAATGTTCTTGAAAAAGAAGAAAAAATAAATTTCAGTGAAGATGATTTTAATGAATTAACAAAAAAGACAAATAAAAAAATGAGAATTATTATTTAATAGGAGGTACAAATGAAAGTTACTTTTTGTGGAGCAACTAAAACTGTTACAGGTTCAAATTTTTTAGTAGAAGGTGCTGGAAAAAAATTCTTAGTAGATTGTGGATTATACCAAGGTGGAGCAAAAGATGAAATAAAAAATGAAGAGCCTTTTCCATATGATATTAATGAAATAGACTTTATGTTATTAACACACGCACATATAGACCACTCAGGAAGAATTCCAAAATTATATAAAGAGGGATATAGAAACTCAATATATGCAACAAATGCAACCTGTGATTTATGTGCAATAATGCTACCAGATAGTGGTCATATTCAAGAAACTGAGACTGAATGGAAAAATAGAAAAAGAATTCGTAGAGGTGAAGAAGAATTAGTACCAATATATGACGCTGAAACAGCTGCAAAATCTTTGGAACTATTTAAAGGAGAGCCATATAATCAAATAATAGAGCTAGATGATGATATTCATGTAAGATTTAATGACGCTGGACACATGCTTGGTTCTAGTATAATTGAAATATGGATTAGAGAGAATGGAGAAAATAAAAAAATAGTATTTTCTGGTGATTTAGGAAATAATGATATACCATTATTAGCAGAGCCAACGATAATTCAAGATGCAGATTTTCTTGTTATGGAATCGACATATGGCAATAGATTACATATAAAAAATGAAAATAAAGCTAAAACTTTTATTAATATAGTTACAGATACAATAAAAAATGGAGGAACAGTAGTTATCCCTTCATTTGCAGTAGGAAGGACGCAAGAAATTTTATATGAACTAAATAAAATAAAGGATTCAGAAGATGATAGTCCAGAATTTGAACGTAAATATAGATTATTAATGAATACACCTGTATATGTTGATAGTCCACTTGCAATTTCAGCAACAGAGGTTTTTAAAGAAAATATGGATTTATTTGATGAGGAAACACAAGAATTAATAAGAAGAGGCGATAATCCTCTAGAATTTCCAGGTTTGAAATTTACACAAACAGTTGAAGAATCAAAAGCTTTAAATGAAAGCAATGAATCTGCAATAATAATTTCAGCAAGTGGTATGTGTGAAGTTGGCCGTATAAAACATCATTTAAAACATAACATTTGGAATCCTAAAAATACAATTTTATTCGTTGGATATCAAGCACCTGGAACTTTAGGTAGAAAAATTGTTGATGGTGCTAAAACAGTAAAAATATTTGGTGAAGAAGTAGCTGTAAATGCAAGAGTCGAATATATTGAAGGATATTCAGGTCATGCTGACCAAGCTGGGTTATTACATTTTGTAGATTCTTTTGTTAAAAAACCAAATCATATATTTTTAGTTCATGGTGAGGAAGAAAGTCAAAAGGCTCTTAGAGACAAAATAAATGAAAATTTTGATTTACCAGTATCAATTCCAGATTATTGTGAATCTTTTGATTTAACAAACACAGTACAAGCTACAGGAAATATAAGAAAGAGAAACTTAAACGAATACAAGAAACTAGAAGTAATTGATAGAATGGAAACACTAAAAGAAGAGCTTGCAGATATGGAAAGTATTGTTAAAGAAGATATACTTGCAAATACTGTAAATGATGACGAAATAAGTAAATTAAATGAAAGAATAAAGGAATTAGAAAAACAAATTGTTGAAATTGTAGAAAATAAATAAAAACATATGATTACACTGAAAATAACAAAATATTTTCAGTGTAATTTAGAAAGGAATACAAATGACAAATAAATATTATAATGACGCAATAATTGGAAACAAAAAAATAATTGCAAGTTATACAGAAAAGGGTGAACTACAAAGATTGTGCTACCCAGAAGTAGATGGAAGACAATTTATAGATTATTTTCAAACTGGAGTAAAAATCAATGATTCAAATTTAATTTATTTGCATCAAGATATAAATAATAAATATAGTCAAGAATATATAGAAAACACAAATATATTAAAAACAAATATAGAAAATACATATTTTAATTTTAATATAGAACAAATTGATTTTGCATTAGTTGATAAAAATATTATTGTAAAAAAATACATATTTAAAAATAATAATTCTGTAGATTTAGATACAAAGTTTATTATAAATAGTAAAATTTTATCAAACGATTTAGAACGATTTGGAAGCAGAATTGTTGATAAAGGAATAATTCAATATAACCATAATTATGCAATGGCAATTTTTTCAAATAAAAATCTATATGGCCATAAATTAAATGATGTTCAAAGCACATTACAAAGTGCGGTAATTATGGATAAAGACTATATTGGAATGTCAAATGAAATTGCAATATCGTATGATATTGGAGTGATACATCCAGGTGAGCAACAAGAATTAAATATATTTATTCTTGTAAACGAAAATCACGATATTGAAGAAAAAATACAAAAATGTGTAAAATTAAATACAGATAATGAATTTGAAAATGTAAAAAATTATTGGAATTTATACGTTGAAAATCATTCAAAAATAAAGATTGAATCAAACAAAAGTGACTTTTATAAAAAATTACTTGAGATATATAATAGAACAATATTATTATTTCCATTATTAATAAATGATGAAACAGGAGGAATTGTTGCTGCTCTTGAGTTAGATGAAAATAGAACTAAAAGTGGATGCTATGCATATTGTTGGCCACGTGATTCAATATTTATTACAAGAGCATTTGATTTATTAAAAATGGAAGAAGAAACTGAAAAATTTTATAATGTATTTTGCAAAAAAACACAGAGCAATAATGGAATGTGGGAACAAAGATTTTATACAGATGGAACATTAGCACCTTGTTGGGGATATCAAATTGATGAAACTGCAAGTGTAATATATGGCGTATATGACCACTATAAACATACAAAAGATAATAAATTTCTAGAAGAAAACTTAAAAATGTGTGAAAAAGCAACAGAATTTTTATTTGCATATACAGAAAATTTATTAAATATAGATGAAGAAGATTTAGTAAAAAAAGAGCTACAAGAAAAATATAAAAAATATTTTGAGATTACTAAACATGTAAGTTATGATTTATGGGAAATGAATGAAGGTGTTCATTTATATTCATTATCAAGTATTATTTCTGGGTTGGAGTGTATGAAAAAAATTTATGAAACTATTGATAATAAACAAGAAAATCTAAGATTAAAGCAAGAAAAACGAAATAAAATAGCTCTAAAACTAAACAAATATATACAATTATTAAAAGACTATATTGAAGATAATTTAATAGATAAAGATACTAAAACATTAAAACGAAACCTAAAAGACAACAATATGGATATAAGTGTAATTGGTGCTGTTTATCCATTTAATGTATTTAATCCAAATGAAAAAGTTATAAAAAATACTGTAGATAAAATTAATATGACATTAAGAACTCATACAAGTGGATATTTAAGATTTGAATATGATAATTATATGGGTGGAAATAATCCTTGGATAATAACGACATTATGGATGGCATTGTATTATATAAAAATTAATGATTTAGATAATGCAAAAAAATGTTTTTCATTTGTAGTAAATACATCATTAAGACATGGATTTCTTGCAGAACAAGTGAATAATGATGATAAGAACTTTAAATGGGTTATTGGACTAGGTTGGTCACATGCTATGTTTATTATTGTATTAAATGAGTTACTTAAAGCTAATGAAGAAAAAAATAATTAAGTAATTTTGAAAGGACTGAAGTAAGTGGCAAAAGCAAAAACAATTTTTGTGTGCAATAATTGTGGATATGAAACAGCAAAATGGTTAGGAAAATGTCCTGCATGTAATGAATGGAACAGCTTAGTTGAAGAAAAAATACAAAAAACAAGTGATGGAATATTTGGAAAAGATGAAAAGAAAAAAATTAATAAACCAACAGCTTTAAATACTGTTGAAGGAAAAGAAACATTTAGAACATCTACAGGTTTTGAAGAGCTAGATAGAGTTTTAGGTGGAGGAATAGTAAAGGGTTCACTAATTTTAGTTGGTGGAGAGCCAGGAATAGGTAAATCAACTTTAATTTTGCAATTATGCGATAAAATTAAAGGAGAAGGGAAAGTGTTATATGTTTCAGGAGAAGAGTCTGCAGAGCAAATAAAAATAAGAGCTGATAGATTAAATATCCACAATGAGGATATAATGTTTTTAGGAGAAACTGATATTGATATAATACAATCTGCTATTTTAGAAATGAATCCTAAATTAGTAATAATAGATTCCATTCAAACAATGTATTCTGATGAAATAACATCTGCAGCAGGAACAGTAAGTCAAGTAAGAGAAATAACAGGAAGAATTATGAAACTATGTAAAAGCAATAATATAACAACAATAATAATTGGACATGTTACAAAAGAAGGAAATATTGCAGGACCAAGAGTGTTAGAACATATGGTAGACACAGTTTTATATTTAGAAGGTGAAAGATATTTTTCATATAGAATATTAAGAAGTGTAAAAAATCGTTTTGGTTCAACTAATGAAGTTGGTATGTTCGAAATGCAAAATGAGGGAATGATAGAAATTTTAAATCCATCTACAGTTTTAATTTCAGAAAGAGACGATAATCCAGCAGGTTCTGTAATTGTTGCAACAATGGAAGGTACAAGGCCGTTATTGGTGGAATTACAAGCACTAACTTCTACGAGTGTATTTGGATTACCAAGAAGAACTGCAAATGGTGTAGATTATAATAGATTAACATTATTAATGGCTGTGTTAGAAAAAAAAGCAGGAATGAATTTAGGTAACCAAGATGTATATTTAAATGTAGTAAGTGGAATAAAAGTTTCTGAGCCAGCCGTAGATTTAGGTGTCATATTATCAGTTGCATCAAGTTTTAAAAATTTAAGTATTCCGAATGATACAGTCGTAGTTGGAGAAGTTGGTTTAACTGGAGAAGTGAGAAGTGTAAATCTTATTGACAAAAGATTAAAGGAAATAGAAAAATTAGGATTTAAAACTTGCATAATTCCAGAAAGTAACAAAAAAGTATTGAAAGAAAAATATAAATTAGATATAATAGGCGTGAAAAATATAAATGAAGCAATGCAAAAACTAGGATTACGATAAAATACTAATATTTCATTGAGGAGTGATTAATTTGGACTTTGTCAAAGATAATACAATAACAGAGATATTAAAATTAATTGCACCAGGTACAAAAATAAGAGAAGGTTTAGAAAATATATTAAAAGCAAAAACTGGAGGCTTAATTGTAATTGGTGATACAAAGGAAGTTCTTGATTTAGTAGATGGAGGATTTAATTTGAATGTTGATTATACACCTTCAAGATTATATGAACTTGCAAAAATGGATGGAGCAATAGTATTAAGTGCTGATTTAAAAAGAATTTTATATGCAAATGCACAATTAATTCCATCTCCAGAAATTTCAACAAATGAAACAGGAACAAGACACAGAACAGCAGAACGTACAGCAAAGCAAACCGGAGAAATAGTAATAAGTGTATCACAAAGAAGAAATGTTATAACTATATTTAAAGGAGACTTAAGATATGTGTTACAAGATAGTTCAAAGGTAATAACAAAAGCAAATCAAGCACTTCAAACAGCAGAAAAATATAAAAAAGTTTTTGATGATAAATTAAATTTATTGAATGAATATGAATTTAATGATATAGTTACATTACAAAATGTAATTGTATGTATTCAAAGAGCAGAAATGGTATTAAAAGTTGTTGATGAAGTAAAAAGAGCAATATATGAACTTGGAGAAGAAGGTAGATTATTTCAAATGCAACTTGACGAGTTATTTGGAAATTTAGCAATTGAAGAAACTTTAATTATCAAAGATTATATAATATCAAGTAAAAAACAAAACTCAGAAAAAACAGTAGATAAAGCATTATCAAGTATACGAAAACTTGAAAGAGAAGATCTAATGAAATCACAACTAATAGCTAAAATTTTAGGATATGAAGATTTTGATAATTATGAAGAAGTAAATGTGTTTACAAGAGGTTACAGAATTTTAAGTAAAATACCAAGAATGCCAAATAATATTGTCGAAAATTTGGTAAAAAGCTTTAAATCATTTCAGCACATTATTCAAGCTGACATACCAGCACTGGATGAAGTTGAAGGAATTGGCGAAATAAGAGCAAAAGCAATAAAACAATCACTAAAAAGAATGCAAGAGCAATTTATTTTTGATAATTTAAGTTTATAAATTATAAAACAAAAGTAAAATAAAAAACGAAAGGAAGAATGATAATGAAAGACAAAAGTAAATTATTATTAATAATAGCAATAATAGCTATAACAGCAGTAATAGCATATATATGCTATGGAGCATTAAAAGGGGAGAAAAAGCCAGTAGCAACAATGGATGTATCATATGTTGATAATGACGGAAATACACAAACAGGAACAATAAAAATAGAGCTTAATCCAGATGTAGCTCCAGAAACCGTATCAAATTTCATACAATTAGCTAATAATGGGTTTTACAATAATTTGACATACCACAGAATTATATCTGATTTTATGATTCAGGGTGGAGATAAAAAAGGTGATGGTTCAGGTTCAGCAAGTTTAAGCGACTTAGATAAAAAAATACAAGCAGGAAGTGAATCTGACCATACATACTCAATAAAAGGAGAGTTTTCTGCAAACGGAGTAAATAACAATTTAAAATTTGGAAAAGGCGTAATAGGAATGGCAAGGTCAGATTTTAGTTCATATGGGCTAACATCAGAAGGATACAATTCAGGAAGTTCACAATTTTTTATTGTAACAACAGATAACCAAGAAACATTAAATTCTTTAAATGGAAACTACGCTGCTTTTGGTAAAGTAATAGAAGGTTACGATATTGTTGAAAAAATAGCAAATGTAAAGGTTAAAGAAGCTGATTCAGAAGGTGGAGAAGCTTCAACACCAGAAAGTGCACCAGTTATAACTAATTTAACAGTAGAAACATATGGAGCAAATTATGGAATGCCAAATACAATAAATTATGATGATATACAAAAGAAAGTACAACAATATCAACAATATTATCAACAATTAATGAATTCATACTCAGGTAATTCGACAACATCAGCAGAAGGTACTTCAGAAACAACAACTGAAGGAAAATAAAAATAGGGGGCCGGTTAAAATATATCTAACCGCGCCCCCTATATAGTAATAAAAAAAGATGTCCAGCCACCTAAAAGATGGCTGGACAAGGTAAAAAGAATAAGGAAGTTAGAGGAAGTCGATCCATATGAACTTTTGCTAAATCTTTTACCAAAATTAAGAAGGAATAAAACCTTCAAAAGTAAATTTAATAGTGAATTTTTTTCTGAATATTTCAATATATTACTACAAAATTGCTATAAAATCAATAGAAAACTTTAAAAAAGTAAAAAAGGAGAATTTATAGAAATGACTATATTTGGTTATGATATACGAATGTATTTTTTATTATTTATGATTTATGCAATATTAGGCTGGTTAATGGAAGTTACATGTAAATTAATACAGTATAAAAGATTTATAAATAGAGGATTTTTAATTGGTCCATATTGTCCAATTTATGGATATGGAGCTTTATTAATAACAATATTACTTCATAAATATACAAATGATCCAATTGTTTTATTTATAATGGCAATTGTGGTATGTGGAACATTAGAATATTTAACAAGTTATTTTATGGAAAAAATATATAAGGCAAGATGGTGGGATTATAGCCAAAAGAAATTCAATATAAATGGAAGAGTATGTTTAGGTACAATAGTTCCATTTGGTTTATTAGGATTATTAATAATGTATGTGCTAAATCCATTTTTCTTAGGACAAATTGGAAAATTATCTGAAGTGTGGTTAAATATATTATTTTGGTCATTACTTGCAATATATATATGTGATAATGTAATTTCAGGAATTGTTGTAAGAGCAATAAAAACAACTGAAAAAGGATTTGGAAAGGAACTTGACAATACAGAAGAAATCACAAATAAAGTTAAAGCTATATTGAGACAAAAATCTATATTACACAGAAGATTAATAAATGCATACCCAAAAATTCAAGCTGTAAAATTTAAAATAAAAGAAAAAAAGCAAGAAATAAAAAAATATAGTGAAGAAATTCAAAACAACATAGAAGAAAAAAGTAATTTAATAAAAGAGCAAATAGAAGAAAAAAGTAATGAATTAAAAGAAAAAATAAAAAATGATGATTTAAAAAATAATCAAAAATAGGATATCAAAAAAAGATAAATGATAATTGTTCATTTATCTTTTTTGATATTAAATATATTGACCTATTTTTTATAATTTGATACTATAAAGCAAGCAAAAGGAGACAAATATGATTGCAGAAATTATAATGAATAGTAGTGTAAGAAATTTAGATAGAACATTTGATTACAGTATTCCAATTGATATGGAAGAAAAGGTACATATAGGTAGTAGAGTTTTAGTAAAATTTGGAAATATTAAAGAATTAAAAGAAGGTTTTGTTATTAATATAAAAGAAAAATCTGAATTTGAAGTAAAAGATATAGCTAAAGTAGAAGAGCGAGATTTTATAGATGTTCCAAAAGTAAAGCTAGCCAATTGGATGGCTAAAAGGTATTTTTGCAATGTATCAGATTGTATAAAATTAATGTTACCACCAGGAACTGGTACAGATAAATTTGCTAATAGAGCAAAGGAAAAAACAGAAAGATTTGTAAAATTATCAAAGGAAATAAATGAAATAGAATTTGATATTGAAAATAAAAAAATAAAATCTGATAAACAAAAAAGAGCTTTAGAATTTTTAATAAAAAATAACGAAATATCATCAAAAGATTTAGAAAATTTTGCAGATGTTTCAACAAGTATATTAAAAACATTGGAAAAAAATGGTTATATAAAATTTTATGAACAAACAGTTGAAAGAAATCCTTTTATACATAAGGTTATAGATAGTAGTTCAAAATTAAATTTAAATGATGAGCAAAAATCTGCATATGACGCTGTTGAAGAAGCAATTGATGATTGTATGAACTCAGAGTTTTTATTATTTGGTGTAACAGGCTCTGGCAAAACAGAAGTATATTTACAATTAATAGAAAAAGTTTTAAATATAGGTAAAACAAGTGTAATGTTAGTTCCAGAAATTTCTTTAACTCCGCAAACTGTAGATAGATTTATAGCAAGATTTGGGCAAGACAAGATTGCAATTTTGCATAGTAAATTATCTGTTGGGGAAAGATATGACCAATGGTATAAGATAAAAAATGGTGAAGCCAAAATAGTAATAGGAGCCCGCTCAGCAATTTTCGCTCCTGTTAGTGATTTAGGTTTAATAATAATAGATGAGGAGCACGATAGTTCATATAAATCTGAAATGACACCAAGATATAATGTAAAAGATGTATCAAGATATTTGGCAAAAGAATATAATGTTCCAATTGTATTTGGAAGTGCAACACCGGATATGGATACATTTTACAAAGCACAGCAAGGAGAAATAGAGCTATTAGAGCTTACTAAAAGAGCAAATAATGCAGAGCTTCCTACTATAAATGTTGTAGATATGAAACAAGAGCTTGCAAATGGAAATAGAAGTTCTATTAGTATGAAATTATATGAAAATATAAAAGAAAATTTATCTAATAAAAAGCAAACAATTTTATTTTTAAACAGAAGAGGATATTCTACATTTATATTATGTAGAGATTGCGGATATGTAGCTAAATGTAAACATTGCAATATTGCTCTAACATATCACAGCAAGGAAAATAAGTTAAAATGCCACTATTGTGGGTATGAAGAAATTCCAAGGGGATATTGTCCAGAATGTAAAAGCAAAAACATAAAATATTCTGGAAGTGGAACACAAAAACTAGAAGAAGAAATTAATAAAATATTTCCATCTGCAAAAACTATAAGAATGGATGTTGATACTGTAACTAAAAAGAATTCACATGAAGATATTTTGAATAAATTTAGAAATGAAAATATTGATATTTTAATAGGAACACAAATGGTAGTAAAAGGTCATCATTTTCCAAATGTAACATTAGTAGGTGTAATATTTGCAGATGGTAGCTTAAATATAGATGATTATAGAGCAAATGAAAGAACATTCCAAATTTTAACACAAGTTGCTGGAAGAGCAGGAAGAGGACAAGTAATAATTCAAACATATAATCCAGATAATTTAAGTATTGAATATTCAAAAGAGCAAAATTATAGATTGTTTTATAATACAGAGATAATAATAAGGAAACAATTGAAATACCCGCCATTTTGTGATATAATATTAATTGGTTTTAGTTCGGAAAACGAAAAAAATGTAATTGAATCTGCAAGATTTATGTACATGAGTTTAAAAAATAAAATAATAAACGAAAAATTGCAAATCATATTATATAAACCAGTGCCTGCGCCAATTGATAAAATAAAAAATAAAATAAGATGGCGTATAATAATAAAATGTAAGTTTAACAATGAGATAATAGAGGCACTAAACACATCACTTAAAGACTTAAATTCAAAAAAATTAAAAGATGTGAAAACAATAATTGATTTAAACCCAACAAATATGATGTAATAAAAGAAAGGAGAAAAACAATGGCAATAAGAAATGTAAGACTAGAAAATGACGAAATATTAAGAAAAAAATCAAGAACAGTAGAAGTAATAGACGACAAAATAAAAGAGCTTGTAGATGATATGATAGAAACAATGCATGCTCACGATGGTGTTGGTTTAGCAGCACCTCAAGTTGGAATATTAAAAAGAGTGGTTGTAATAGATTTATATGATGATAAAGGACCATATGTTTTAATAAATCCAGAAATAATAAAACAAAAAGGAGAGCAAGAAGTAGAAGAAGGATGTTTAAGCTTTCCAAATCAATTTGCAAAAGTAATAAGACCATCAGAAGTAACTGTAAAAGCATTAGATAGAGATGGAAAAGAATATAAATTAAAAGGAAAAGGATTACTAGCACAAGCAATATCACACGAAGTAGACCATCTAGAAGGAATACTATTCGTAGACAAAATAATACCAGGAACAATGGAAGTAATAAAATAAATATAGGATGTTAAATATATATTCATAAAGGAGGATTTTATATTGAGAATTTTATTTATGGGAACACCAGATTTTGCAAAAGATTCTTTAGAAGCATTAGTAAATGCAAAATATAATGTAGAAGCGGTTGTAACAAATCCAGATAGACCAAAGGGCAGAGGAATGAAAATGATGATGTCACCAGTAAAGGAATTTGCATTAAGCTCTGGAATAGAAAAAATATATCAACCAGAAAAAGGAATTTATAAATGAAATAAAACAAATTAATCCAGATTTAATAGTTGTTGTAGCATATGGAAAAATATTACCACAAGAAATTCTTGATATACCTAAATATGGAAGTATAAATGTTCACGGTTCATTGCTTCCAAAATATAGAGGAGCAGCACCAATACAATGGGCAGTATTAAATGGAGATAAAGTAACAGGTGTTACAACAATGTATATGAGTGCAGGTATGGACACTGGAGATATGATTTTAAAAAGAGAAGTAACAATAGGTGATGATGAAACAACAGGAGGAGAATTATTAGTAGAAACAGTAAAGAAAATAGAAAATGGTGAAGCACCAAGAATAAAACAAGGAGACGACTTTACTATGGCTCCAATGTTAAATAAAGAAATGTCAAAAATTGATTGGGAAAATAAAACTGCAATAGAAATAAAAAATCTAGTAAGAGGCTTAAATCCAATAATGGGAGCATATTCTTTTTATGATGGTAAAAAAATTAAATTTTGGAAAGTTCAAGCATACTCAGACGAACAAATATTGCAAATGTTCCCAGAGCTAGAAGAATATAAAGACAGATTTTTAGATTTACCAGAAGGAACAATATTATTTTCAGATAGCAAAATAGGACTATATATAAAAGCAAAAGAAGGAAATATAAAAGTACTAGAAATACAAGGCGAAAATGCTAAAAGAATGAAAGCAGAAGATTTTTTAAGAGGAACATATTTAGCAGCTGGACTTTGTTTTGAATAATAAAATTTAGGAAAGTGGTAAAAATAAAAGTTCCTATATAAAGAAATTAAGTATTGTAAAATTATGAAGAAAAATAAATATTTTAAATAAAAGAAACTGCGTATTTTTTAATATGCAGTTTCTTTTGTTACATTAATAAATTTTGAAGTATAATTCACAAAAAATTCACAAAAATACAAACAAAAACTATTGACAATCCTAAAAAATGGATATAATATATATGCAGTTTAGCAGTCAGACAAAAAGAGTGCTAAAAAGAAGGTGAAAAAAATTGTTAGATGATAGAAAAAAACGAATTTTACAAGCAATAGTAGATGAATATGTAAACACAGCAGAGCCTGTAAGTTCTGGTGCAATTTCTAAAAAGAAAGGCTTAGATTTTAGTAGTGCAACAATAAGAAATGAAATGTCAGAGCTTGAAAAAAGTGGATATCTAGAAAAAACACATACATCAAGTGGTAGAATACCATCAGTAAAAGGATACAGATTGTATGTTGATGAACTTCTAAAAGAAGATAATATAAGTTTAGAAGAAATAAAATATATAAAAGAAAAGCTTCAAATAAAAGCTGATCAAATTGAAGATTTAACTAAAATTGCATCTAATACACTATCTGAAATTACACATTATACTACTGTTGCAATAGGACCTAAAGTTACAAAACAAATAATAAAAGAAATAAAATTTGTACTATTAGGAAGTAGAATGTTAATGGCTGTAATATTAACAAATACAGGTATGATAAAAGAAACAATTATAAATTTTGGAGAAGATATATACGATGATCAAATAGAAACAATTAATTTATTATTTAATAGTAAATTACAAGGAAAACCTCTAGAAAAAATAAATGAACCATTAGATGAATATATTTTCACAGAAATGAAATCAAGTGCAAGTATGATAAAAACTATCATAGAGCAATTAAACAAAGTTATTTACGAAGAATCTAAATTATACTTAGAAGGTACAAACAAATCATTTGATTTACCAGAGCTAAGTAAAGCAGAAACTGCAAGAAACTTTATAAATATATTAGAAAACAAAAGTGAAGTAGTAGATTTATTAGATAATGAAATTTCAAAAGATATAAATGTCTACTTTGGTGATGAACTTGATGATGAAAACTTAAAAGATTTTAGTATTGTAACATTGAAAAGTGATGAAAAAGACCTTGGAACAATAGGAATAATTGGTCCAAAAAGAATGAACTATTCAAAAATAATTTCAGTAATGAGATATATTCAAAGGTTAATTGATGAAGGAGGAAAATAATGGAAGAAATAAAAAAAGACGAAAATCAAGAAGATGTAAAAAACAGCAAAAACAATAAAAAAGAGCTAGAAAAAATAAAAGCTTTAATTGAGACACAAAAAAAAAGAAATTGAAGAAAAAGATGATAGACTAAAAAGATTAATGGCAGAATTTGAAAACTTTAAAAAAAGAAGTAGCAAAGAAAGAGAAGGTCTATATAATTCTTTAATTGCAGATATAACATCTTCATTATTACCAATATTAGACAACCTTGAAAAAGCTGTTCAAGTTAAAACAGAAGATGAAAACTTTAAACAAGGAATAGAACTTGTATTAAAACAATTTAAAGATGTTCTTACATCAAATGGTGTTACAGAAATAGAAACTATAGGTAAAACATTTGATCCAGAACTTCATGAAGCAATAACTTCTGTTGTTGATGAAAACTTAGGACCACAAGAAATTAAAGAAGAATACAGAAAAGGTTATATGATTGGAAACAAAGTAATTAGACATTCATTAGTTGTTGTGGCTAACTAGTAAAAAAGTTATTAATTAGTAAATTGAAAAATTTATTAATATATATAAATAAAAAAATAATAGGGAAACCTATATAAAACAAAAGAATAAAATCATTTAAGTAAATAAGAAATTTAAAAGAAAATATTTTAGCACCCACTACTAATATTATTCTTTTAGGATATTAAAGGAGGATTTTAAAATGGGAAAAATTATAGGAATAGACTTAGGAACAACAAATTCATGTGTAGCAGTTATGGAAGGTGGAGAGCCAGTTGTAATTCCAAATCCAGAAGGAAATAGAACTACACCATCAGTTGTTGCATTTTCAAAAAATGGAGAAAGATTAGTTGGACAAATTGCAAAACGTCAAGCAGTAACAAACCCAGATAAAACAGTTATATCTATTAAAAGAAAAATGGGAACAGCAGAAAAAGTAAACATTGATGGAGATGAATTTACTCCACAAGAAATTTCTGCAATGATTCTACAAAAATTAAAAGCAGATGCTGAAAGTTATTTAGGACAAAAAGTTACTCAAGCTGTTATAACAGTTCCTGCTTACTTTAGTGATTCACAAAGACAAGCAACAAAAGATGCTGGTAAAATAGCTGGACTAGAAGTATTAAGAATTATAAATGAACCAACAGCAGCAGCTTTAGCTTATGGTGTTGATAAAGAAGATAAAGACCAAAAAATAATGGTATATGATTTAGGTGGAGGAACATTTGATGTTTCAATACTTGATATTGGTGATGGAGTATTTGAAGTTTTAGCAACAAGTGGTAATAACAAACTAGGTGGAGATGACTTCGATGAAGCTATTATTAAATATTTAGTTGCAGAATTCAAAAAAGAAAGCGGAATTGATTTATCTGCAGATAAAAGCGCAATGCAAAGATTAAAAGAAGCAGCTGAAAAGGCTAAAATAGAATTATCAGGAATGCAACAAACAAATATTAACTTACCATTCATTACAGCTGATAGCACAGGACCAAAACACTTAGACATCACATTAACAAGACCAAAATTTGAAGAATTAATTGGTGATTTAGTACGTAGTACAACAGGACCAGTTAACCAAGCTTTAAAAGATGCTGGATTAACATCAAATGATATTGACCAAGTATTATTAGTTGGTGGTTCTACAAGAGTTCCATTAGTTCAAGAAACTGTTAAACAAATAACAGGTAAAGAGCCAAATAAAGGAATTAACCCAGATGAATGTGTTGCTATAGGTGCATCAATTCAAGGTGGTGTATTATCAGGAGATGTTAAAGATTTAGTATTACTTGATGTAACACCATTATCATTAGGTATTGAAACATATGGTGGAGTATTCACAAAATTAATTGAAAGAAACACAACAATACCAACAAAAAAATCACAAGTATTCTCAACAGCAACAGATGGTCAAACATCAGTTGAAGTTCATGTTCTTCAAGGTGAAAGAGAAATGGCTGCATATAACAAAACATTAGGAAGATTCCAATTAACAGGAATTCCAGCAGCACCAAGAGGAGTACCTCAAATTGAAGTTACATTTGATATAGATGCAAACGGTATAGTTCATGTATCTGCAAAAGATATGGCAACAGGAAACAGCCAAGATATATCAATAACAGCAAGTACAAACTTATCTGACGAAGATATCGAAAAAGCAGTAAAAGATGCTGAAGCTCATGCTGCTGAAGATAAAAAACAAAAAGATGGAATAGAAGCTAAAAATAATGCATCAAGCTTAATTTATAACTGTGAAAAAACTTTATCAGAATTAGGTGATAAAATCAGCAGCGAAGAAAAAGCTAAAGTAGAAACAGAAATTGAAAACTTAAAGAAAGTAAAAGATTCTGATGATATAGAAGCAATAAAAGCAGCAACAGAAAAATTAACAACAACATTCTATTCAGTATCAGAAAAATTATATTCACAAGCTCAACAAGCACAAGGAGCAAATCCTGGAGCAGGAGCTGAAGGAAATGTAAATACAGACGAAAACGGAAATGTATATAATGCTGATTACAAAGTAGAAGATGACAATAACGATAATAAATAATAATTAAAATGAAGTGAGACATAAAAAAGAGACATCTTAAAGTGTCTCACTTTTAAAATGGAAAAGAAAAATGGAAAGGAATAGTTTATATGGCACAGAAAAGAGATTATTACGAAGTCCTAGGTGTAAGTAAAACTGCAACAGATGATGAACTAAAAAAAGCATATAGAAAACTTGCTAAGCAATACCATCCAGATGCTAATCCTAATAATAAAGAAGAGGCAGAAAAAAAGTTTAAAGAAATAAATGAAGCATATGAAACTTTGTCAAATCCACAAAAAAGAAAAATGTATGATCAGTTTGGACCAGATGGACCACAAGGATTTGGAGGAGGTACTGGAGGTGCAAATTATTATTCAACAGGATTTGATGGCTTTTCAGATTTTGGTGACATAGGAGATATTTTTTCATCATTCTTTGGAGGAGGATTTGGAGGAAGAAGCTCTAGAAAAAATAATAACGGACCAGTACAAGGTGCAGATTTAAAATATAGTTTAGACATAACATTTGAAGAAGCATTTTTAGGAACAGAAAAGGAAATATCAATAACAAGAAGTGAAACTTGTACAGCTTGTGGTGGAAATGGTGCAAAACCTGGAACTGTTATAGATAAATGTAATGTATGCGGTGGAACAGGTCAAATAAGACAAATACAAAATACAATATTAGGGCAAATGCAAACAACAAGAACTTGTTCAACATGTAATGGAACTGGAAAAATAATAAAACAGCCTTGCGAAATATGTAAAGGAAAAGGAAAAGTAAGAAAACAAACAAAAATAAAAGTAAAAATACCAGCAGGAATAGATGACAATCAAACAATAGTACTAAGAGGAGAAGGCGAAGCAGGTTCAAGAGGTGGAGCAAAAGGTGATTTATATATTGTAATAAGAGTAAAAAAACATAGTATATACACAAGGTCTGGAAATGATGTGTATTGTACAATACCAATAACATTTACACAAGCAACATTAGGGGCAGATTTAGAAATACCTATGGTAGATGGAACAAAAGAAAGTTACAAAATACCAGAGGGAACACAAACAGGTACAAAGTTCACAATAAGAAACAAAGGCTTCAAAAGCATAAATACATCAAGTCAAGGAAACTTCGTATTTAATGTACAAGTACAAGTACCAAAACGTTTAACGAAAGAGCAAAGAGACCTATTAACACAACTAGCAAAAACAATGAATGAACAACCTCCTGTAAAGAAAAAAGGAATATTTGGATTTTAAAAATAGATTATTGCTTTGTTTAATTATATAGTAAAGCAATAAAGAGGATGCTATATTATATATAGCATCTTTTCTACGGTTTCAAAAAAAACAAAAAAGTAGTAGACTTTTTTATAAATTTAGACTAAAATTATATACATAAATAAAAACATAGGAGGAAATTTATATGAATATTTGGCATGATATAAATGGAGAGAGAATAAAAAAGGATAACTTTGTATCAGTTATTGAAATACAAAAAAACGGAAGAAATAAATATGAACTAGACAAAGAAACAGGAATGTTAAGATTAGATAGAATTCTATATACAGCAACTCATTATCCTGCAAACTACGGATTTATTCCTCGTACATATGCAGGAGATGGAGACCCACTAGATGTACTTGTAATTTGTCACGAAGAAATAGTACCACTAACATTAGTAGAAACATATCCAATAGGTGTATTAAAAATGATTGATGGTGGAGAAGAAGATGAAAAAATAATAGCGATACCAGTAAATGATCCATACTTAAATAACTATAAAAATATAACAGAATTACCAACACAATTATTAGATGAAATAATGCACTTTTTTGAAGTATATAAACAATTAGAAAAAAAACAAACATCTGTAGATAAAATGTTAGGAAGAGATGAAGCTGAAGCAATTGTAGAAAAATGTATTAACAATTATAAAGAAAAATTCGAAAGATAGGAGTAAAAAAGCATTATGATAGAAAAAATACTATTTAATGTACTAGCTTTTGCAATATTTATATCTATATTTTGGAAATTAATAAAACGAAATGATACGACATATGTATATATATTAATATTAGAATTTTTAGGAATTGGTGCTAGATTTGTCAGTATATTAAATAATATTAAATTAAACTTTATTAGTATATTAATAATATACATAATGGCAGTAATAATTCCTATAATAATAATGCTTCTTGAAAAAAATAATATATTTCTATCAGAAATTATATGTATTTCTATTGCTAAATTGAATTTTAAATATGGAAATAATGAAATAGCAAGAAAAAAACTAATAAAACTTATTTCTAAATATCCAAATAGCTATTATGCACATAAACTATTAGCTCAAATATATGAAAGTGAAGAAAAGTATGAAGCGGCAATTGATGAGTATGTGAAGGCAATAGAAATTAATACTAAAGATTATGATTCATATTATCAAATTGCGTTTTTGCTAAATAAAAATTCAAAGCAAGAAGAAGCGGAGGAAATGCTAGAAGATTTATTAGCAAAAAAGCCTGAATATTATAAAGCATCTGAGCTATTAGGAACAATTTTATATGACCAAGAAAAGTTTAAACAAGCTGTTTCAGTATATTTAGAAGCATTAAAATATAATCCAACGCGATATGAGTTATATTATGGATTGGGAATGACATATACGAGATTAAATGATTTTCAAACTGCAAAGGAATATTATGAAAAAGCTGCAGCTATAAATTCAATGTTATATCATGCTAGATTAAATATTGCGCAAATTGCATTGATAACAGGAGAGCTAGATGAAGCAGAGGCAAGATTTATAGATTGTATGCAAGATAAAGATTCTGAACCAGATGCATATTATTATTTGGCAATAATTTGTTTAATGAAAGGTGAAGAAGATAAGGCTGTTGGATATGTGAACATTGCAATTGAATTAGATTATAGATTTTATAAGAAAGTTAGTAAGCAGGAAATTTTTGAACCTATAATGGATCAAATAAGATCTGGACAGAGCAAAAAGCGTAAATATCACTATACTTATGAGGAAGTGAAAACTAAGAAGCATCTTGATGATACATTTTGTTTAATTGAGAAGATGAAGAATAATAATTCTAAGTTTGATGGGAATAGTGATAAAAAAGTGGAAAAAGAATTGGAAAATGATGAGCATCAGAGGGAATAACAATTTTTATTTGAATGAATATAATGTGAATAGACCGAGGTTTCTTAATAAGGTCTATTTTTTTTGCTTTGAAGTGGGCCGGATATGAGAATATATATATTAAAATGTAATCCTTACTGGTGCGCCTTTTCTTGACTGGTGTGAATTACTGTTTACCCCCGCTATGGGGTGTACAAATTTTTTTATGCTCTACAGCTTCCAAACTGCGCGGAACTACATTTTAATATATATATTCTCATATCCTACTCTACAATGTTAGATTATGGAGTGTTAAAAAAATGTTTACGATTTTCTGTTATTGTAGAGTAGTTGATGAGATATTATGATTATGATATTTTGGGAATGGTTTCTTTTAAAATTATGTGTTGTATAAAAATTGTGAAGGAGTGGTTTTTATGAAGAATATTGCTGTTGTTGGTGGAGATATGCGTAATCGTATATTGGTGGATTTGTTGAGAGATGGTGGAGATAATGTTTTTTCGTTTGCTCTTGGGGATGAGGAGAATGGAGATTTTTTGAGTGTTATAAATAGATGTGATTATGTGATTACGCCGACTCCTTTTTCTAAGGATGGTGAGGTTTTGTTTTGTCCGTTGTCTGATAAGAGGGTGTTGGTTGATGAGTTTGTTCGTTTGGTGAGGGAGAAGGTTGTTTTTGGTGGAGCTATTAAGAATGATATTGTTGATGAGCTTAAAAAATGTAATAGGGTTATTGATTTTATGAAGGATGAGGAGGTTGTTGTTAAGAATGCAATTCCTACGGCGGAGGGGGTTGTAAAGTTGATAATTGATAATACTTGTATAACTATTGATGATAGTAGAGTTGCTGTTTTGGGATTTGGAAGAGTTGGTAAGAGAGTGGCTAGGGTTTTGAATTGTTTGGGGGCTGATGTTTTTTGTTGTGATAGTAAAAAAGAAGAGGTTGCAAATATTGAAATGTGCGGTTATAATGTAGTTGATGAAAATTTTAATCTCAAAAATATGGATGTTATTGTTAATACTGTTCCGCATTTGATTTTAGGGGAGACTGAATTAAAAAGTTTGGATAAAAATAAGACTTTGATTATTGATGTTGCATCAAATCCGGGTGGTGTTGATTATGAATATGCAAATGCAAATAAATTTAGATGTATACATGAGTTAGGTATTCCTGGAAAAATTGCTGCTAGAACATCTGCAAAATATATAC
>OGLT01000723.1_pt1 | contig 22459 bp, 12 predicted proteins | sample 1572911 | NCBI WGS metagenome assembly OGLT01 (sample SAMEA2582014, study PRJEB24529) | metagenome | biome: Human gut stool | place: China | collected 2011 | reverse complement strand
AGTCCGGGCTTTGCGCATAAAAAGAGGTTGTGCCAGCATTTTGACACAACCTCATAGACCTATCGTTAATGTGTGTTAAGGATCGTATGCTTTCAGAGAATTAAAGTCTGAACTTTACTGCTGCCCAACGATTTTTCTCCTGATGGTGCACAAATTGCAATCCATTACGTTCAGCCTCTGCCTGAATCAGTGGAATGTCGTCTACATAAAAACCGCTCATATACAGTTCTGATCCCGGATGCATGCAACGCACATATTGTTTCATGTCGTTCAGCAGAATATTACGGTTGATGTTGGCAATAATCACATCAAACGGACCTAAATCTTTCAGGGAAGATGCATCACCTTGTGACACGGCGATATTGTCTACATGGTTCAGCTCTATGTTTTCAAGGGAATTGCGTACACACCATTCATCAATATCAATAGCGGTGCAAGGTGCAGCACCACGCATGCGGGCAAGAATGGCGAGGATAGAAGTACCGCACCCCATATCGAGTAAAGACTTTCCTTGCAGGTCACTGTCCAGCAGTTCACCGATGATGAGGCTGGTAGTTTCGTGGTGGCCCGTACCGAAAGCCATTTGCGGATTGATTACGATGTCATATTCAGTTTGGGGAACATCGTGATGGAAAGTGCTGTGAATGACGCAACGATCACCAATAACAATTGGTTGGAAGAAATTCTTTTCCCATTCCTCGTTCCAATCTTTGTCTTCAGCTTCTGCAAAAGTATATTCAATTTTTGTATCCGGTAGGGGGAATTCGGCTATAACTGTTTTTACAGTTGTCTCATCATACAAATCCTTTTGTATGTAGGCAGCAATACCGTCTTCTTGTTCTACAAAACTCTCAAAACCTGCATCACCCAGAACAGCGGCAAGCACATCGTTCACTGTTTCAGTGCAGGGGGAAGTGCGGAAAGTAAATTCTAAATATTTCATTGGAATACAATATATTGTTAAATGCAAAGAGGGTCCCGATGAAGTGAACCGGTTTCTTTGTATATTTGTTTATTAATTGCAAAGATAGTGCAAATTGAATGCAGAACTTTCATGCTTGCATGAAAAAGTTATGTTGAGATGCAGCTTATCCTTTTTAAAGATAGGGTATTTAGGGAAATCCCTATAATCATTTGGGGAAATTCTCCTGCACACGGTAATTCCCATCGCTATCTTTGTGACGTGATAAAATAGATAAATGTAAACCTATAAACCACACCCATATGAAAAAGATTGTTTTTTTATCGCTTTTTGCCTTGTGCCTCCCTTGGATGGTTTCGGCGCAGAGCATAGATGACGACCTTTACTACACTCCTTCTAAGGATAAGAAGGAAAAGAAGCAGGAGAAGAAGAGAACTTCTGCTCCGGCTGAAGAAATTGTAGTAAAGTCGAATGCACCGACTACGGTTTATACGTCGCCGGGGAATACTACTGTTGTAGTTCAGGATCGTAAAGGGAATACACGTGATGTAGACGAGTATAATCGTCGCTATGATTCACGTGAGAATGACTTCGTAATGGAAGACGATACCTTATATATTAAAGAAAAAGCTGTGCCTGATCCGGAGGGGGAATGGGTAAACGGTTTCGATGGTTCGGAAGAAGATTATGAATATGCTATGCGTATTGTACGTTTCCGTAACCCTCGTTATGCAATAAGTATCAGTAGTCCATACTATTGGGATGTCGTTTACGGTCTGGATACATGGAACTGGAACGTATATACTGATGGAATGTATGCTTATGCTTTCCCTACTTTCTCTAACCGTTTGTGGTGGGATTGGCGTTATAACTCCTACGGATGGGGTGGCTACCCTTATTATGGCTGGGGAGGTTACTCACCTTATTACAGTTACGGTGGCTGGTCCTATGGTTGGGGCGGCTTCTACGGTGGCTGGAGTTGGGGATGGGGACACCATCACCATCATTACTATCCTGGCGGTGGCTGGTATCCCGGTGGCGGTGGACACTGGGGAGGTGGTCATTGGAATAGCGGTAGCGTATATACGAATAGACGTCATGATGGAACACGTTATTCCAACGGAAATCGTATCTCTACTACACAAGGAACTACACGTCGGGGTTCTGTAACGAATGGTGGACAAACCGTACGTCGTTCTTCGGATGCTACTTCCGTAAGACGCAGTACCGGTACTTCAGGTAGTACAACTCGTAGGGTGGTAGGTACTCGTTCAGGAAGTGACCGTCCGGGAATGAATACCCGAAGAGATGCTGCTTCTTCACGGAGATCGACTTATACTCGTCCCAGCAGTACGCGCAATAATTCATATAATAGTAGTAATGTGGAAAGTGTTCGTAATAGTGGAGGAACTTCTACCCGTTCTTCTTCTGTAGGAACTACACGTCGTAGTAGCACTTCTACATCGACTTATAATAGAGGTAGTTCGACTAATCCTACCAGAAGCTACTCTAATGATAATAGCAGACGTTCTAACAACAATAGTAGTACTACTCGTTCTTATAACAGTAGTCGTTCTTCTTCAAACAGTAGTTACTCTTCCGGTAGTAGCTCGCGTTCGAGCAGCTATTCATCCGGTAGTAGTGGTGGAGGTTCTTCCAGTCGCTCAAGTGGCGGCGGCGGCGGTTCCACTAGAAGAAGATAACCGTATGGAGTGTTTACCATAAAAGAGAAATGAGTATGAAAAAGAAATCAACGATAATAGCTTTGGCTGTGCTCGTAGCAACAAGTGTGAGCGCACAGACTGTATATGATGCAGCAAATATAATAAGTAAAGATTTGAACGGAACCGCCCGCTTTGTAGGTATGGGTGGTGCGATGGGAGCTTTGGGTGGTGATATTTCTACTATTGGAACAAATCCTGCCGGTATTGGTATCTATCGCAGTAATGATGCAATGGTTTCATTTGGCTTTTCCAGTATGGGAGTCGAGAGTAAGCTCGGAAACAATACATTTAATAGTGATAAAAACCGTTGGAATTTTGACAATGCAGGTTTTGTGTTCTCTACGAAGCTCGGGAATGTAACAACCTTGCGTTATGTCAACTTTGGATTTAACTATCATAAAGCAAAATCATTCAATCGGACAATGACGATGGGAGGGCAATATAGTTTGTCGCAGACAGACTTGATGGCAAGCCAGGCGAATCAGATGTATGGTGCGGGAATGGATCTTCACCAGTTGACAGAAAACAATATTCTTCCGTATGATCAAGATAGAGTTGGCTGGTTAGGTGCTTTAGGATGGGATGCCCGTTTATTTGAAACAGATGACGATCCTAATAATCCTTATTATAGCTTAGGTATTAGCCCTTATGCTACTTATAAGTCTGTAGAAAGAGGTGGAGTGGATCAATATGATTTTAATATTGCTTTTAACTTTAATGATCGCTTTTATTTTGGTGTTACCATCGGAGCATACGATGTAAATTATCGTAAGTCTTATTTCTATGGCGAAGATATGAAAGAAGGTAATGACTATAGTATAAGCAGTGAAAATCGTATCAATGGTGCAGGTTGGGATGCTAAGTTCGGTTTTATTCTTCGTCCTATGGAAGACTCTCCTTTGCGCCTTGGATTAGCCATCCATACGCCAACCTTTTATAAACTGACTTATACTACCAGAGCAGCTATACAATCGAATATTTGGTATGTGAATAATGAAACAGGTGAAGAGTTTCAGGAACATCTCTCATATGATACTTATTATGAATTGAATGATAAAGATATGAAGAGCGAGTTTGAATTGCGTACTCCGTGGACATATAATTTAAGTATAGGTTATACAGTGGGAAGTAATTTGGCTTTAGGCGCTGAATATGAGTATCAGGATTATTCAAAAATGGCTTTCTATTACCCGGAAGGTGATAAAATGGAGTATGAGAGTGAAGAAGCAAAAATTAATAATAAAGGAGTGAGTACTTTCCGTATTGGTGCTGAGTATAAGGTAATCCCGGAATTTGCTCTTCGTTTGGGCTACAACTATAGCTCTGCTGCATTTAAGAATGATGCGGTTAAGACACTTCCTTATAATTCATTGAATGTAGATACTGACTTTGCAAATACGAAATCACTGAGTAATTATACGTTAGGTATTGGTTATAGAGGTTCTTCATTCTATGCTGATCTGGCTTATAAGTATTCTACTCAGAAAGCTGATTTTTATCCGTTTGCTTTGCCCGGTAATAATGGTAATTATGATGTACCGGCAGTAACGAAAGTAACAAACTCTCGTAGTCAGGTGCTATTTACTTTAGGTATGCGTTTCTAAACGAATAACAATATAAAGCAAATAACCTTTCATTGCAAATACCTTGTGTATTAAACCCAAGTCCCCGGAAACGATTGCAGCGCTCCGGGGACTTTTTGTTAACTGTCAATGAAAGGATATTCTGAAATTTAGTATTATGTTTATGACATACACTTTGCAAAATTTTACGATGTTGTATTATAATTACAATTTATATTTTCCTAATATAAATGAGTTACGTTGTATTTCAGTGAAATAGCTATTGCTTTTTTGTGTTTTGATGATTTGGTGCTAGCAATTACCAATGGTTTTGTTAACTAAGGTTGATATTCAATTTCATTTATTGTTTAATGAGTTTATACCTCTGAAATCTTATTTTATAACAGAATAAGTTAATTGATGCATGATTAGTTATAGGGATAAATTTGAATTATAACTTAGCTTTAAGTGGTAAAGTGTGTGATATATTTCTTTAAATTTGTATTTCTATTTTGGCACTATAAAGATTTTATTATTTGTTTATTTGTGAAATAGTGTATAAAAATGTGGATTTATCAATTTTATTTCTCTTTTATATGAAATAAATTATTAAAAATTTGTATTATTAAAATAATAATATTAATTTTATGACGTTCTGCAGAATTAAAATAGATTTAATGTTTTACTATTAAAAAGTCAATATTATGAATGCTTATTTAAGACGAGTAGGACTACTATTAGCTCTATTTATTGTAGGATCATGTTCTGATAATATGATTGAAAATTCTGAAAATTCATCATTGATTGAAAAGAACGATGGTGAAGTAGATCTTAACTCTTTAAAAAGTGAATTTTCATTTGCTTTAGCTAGAGTTCTTAATGAAAGTGAAGGCGTAAGAAAGCTTATAAAAGAAGAGGCAATTAAACAATTTGATCATGACTATGATGTTTTATACATGCTGGTTAAAAATAAACAGTTGAGTGGAGGGGGAACATTAGAAGAATTTTTATTGAAATATATAAGTAGAGAGAACTTACAGTCTTTGTATAAGGAAATGCCTACTCTTACTATTTTTGTTCCTTCCCTTCCAGACGATAGCTTTTCGGCAGAAGGGTGGAATACAGCTAAGGAAATTCCTTATGTTGCTTATAAAAATAAAGAAAATGAAATTCTTTTTGTAGATAATACTGGAAATTTGGATATTATTAATCATGACGAAATACCAATATTCCCTATAGTTGTGGTAAAACCGTCAGAGAGAGTTATATTGCAATCAGCCTCAACACGAAGTAGTGATAATCCCTGCATTATGCGTGCTGATAACGGAATTAATTATGCCTTTGAGTATGATGAATTCAATAATATAACTCCATCTAAGGCTAATACACGAGCTGTAGAAATTCCTGATAATTTGAAACGGATTTATGATGCAAAGAAGTACGCAGATCAAAATGGGGTATGGCAAAGAGATTATATATACTATGGCATTTCTACAATGGAGGGTATGGGAATGTATCGAAATAATATTTCAGAGTGTATATATGCTTTTGAATTAACAGGTGAGCCAAATGAGGTATATGGGGACATTTCGGATCAAGATGATGATCCTCACTTTAACCCTAATGCTCGTCGTGGAATAGAAAAATGGTATGGTGGAAATTATGAGTTTATAGTGAAGACCTATGTTAGTAGCAGCCAATTGGTCGCTAATGAAATTATCAAAGTGTTATCAATCTCTCCCAAGGATTTATTTTGGTATAATGGTGAGAAGCGTCGTGATGAAACTCAGATTAAAACAGTTGGAGCGATGGCAGCTTTCAAGAAATATTATTTACCAAAGCCAATACCAATTTTTGATTGGAATCTGGAGAACTATTCCTCTTCAATAACAATATCAATAGAAGAAAAAGATATAGAAACAACAGAGCAAAATGTAACCAAAACAACATCAACTTTTGCTACAAACTTTGAGTTTAATCCAACTTTTGCAGCGGTGGTTAAAATAGGTGCGAAAATGGGGGCGTCTGCGACTGTGAGCCATGAAGTATCGACAACTATTACAAGATATTTGAATAGCGATGTATTAGGTGATGTACTAATAAATTTTGGTGATGATGTGGTTATAAAGAATGAGATGGAGAATATTGGTGAGTCTGAAGATGAAAGCTCGATTCGTAGAAGAAGAGACAATGAAGTACCGTATACACCAAAGCCTATTTATGTACCTGTTCTAAATCCTAAATATAATTCTGGAAAATATAAAATTGAAATTATTCCTTTAGCTCAGTACTAATTTTGATGGTTAAATTCTCGAAGTTTGCTTTTAAAATACTTTGAGTAATACTTTTACAAACTCTTAACTTCTTGTTGACAAGAAGTTAAGAGTTTGTTTGCAAGAAGTTAACTCCTTGTCGACAGGCTCTTAATAGGCTATTTTATCTTCCTTATCAGCCCATGCTTCAAAAGCTTTGATGGCTTCGTTGTGTAATAATACTTCCGATGGAAGTTTCCGGTCGGCGGGCTTTAGAGCGATCTCATCATAAATGAAAGAGTCGTCGAAACCTATATTTTTGGCATCAGTCTTATTGTTTCCGTAATACATTCTCTCCAGTCGTGCCCAGTAGATAGCGCCGAGACACATGGGACAGGGTTCGCAGGAAGTATAGATTTCGCATCCGCTGAGGTTGAAAGTACCCAACTTTGTGGCTGCTGCACGAATAGCACTGACTTCAGCATGTGCCGTAGGGTCACATGAGGCTGTTACGCGGTTCGTTCCGGTAGCTATAATTTCTCCATCTTTGGCAATGACAGCACCAAAAGGGCCGCCACCATTAGCGACATTCTCCATAGAGAGTTCGATCGCTTTTCTCATTAATTCTTCTTTGGTCATAATGAAATGATTATTTTTAATGTTACTGACAAAGATAACAATGTTTTTTATATTCTCCAAGATTGTGAATCTGATTACAGGAGACAACTAAAATCATCTCCTGAAATGAAATAATCCGTCCCCTGAAATGAATTTTTTCATCTCAGGGGACGGATTATTTTATCTCGTGGGACAGATTTTCTTATCTTACGGGACGATTTACCAGTACCAACCTATACCTATAGAAGCCGGGTAGAGTTCCGGGCCTTTGTTCTTTTCAAACAAGGAAGTTAGTGCAAAACGGGCATTGAATCCCAGGCAACCGTAACCGGCTTGCAACAACAGGTTCATTCCAAGTGGATGGGTGTTCAGTTTATCGCTCAAAGTGTGTTTCTTATTATCATATTTAGCTCTGGATTTAACCCCCACGCGCCATTCTATTTCCGGACCAGCTGCAATGAAAGCACGGCGACTGCCAAATTTGGTTTGCCATTCCAGGCTGATAGGTAGGCGGAAAGCCCAATAGCGCAGCCAACTCTTTTGATAATCTACATCGTCGGCTTGTCGGCAAACAGTGATACCATCGATTTTTTCGAAACCATAGTTATCATCTAATTTGTAGACGATGCGTGCAAGCCCGAGAGTCGTAGTTAATCCCCAATGATTGTCTCGTGTAATAGCTACGCCGGTATTGAACAGATTAATTCCCCATTCCCAAGACTTAGAGCCAAGTTGTGGTACTTTGGCAGAATATTGGAACGTACTGCTTGCCAGCTTGTTGAAACCGAAGTAAATAGCAGGATAATGCGGATCAAAGCGGTAGTAGCCTTTCTTTTTCTTCACGAAAGGTACGGAAACTGTGGTGGTTCGCTCAATGCTGCGTCCGTCCAGATACACACCTTCAAATACCTGAGTATTTTCTATGGTGTCATTTTCAGCTTTCGCTTCATACATTTTCACTTTGATTTTACCATCACGTTCTTTAATAACCACCTTCCGTCCGTTGAGATAGAGGGTTGTGTCTTGCGGGATGCTTTCTTGTGCCACGACTGTCATTGAAGCCATGATCAGAAATAAAAAGAGTATTCGTTTCATAAGATTTATTATTTGTGATTTATAATTTTCAATATTAGTCTTTACTGAATATCAGTGTAACAAGGTCATCGCTGTCTATTTCTCCTTCGATATAGATAAGCGTAGCTTCGCCTTTCTTCCCGAGTCGGAACAATATGAATCGATTGGTTTTGTCTTTTACCGGAGGCAGCTGATAGTATCCCGATTGAATACGTCCATCTGTGACTACCTCTTTGATCTTTTTGGCATATTCCCGATCGGCTTCCAGGCAACGGTAAATGTCAGGCAATGCTTTTTCGGCTTTCGATAGCTTTAGGCTTTGGTAATGGGTAATGTCCCATGTTTTGGATAACATCTTCGATAATTCCACATAAGTGGCCCCTTTCTCGTTACCGTATTTTTGAAATACGGAAGCTATTTGTAGCCCCTTTTGGGCGTACATACCGGTGCTGAGTAGAAACAGCAGGCAGCATAGCAGGGTACGAATGAGCTTTTTCATAATCATATCTATTGATTTTTATTATTCAAACATCAGGTCAAGTACTTCATCTTCCGTAGTCCGCATATCGCGGAAAGCGGCAAGGGCTTGTTCGCGTACGAGGTTCTCATCGGTGTATTGTTTACCGTCGATGATGACATAGTTATCCGGAGTGACATGAAGATAACGTTGTATACCTGCAATGCCGATAAGTAATAATAGTCCGGCAGCTATTCCCCCGGTCATATAAATGAAGCGTCGACGGAAAGAGAGTTTTTTAGCAGGGATGCTTTCTTTCAGGAATGCTTTTGCTTCCTGATCCAGGCAGGCAAACAGGGGACGGTATACTTGTAGGGATTCCGGTATATTCTCTTGTGTGAAGAAACGGCGCAATTCGCGCTCTTCGTCACATGAGGTCTGTCCCTCGAAATAGCGATCTATTAATTCTTCTATCTTCATGCTTGTTTCCTCCTTATTTTTTCTTGTATGGTTTGCATGTAAATTTCCCTCACTTTCTTCCGTGCTCTCGACAGGTTACTTCGGATAGCTTCCGGATTACAACCTGTGATGTCGGCAATTTCTTCTGTTTCGTACTCTTCGATATCCTTCATCCGCATGATGGTGCGCTGCAAGTCGGGCAGTGAATTGATAATCTCATGCATCAGGCGAATTTCGTCTTTTATTTCAAGCAACCGTTCCGGTGTTCCGCTGGGGGTGGCATCTTGTACATATTCCAATGGTACGTTGGTTGTATGTTTAGTACGCCACATGTCCATACAGAGATTATGTGTCATGGTCATGGCGAATGCTTCGATACTTCGGTACTGTTCCAGTTCAAGCCTTTTATTCCATAGCTTGAGCAGGACTTCCTGTACGGCATCTTCGGCATCGTCCGGACTTTCAGTCAGCTTCCGCGCATAATTCAATAGTTTATTGCGGAGGGGTAGAACGGATATTTTAAATTGTTTGAGTTCCATTTACATAACTAAGACGAACGTGTAAGACGAACGTGACATCAAAAATAAAAAAAAGTGTTGCGCAAAGCAATTTTTTATTTTGCTTTGGCAACACTTACCTTTTTGAGTGAATATGAATTACTGCTTAATGATCTTTTTGGTGTAGCGTTTACTATTCAAAGATTGGCTGGCAAGACAAAACTAAGGATTTGAAACTGGAGGGTAAAAGAAAGAGGATGAAATCATCGGAAACGATTTCAGAAGAATTTGTAGAGAAATATTGGTCCCATGACTGAATCCTGAAAACTGTCAGAATAATAAAAATGGCCTGTAGTCTCTTTCAAGGAACTACAGGCCGTAATATACAATTTATATATTTAATAGAGAACCTATTGATTAATATCCGTAATTCTGTGGATTGGGATCTGCCGGTTCCAGTCGGTCTATATGTTTTTGTGGAATCGGACGGAAACGATGGAAGGGTTGGATGTTTTCTGCAGCAAGTGCACTGCGTTCTTTTATTCTTGCTACAAAGAAATCGGCTCCGTTACGTACTAATTGTTCGAAACGGTGTAATTCGCCTTCCATTTCGCGACCATATTCATCCAGGAAGAATATAAGCTTCTGATCATCGTTCATTGTGCTCAGGAAATCCGCTGTTACTTTCATCTCTTCTACTGTGGATTTTTTTATATTAGCTATGTTACCACCATCATATTTGTAGAAGTTTGGAGTTTTCTCTTCACCTTCCTTCCATGCAGCACGCTCACGTACTATATTCAGTGCTGCAGCAGAATTGGTATAGTCTCCTTTTAAGGCAAAAGCTTCGGCTAACATGATATATGTTTCCGCCAAACGATAACAGAAATAGTCCCGGTAACCAGATTGATCGTTGGCAGATGTACGCCGGCTATCCAGATATTTAATCAGACTGGGATAAGTATTACGAATACCATCACGGTCGCTTCTTTCATTCAGACCTGGGCGATTGATTGATTGCATTGGAATATACCAGTATGGTTCTATGGCGCGGGCAAAAGCCAATTTTTCTGACTTGGTTCCTTTAGAAAAACGTTTGTCGACATCTTCCATTGAAAAGACGATAGCTGTGTCACCGATAGCATAGCGCTGATTACCGACCGTTTCTCCGATACTGGCAGGGTCGAAATTGCCTGTTGCATTAGAAAATGTTGTCCAAGTAACATTAGGTGCCTGATTACAATAGTATACCCAGATGTGTGATTTATAAAGTCTTGAGTCTATCAGTTTACCATGCTTATTGCTTGAATAATACTGTGGTCCATATAATCCGTTGTCTTCATACAGGAAAGGAGTTGGAGATGCTCTTCTCCAGGGTCTACCTGTTATCAAATCACGTCCGATGCCGTTACTTGTACCCCATTTAACACTTTCAGTGCCGTTTCCGTTTGCAGTGGTCATAGGCATACCTTCTGCCTGGGTGGTAAACATCATATGAAGCCAGTTACCTCCTGTATTTACATCTGTTGCCAGTTGATTGTTATAAAAGTGATCTGTGGAGAATTGGATATTGAACAATATCTCAGAACCAGCATAATCATCGGGAGTCGGACCTCCGGTTTTGGGATTGTATCTCCAGAGGTCGGAATAATCAGAGGCTAATTCATGTAAACTGCCGCTTCCGGATTCGCTACCAAAATGACATACGGCACTTGCGTATTTAATTGCTTTATCCAGATCTGTACTTTCTGCACCACGGTCTTCGTTCATATGGCTATCCGATTGACTGCCTGCCCACTTCTGGCTATAACGGAACATGTATGCTTTGGCTAATAAATGTCCGGCAGCTCCTTTGCTGACACGTCCGTAATCACCTGTCACTTTACCTTCAGCATCTGCCCACGGTAACAGGTTATAGGCATCTGTAGCATCTTGGATGATTTGTGTCCAAATCTCTTTCTGCGGAGCACGTGTAAAATTGAAGGTCGGTTTATCTATAGGTTGCAAAAGTAACGGACAGTCACCATAGTGTATTACCAGTACGGAGTAATAATAAGCACGCAGAAATTTCAGTTCACCTTCGCGTATGCTTTTTATATCTTCTTTCATATCTTTGTTTGAAGCGATGTACTGTAATCCCAGATTGGCACGTGCCACACCGTTATAACAATCCGTCCAAAAAGAGGAGAAAGTTTCATTAGAAGGGTTCATTGTAGATGTGTAGAGAGCAAAATCAGTACCGCCATCACCACCAATGGTATACATATCCGTACCAATCTCTTGGAAGATGATCCCCGAAGGCGTATTGGAGGTGGAAAACATGCCGCGTCCATTTTGGTAACATGATGCTACAAGAGTTTCTATGCCATCGGCTGTTTCATAGTAACTATAGTCTGTATTATAGCCTTTTTCGTCTAAGAAGTCAGAGCAGGCAGCTAAGCAGAAACCTAATGCTCCAATAATAAATGTATGTTTGATATGAGTTTTCATATTTATGAATTTTAATGGATTAGAAGGTCAAATTTATACCGAAGATATAATTCTTCATCGTAATTGGATCACTGTATTCTTCTTGCTTGCGATCCCATGTTCGTCCAGCTTTGACGGAGCCTTCCGGATCATTGTTAGGATAGCTTGTAAAGGTAAACGGGTTTTGTATTTGCACATAAAAGCGTGCTCTTTCCAGTCCTAAATATTTAATGATACTTTTGGGAAGGCTGTATCCCAAAGTGATGTCTGAAACGCGAACAAAGTCTCCTTTGTTGTACCAGTAGGCTTGTCTGTTAGCTTGATCGGCATCTCCTTTGGTTGGTTTTCTAAACTGGGTTTGAGTATTTTCTGGTGTCCAGTAATTAGCATAGCGAGTATTCATACGACCGTCATGTCCTACGCCCGGATCACAGTAAATGGTATGCCCGAACATGCCATACATGAAGATGTAAAGATCGAAATCTTTGTATCGGAATGTATTTCCCATACCTGCTGTCCATTTAGGCATCTTTTGTCCTCGAATAGTGCGATCCTTAGAGTCTATTTTATAATTACCATCTAAATCTACGAAACGCAGGTCGCCCGGTTTATAAGAATGTCCATTAGCATTGAATTTTGCCATTTCTTCCATATCTTCTTTGGAGTATCCCCACACATATTTGGTATTTACATAGTCATAATAGGTATCTACCGGATGACCGACAAACCACATGTTGGCAATATCTTCCTGTAATCCGCTGGCCAGTTTTACAATTTTCTCTTTATTCGTAGCAAACTGTAGTGAGGTGGTCCAATTGAAATTCTTATTTTGGAAATTTACTGTTTCCAGTGTAAACTCGAAACCTGTGTTTTCTGTTTCGCCTACATTTTCCGTGATACTTCCAAAGCCTGATACTTCAGGAAGAGCACGTGGCATCAGTAAGTCATAAGTGTTCTGTTTGTACCACTCAACACTACCGGAGATGCGTCCATTGAACAGGCCGAAATCCAAGCCGATATTGTACTGTCCGGTAGTTTCCCAAGTCAATGTTTTGTTTGAAAGTGAACTTGGTGCATAACCTATGACTCCCGTATTTCCCCAAGTGTAACGGCTACTGGTGATTTTACCAATCGTTTCGTATGGGCTGACGGCAGAGTTACCAGTCTTACCATAACCGAAACGCAATTTCAGATTACTGATGCTACTAAGATTATCCTTAATAAATGCTTCGTCAGAAATGCGCCATGCTAATGCTACGGATGGGAAAGCTACCCATTTGTGGCCTTCTGCCAAACGTGAAGAGCCATCATAGCGTAGAGAAGCTGTCAGCATGTAACGGTTATCTTTAAAACCATAGATGGCACGTCCCATCCATGACATCATGGTCCATTGAGTAAAACCACTGGTGACACCTTGTGTTGTGGCACTTCCCAGATTATAGTAGAGTTGAGATTCAAGAGGAATACCTACACCGCTGGCAGTGAGAGGTTCTTGTGTGAATTTTTGTGTGGACTGTACTGCTGTCAAATTTAAACTGTGCTGACCAAATGTTTTTGAGTATGCAAGGATATGTTCCAATGTCCAACCCCTGTCAAAAGTTGCTTTTTGTTCAGCTTTGGCATTACCAAACCCTTGTGAAGTTGATGCTTTGGCATAAAACATCTGTTCTTGTCCACTATAATAGTCGGTACCAAAGTTTACTCGGTAAGACAAACCATTATCTAATTTTATCATGGCATAGATAGTGGCGTCGATGCGATTTCTTTTGGTACGACCTTCTGTTCCGCTAAAATCATAAAAGGGATTCCATAACATACCTTCGCCCGTGGGGTGGGGGACAAGACCCAATGCAGGGTCCCCATCTTGGGTTACATCTCCTCCTACACCATAATCACCGCTACCACCAGGAGAATAGTACGGAGTGCCTAATGGATTCCAGTTACCACCCACTCCGGTACCATTAAAGTATTCCCAGTATGCAAAATTGCTGGTGGCTCCCATACTGATATATTTACCTAAATTTTGATCCAAATTCATGCGTAGGGTATAACGTTTCCGATAGGAGCGTGGAGTGATACCATTATTGTCCATGAAAGAACCGGAAATAAAGACTTTGGTATCCTTACTTCCACCTCGTATGCTGATATTATGATTCTGTGAAATAGCTTCATCACGCATGCCAGCACCCTGCCAATCAAAGGTGCGTAACATAGAAGGATTATATGAACCACCTTCCCAAGCACGCTTGACAGATTCCAAAACGTAGCCCGAAATATCACGAGAACCTACATATTCTAACTTTTGGTCATATTCCCAACTGGGGGTCATAGAAGGATAGGTACAACTAGGGTCTATACTGTAACCGCCCTCACCATCATAAATGTAATTACGGTCAGCTTCACGTAAATATTCCAGGTATTCTGCTCCATTTCGCACACGACGATATTCATCTACTTTACTGATGGTTAGATAGCCATTGTATTCTACATTGACTTTGCCTGTTTCACCCTTTTTAGTCGTTACTAATATGACACCATTTGCACCACGGGCACCATAGATAGCGGTTGCCGAAGCATCCTTCAAAACTTCAATGGATGCGACGTCTGAGGGATTTAAGATATCTGAGCCCCCATTGACGGGTACACCATCGATGACGAATAGCGGTTCGTTGCTGGCCGAGATAGAGCGGTTACCACGGACACGAATCATTGGAGTATCGTTAAGACCTCCTCCTGCTACCATGACACCGGCTGCTTTACCACGCAAAGCTTCCTGAATATTAGTAGGTGCTGTTGCCATCAAATTTTCAGCTTTTACTTGGGTAATGGCACCGGTCAGGTCACGTTTCTTTGCGGTACCGTAACCTACTACTACTACTTCGTCTAAAGTCTCAGTATCTTCTTTTAAGGTAATGTTCAAGGTCTTTTGTCCGGCAATGTCCAGGGTTTGTGACTGGTAACCGATGAAAGATACCCGAAGTTGCCCCTTGGAGGAAACGTTCAGTGAGAAGTTACCATCAATGTCCGTAATGGTACCATTGCTGGTGCCCACTTCTGTTACATTTGCGCCAATAACGGCTTCACCGAAAGTATCTTTCACTGTACCTTTAACGGTATTACTTTGTGCAATAGCCCATATTGGTATGAAGCTAAGCAGGAGTAATAGTGTCGATAACTTAAAATAATAAGTAGTGCTTTTCATTATTACTATTAATTAATGGGTTAATAAAAAATGTTTTTTGTTTTCTGGGAACAAAGGTATGTAATGTGTCAAAAGCAGGTGTCATATTACTATTGCAGAAAGATTAAGTGATGTTGCGTTTATCATTGAAGGTGTAACATAAAACTTATTTGATGTAACACACGGTTGTGTTTGCGAAGTCGTAATATCACTGAATGTATCTGTAACGCTCTTCTTTGTCGGGTGTAGGATAGGCTTTTATCTTTGTCTCATAGACTAACAAATTAATTTTGCTATATTATGAGAGTATCATTAAAAACTAAGATTATTGGCTTGTTGCTTGGATTGGCTTTAGCGCCTATATTAAAGGCGGCGGACAAGTTTGTTACTTTTAATAAGGAAGAGGGAACACTGGCATTGACCACTACCCAACAACCGAATTTCAGTATTTTATGCGCTGATGAAGAGCATAAGGGGGTATTAATGGCTGTGCGTAATTTGCAAGAGGATTTCTTTCGAGTGACGAATACTCGTCCTTATTTGAAGATAGGTGCAAAAAAGCAAGTTGATAAAGGAGCGCAAAAATTACGTATCCTTATAGGTTCTTTTGATAAATCGCCGTTGATAAAACAATTAGTGAAGGCGAAAAAATTGGATGTTCGTGAGTTGAAAGGTAGAAATGAAAAGTTTATTATTACCACTGTAACAAATCCGATAGAAGGGGTGGAAGGCGAAGTATTACTGATTGCAGGTAGTGACAAAAGAGGTACAATTTATGGTATTTATGAGTTATCGTGCCAGATTGGTATATCTCCATGGTATTGGTGGGCAGATGTTCCGGTTGAGTCGCATAAGGAGATTTATATAAAGAAAGGTGTATATACCGATGGAGAGCCGGTTGTACAATATCGTGGTATTTTTATTAATGATGAGTGGCCTTGTATGGGTGGATGGACTACGGAACGTTATGGAGGATTTAATAGTAAAATGTATAAGCATGTATATGAATTACTTCTCCGCCTAAAAGCAAATTTTTTGTGGCCTGCCATGTGGAGTGCTGCTTTTTATGCAGATGATCCCATGAACAGTCCATTAGCTGATGAGATGGGGATCATAATCGGTACTTCTCATCATGAGCCTATGGCACGTAATCACCAGGAATATGCTCGCAATCGTAAAGTGTATGGAGCCTGGAACTATCAAACGAATAAAAAAGGTATTGATCGTTTCTTTCGTGAAGGCATAGAACGTATGAAAGGTAAAGAAGAAGTGGTAACTATTGCTATGCGTGGTGATGGTGATGCACCTATGGGGCCTGATACGGATACAAAGTTACTGGAAAACATAGTAAAAGAGCAACGTCGTATTATAACGGAAGTCACGGGTAAACCAGCTTCTAAGACCCCACAATTGTGGGCTCTCTACAGTGAGGTTCTGGAATATTACGATCGGGGAATGCAAATACCTGATGATGTGATGATTCTTTTATGTGATGATAACTGGGGCGATGTCCGTCGTCTGCCTGAACCGGGTGCCAAGCGTCATCCTGGTGGCTATGGAATGTACTATCATGTAGATTTACATGGTGCTCCGCGTGCTTATCAGTGGCTGAATATGACACAGATTCAGCATATGTGGGAACAATTATACCTTACTTATACATACGGTGTGGATAAGATGTGGATATTGAATGTGGGTGATTTGAAACCGAATGAACTCCCTACAGACTTCTTTCTGAAAATGGCATGGAATCCTAATGCATTCGATGCAGGTAATCTGATGGATTATACAAGAGAATTTTGCCGTCAGCAATTTGGCGACGAACATGCTGATGAAGCTGCACGGATTTTAAATCTTCACTGTAAATATTGTGCTCGTGTAACGGCAGAGATGTTAGACCACGAAACTTACAATTTACAAAGTGGTGAGTTTAAAGCAGTAACAGATGAATTTCTTGCATTGGAAGCACATGCTGTTCGTCAGTTTACTCTGTTGCCGAAAAATATGCACGATGTTTATAAAGAACTGATATTGTTTCCCGTACAGGCTATGGCGAATCTTTATGAAATGTACTACGCTGTAGCTATGAATCGGCAGTTAGCTATGGAAAATGACTTGCGTGCCAATGCTTGGGCAGACCGTGCAGAATATTGCTTTCGCAGAGATGCGGAATTATGTGACGATTATAATCATAATATTGCGGGTGGCAAATGGAAGCATATGATGGATCAAACGCATATTGGTTACACTGCTTGGGATGAACCGAAGGGAGGAAACATAATGCCGAAAGTAATCCGTGTGGATGCTTCCCCGGACAAGGCTATAAAAATGGGAGGATATGAGTATGAAGAGAATAATGGAGTTGTTGTAATGGAGGCAGAACGCTTTGCTAGGTCTGTACAGAAACCGGGGACACAATGGACTGTTATACCGGATATGGGGCGCACACTTTCCGGACTTTCTCTAATGCCATATACCGAATCAGTCTCTGGCGCATCACTAATATACCAAATGCGGTTGAAATCAGACTTGTCCGGTGTATGTGTACGTTTAATATTAGATAGCACCTTGCCTTTTATTAAAGGTGGGCATAGCTATGCTATTCGTTTAGATGATGGGGTGGAACAGATTGTAAACTACAATTCAGACTTAACCTGGGCTAATTGCTATTCGAAAATGTATCCTGCAGGAGCAGCACGGATCATAGAATCCAAAGTTACTTTTCCTGATGTAACTTTAAAAGCCGGAGTGCATATTCTGACCATTCGTCCTCTCAGCCCAGCCATAGTATTACATAAGATAATAGTAGATTGTGGAGGCGATATGTCCGGTAGGCTTAATCTGATGGAAAGCCCACGGACAAGAACCATAAAATAGACTTATATGTAAAAGTTGGCATCTTTTCATCATAAGATGCCATCTTTTGTATTATCCTGCCCTATATGCTGTTCCATATATTCTGATGGGGATACACCAAACATTTCACGGAATGCCGTGGCGAAGTAAGTGGGATGCGTGAATCCTGTTAGTGTAGCAACTTCTGTTATGCTATGTCGCTTTTCGGCTAATAGAGTGGCGGCTTGCTTCAAGCGTAAGTTGCGGATGAGTTGTTGTGTCGTTTGATTTGTGAGTTCTTTGAGTTTACGATGCAGGTGCACACGACTGATGCCTACTTCTGTACTGATCATCTCTACTGTTAATGCCGGGTTACTTAAATTTTCATTGATAACGCGCATGACGCGCTCCATAAGTCGGTCATTAGGTGATTTTATTTCAGGAATTGAAATTTGTTCCTCTTGATTCTGGCGACCACTGAAAGCATTACGTAATTGTTCACGGTTACGAATAAGATTTAGAACGGTTTTTCTTAACAATTCAATGCTGAAAGGTTTCATTAGATAGGCATCGGCCCCGGTATCCAGTCCTTCTAAGTTGTCTTCTTCGCGGGTGCGGGCAGTGAGAAGGATAATGGGTAGATAGTTGATGTTAATATTCTGCCGTATTTTACGACAGAGTGTCAGCCCATCCATTTCCGGCATCATCACATCACTGATTATAAGATCAGGTGTATGTGAGAGTATTAACGCTAATGCTTCTTTTCCATTACTGCATTCAGCCATGTAAAAGTCGTTGCTCAACTCACGACAGATATAATGACGAATTTCTTCATCGTCTTCTACAACGAGCACATGGCGACGGCTGCGAACACGTTTTTTTTCATCTTCTTCACTCTCATAGGGTAGAGGAGAAACTGCTAGTATTGGTTCTATTGTGGAAGTTTCTATTATACCATTGGTGGAGGTTGATTCTTCCATTTCTTCTTTTTTCAGATGTTCGTTTCCTAATGGCAATCGTATGATAAATCGGGAGCCTGCATGTCCTTCTCCATTATCTTCTACGCGAATGCTTCCATAATGCAATTCCACTAAAGAACGTGTCAGATGGAGTCCAATACCAGTTCCGACATTTGAGTTGTTCTGGCTATTGCGTATTTGATAGAATCGCTCAAATATATGTTCTCGTTCCGCGGGAGCAATACCAATACCACTATCTGCAACTGTAAGTTCAACATATCGGTGCAGAGGTGCTTTATCTGGAAGACTGGTGTCCTCTCCTGTGTTGAGACTGACCTTTACTTTTCCGTTTTCAGGTGTGAATTTGCAAGCGTTCGACAATAGATTTAAGATGACTTTATCAAAATTCTTAGGATCTATCCACATTTCTATTTCAGGAGTGGAAGTCTGGAACTCCAGTTCAAGTTTCTTTATCCTTGTCTGTTGTTCAAAGGTCTCTAATATATCGCGGGTGAAGCTTACTATTTCAGCCTTTTTAAATATGAGGGACATCTGTCCTTTATCTATCTTACGGATATCCATTAATTGATTTACCAATTGCAGGATGCGTTCGGCATTCCGTTGTATAGTAGCGTAGAGTTTTCTGCATTCTATATCTTTATCTTTTGCCATCAACTGTTGTAAAGGGCTGATGATAAGTGACATTGGGGTTCGAATTTCATGAGAAATATTAATGAAGAATTGCAGCTTGGCTTCATTAATCTGTTCTGCATGGATGTGTTGCAACATCTTTTGATGCATGTGGTAGCGATGGCGTACCTGCATCACAATAAATCCAATTACTGACAATATTAATAGAGTATATATTAATTTTGCCCAACCTGATACCCACCATGCCGGATCTATCTGGATGATAATTTCTTTCTCTTCTGAGTAAGCTGTATAGTCTTTAGCTTTCATCCTGAAATGGTAAGTCCCAGGTGCCAGATCACTGAAAGAGACTCTGTTGACACCTGGCGCTAATGCTACCCAGTTTGCTCCGTTCATAGAATAAAGGTAAGTAATGCGCTCTGGATTATAAAATTCCATAGCTGTAAATTCAATGCTGAACGAGTTGTCTTTATGACATAGATGAAATTTGTTAGCTTTCTGCACTGCTGTTTCTATGACTTCATGCTTGCCGGATTGTGTTCCCTGCTTTACAGCTTTGTTGTGGATGTAGAAATCTGCAATTTTTATTTCTGGTTGTTTTACTTCTGCAGTGATTTCTGCCGGACGGAAATAAGTGATGCCATTGATTCCTCCAAAAATAAGATAATCCTCTTTGCCCTTGCAGGCAGCATTTTGACTGAATTCGTTTCCTTGTAGTCCATTTCCTGCATAGTAGTTGGCAAAATTGCCCGTTTCCAGATTTATGTTTGTGATGCCATAGTTGGTACTAATCCATAATCCATGTTGTCTGTCACTCTGTATGGCACAAATGGTATTATTGGGTAAGCCGTCGTGTGTGGTATAGGTCTTTGAGTTTCCATTTTTACCATCTATATGGATCAGGCCTTTGGTAGTACCTGCCCAGATATCTCCTTTTTCATCTTCAAAAAGGGTCAAAACTATGCTCCCTCCGAATATTCTGTTTTTCTTGTAAGTTGAGGTGAAGCTCATTGTAGATATGTCCAGACATCCCAAACCGTCGTATGTACCGATATATAATTTACCATTGCTGGTGCATAGCAGTGAAGATACCCAACGATTGTGAAGTGCATTATAGTTTTCCTGATATTCTTTTCCACTTTCAAAAGTATCACATCTGTTTATTTTTCCGGTCTTTAAATCCATATAGAAGACACCTCCGCCCATAACGGCTATCCATAACCGTTCTCCATTTTTGTCTGATACCAAATGCGATATGTTTTTTATTTCATTTTGATTATGGTCCTGCAGTTTATAATAGTGACATATACCTGTTTTCGGATTCATTTCTGCCAGTCCTTCTAAGGGTGAAGCTAACCATAATCTACCATCTGCAGTTTGATGGATGTAATTGATGGTTGATGGTACAGACTGGGAGTTTTCCTTGTGCTCAAAGTGCAGGGAAAATTTGCTTTCTTCTTTTATGCCGTATATGCCGTCATTGGCAGTTCCAAGCCATAAGGTGCCTTCACTATCTTTACATACAGCCTTTATACAGTTTGAACCTATCTTGTTTGTTGTCAGTGATTTGTACCCCATGTACTTGAACTGATTAGTTGTAGCCGGAAGCAGCATCACTCCTTTGGCATTGATGCCCAACCATAAGTTTCCTGCTTTATCTTTGGTAATGGCACGTACGTCAGCTTTACTGAAATCGAAAGTACTGAAACTAAATTCACTTTCTTTTATTTTCTGTGTGTGTATATCGTATACTTTAATTCCATAACCTATGGTACCGATATAAACTTTCCCTTGTTCGGTAGCACATATTGTATTGATAGGCAGATTGGTAGGAGTAGGACAAATGATGGGGGTAAATGTGTCTTCTTGTTGGTTGTAGATGAACATCCCTTTGTTTATATTACTAGCATAAATATTACCTTTTTCATCTTGACAAATGGAAGTGACTATATTCCAAGCATTTTCTTTTCCAATGAAGTAGTGGTATATTTGGTTTAATGTGTCGATACGGTATAAACCTTTGCCTTCTGTAGATACCCATAGGTTACCTGTCTGATCTTCAAATAAGTATGTGATGAAAAAACTGGGAACTGGTAATTGTGCTTCTTTAATGACAGGTTCCGTTCCTTCTAATTTTAATGAATAAACACCATGTCCGGAAGTTCCTATTAATAGGTCTCCATTTTTGCGCTCTAATATTGTACTGATATGTGCGCTCATGTTTTCTCCTGTTTGATAAAAGATTGGTATTTCTTTAAAGAGATCTGTTGCAGGATTATAGAGTTGTAGTCCACGTTGAGTGCCTACTAAAAAGTGCCCTTTGCTATCTTCAAAGAGAGTCCGTACATTATTATCTACTAAGGAACTGTCATTCCCTTCTTTGTGCTTATATATGCTGAACTTAGCACCGTCATAACGGTTTAGACCGTCATCGGTAGCTATCCATATGACTCCGTCTTTAGCTTGATATATCTGATTGATATTGCTGTTCGATAGTTCGCGGTCTACTGTGAATAATTTCTCTGATTGACTGTATCCGTATGTTGCGAAGAAAAGAAATAAGATGGATAATAGCGTTTTCATGATTATGTTGGGGTTAGCAATTGTGATACAAAAGTAATTGAAAACAGATATTCTCGCAAACATATATATGGGAAAAAGCCCCTTATAAAGCATGGATGTAACGTCTGGCAAATGATGTGTTACATTTCATGCGATAATTTGAGGGATAGTGTGTAATATAAAAAAAGAGGTTGTGTCAAAACGTTGGCACAACCTTTTTTGATGATTTACAGTCCT
>OGLT01000721.1_pt1 | contig 22510 bp, 17 predicted proteins | sample 1572911 | NCBI WGS metagenome assembly OGLT01 (sample SAMEA2582014, study PRJEB24529) | metagenome | biome: Human gut stool | place: China | collected 2011 | reverse complement strand
ACGACCGGGGCAACAACAATACGATGCAGTATGGCCCCGACCGGATGATCGGGTTCCAGATATTCATCGGCGATTCGACCTATTTCCGGATACTGGGGCTGGAGCGGCTGCGCGACAACCACCTCGCCCGTATGAACGACGACAATATGGTCTTCATCAACCAGCACGCCCTGCGGGAACTGGGTATTGCGGAGGACGCCGAAGAATTCAAGGTAGGCATGGATTACTCTTATCCCTACCAAATCGCAGGTATCTACCGCGATTTCCAGATCGGGTCGGCGCTCGACAAGCCCCAATCGGCGATGCTGTGGCAGACGGACGACATTGCGGATATGTACCCGTGGAATATCCTGGTCAAAATCCGCGGGGACAAAACCGCGGCCTACAATACGGTCAAATCGGTATTCGAACGTATTTCCGACGGTGCGGTCTTTACCGGGGCGGAGTATATCGAGCAGGAAATCGAAGCCGACTATGCCGAGCAGCGGCGGATCCTGCACATCGTCGGCATCTTCACGCTCGTGGCGATCCTGATCTCGGCGCTCGGTCTGGTGGCCATGTCGACTTACTACATCCAGCAGAAGGAGCAGGAGGTCGCCGTGCGCAAGGTCTTCGGCTCGACGCGCGGAGAGGTGCTCGTGCGCCTGGTGGGAAACTTCATGCGGCTGGTCGGTGCGGCGTTCGTCCTCGCCGTGCCCGTGGCGTGGTACCTGCTCGAACGCTGGTTGCAGGATTACAGCGTCCGGATTTCGCTCTCGCCCCTTATTTTTCTGATTCCCGGGGCTTTTGCCGCCGCGGTGGCGTTCGTCGCCGTCTTCTGGCAGAGCAGCCGTGCGGCCGATTCCAACCCGGTCGACTCGATTAAAAACTAAAAAAGATACCCGGTATGAAAAATTTTCTCTTCGCATTACGTTACCTGCGCAAATTGCGAGGCGGTACCGTTGCCCGCGTGGTGTCGCTTTCGCTGGGGCTGGCCGTCGGCCTGCTGGTCTTTTCGTATGCCAATTACAACCTCACGTCCGACCGTTGTTTCCCCGACCGGGAGCGGATATTCCAACTGTGGGCTCATTATGCCGATCCGCAGCACAGCGGGTACAGTCCGCAGCTCAATGCCCCCATCGCCCCGGCGCTGGCCGAAGAGGTTCCGCAGGTCGAAGCCGCCACACGCCTGTTCGGGCCGCGCACATCCGACATCGTGCGCGGTGATAATGCTTTCCAGGCAAAGTATATATACGCCGATACGATGTTTTTCGACGTGCTGGGATTCGAACCGATGAACGGCAACCCCAAAGAGATCCTGCTCCATGCCGACCAGGTGATGCTTGCGGAGTCTTTTTCCCGCACGATCTTCGGTCGTAAGGATCCCGTGGGGCAGTTGGTATTGCTGAACGGCACCGATTCGCTGACGGTCATGGGGCTTTTCCGCGACCCGAATCCCAACCAGCACCTCGGCGGTTTCAATATGCTCTGTTCGTTCGAAATTGTGAAGCGCGACCTCAACACGTCGTGGCAGGGCGGCGATTCGTTCCCGAGTTATGTCAAACTCCACGAAGGGGCGTCCGTCGCCGAGGTCGAAGCGCAGCTTCCCGCATTTTTCGACCGCCACGGATTCACCGAGGATATGAAAGCCTGGAACCGCAGCTACCGGTTTTTCCCGATCACGGAGTCTTCGCGCATAAATACTTCCGCCGGGCTGATCGCATGGGTGTTGATGGCACTTGCGGCCCTTACGCTTTTCGTTGCGTCGATGAACTATGTGCTGATTTCGATTTCGACGTTGGTAAGCCGCTCGAAGACCATCGCCATGCTCAAGGTCGGGGGTGCCCGGCCTTCGGACATCTTCCGCATTTTCTGTTCTGAGACCGCCATACTGACCTTCGCTTCGGTCATCGTGGCCGGATTCCTGTTGTGGGCCCTGCAGGATCAGGTGCTGGAGATTACCGGGACGCCGATGTCCGAACTCTTCGCCCTGAAGCGCATTTGGGTGCCGTTGCTCGTCATCCTTGCCGCCTTTGCCCTTGCCGCGCTTATCCCGTCGCGTATTTTCACTTCGGTTACCGTGACATTGGCGTTCCGCGGGGTCAGCGACAACCGCCGCCGGTGGAAACAGACGCTGCTGGTGGCCGAGATCGTCAGTTGTACGTTTACGCTTACGCTCCTGTTATTGGCCGTGTTGCAGTTCGATAAACTCCGCAACGGCGATTTCGGGTTCGAACATGACCGTATCGTATATACATATGTCAAAACGCCTTTGGGCAACATTTCTTCGGTCTGCAACGCCGTTGCTTCGCTACCCGAAGTCGACGCTGCCGGAGCTTCGCTCGAGGTGCCGCTTTGGGGATATTCGGGAATGCCCTGCATCGACGAAAACTCCAAGGAATTGCTTTTCTCCTGCCGCTGGCTGCTTTGCAACGAGGGCTTTATACCTGCGATGCGGATGCACCTTGTCGGCGGCCGGAACTTTACGCCTTCGAGCAACCCCCTGGAGGCGATCGTAAACGAAACCTACGTCCGTATGCGCGGATGGACGCCCGAACAGGCATTGGGGCATCAGATTACCGACGACTCCTCGCCCGGGGCTCCTCTTTATACGATCGTGGGCGTCGTAAAGGATTTCCGGACGGTCGTGGCTACGGGAGAGGTCGAGCCGATCGTGTTCCATCCGTTCAGCTATTTCCAGAAGTTCGGTGCCACGGACGATTATATGCTGGACTATTTCTTGATGATCCGCCTGCGCGGGATGTCGCCCGAGTCGCTGGAGGCCGTGCAGCGCAAGATCGGAGAATACCCTTCGGGCAACAATCATACGCTCGAAGTTTACGACAACAAACTGGGCCCCATCCTTTTCGAGATACGCAGTTTCCGCAATATCGTCTTTACCGTGAGCGGCATCACCCTGCTTATCGCCCTGATGGGGCTCGTGGGCTATCTGGGCGACGAGATGCGCCGCCGCAGCAAGGAGATCGCCCTGCGCAAGGTCAACGGGGCTTCGACGGCCGACGTGCTGCGCCTGTTGGCGCGCGACGTGCTGTGGATCGCCGTTCCGTCCGTGGTCGTCGGGGCCGCCGTAAGCCGCTGGGGTGCAGACCTGCTGGTCAGCAACTTCGTCGAGCGTGTGGCGCTCCGCTGGTGGCTCTTCGCCCTGTGCGGGGCAGTGGTGCTGTTGATCGTCTGCACCGTGCAGCTCGTCCGCACGTGGCGCATCGCCAATGCCAACCCGATTAACATGATTAAAACCGAATAGTGTGTTATGAAGATCGCATTTCGTAATTTTCTGACTACGCTGCGGCGCTACAAAATCTCGTCGCTGCTGAACGTCATAGGCCTGACGCTGGCATTTACCGCGTTCTACGTCATCATGACGCAGGTCTGGTGGGAGCTGGGTTACAACCGCTCGCTGCACGAAGCCGACCGTATTTATCTCGTGGAGAACGAGGACTGGTACGAGCCCGGGAAATGGTCGTCGTGGCTTAACCGGCCGGTGCCCGAGCGTGTCATCGCTTCGACGGCGGGGGTCGAAGTCGGGGGCTGCATGTGGGGCGGTTTCGGCTCCGGAACCTGTTGGACGAGCAACGAGCCTTCGTTCGGGTATAATAAGTTTTCTGCTTCCTGCGGTTCGGTATCGCTGCCTTTCCTCGATGTTTTCGCTTTCCGTTCGGTCGAGGGCGATGTGCATGACCTCGGAAAACCGAAGAGCGTCATCGTTTCCCGCGAGGCGGCCGAACGGATGCGGGTCGGCGTGGGCAGCCTCATATGGGTCGACACCGACGAACCCCAGCCCGACGGGGCGATGGAAGTCGTGGCGGTTTTCGAAGACTTTCCGGACAATTCGTTGCTGGGAGAGTGCGAGGTGGTGAAAAATCTGGGCGAAACGAACCTTTATACCACTTCGGAGTGGAGTTTCAATTATTTCGTCAAATTCAGGCCCGGTGCCGATCCCGACGAGTTTGCGCGCCAGTGGACGAACGTGAACCAGGAGATGCAGCGCGAGGCGGCCGAGAAACGTGCGGCGGCCGGGGACGCCGCAGATGACGACGACGAATCGGGTATCTACGGCGTGCGCCTTTCTCCGGTATCGGAACTCTATTTCGAGTCGGATTCACAGGCACCCTGCCGGCAGGGGTCTGTCGTCACGACCTATACCCTGCTGGGTATTGCCGTGTTGGTTATCGTGCTGGCTTTCATCAATTTCGTCAACTTCTTCTTCGCGCTGGTGCCGGTGCGCATCCGTACCGTCAATACGTTCAAGGTCTTCGGCGCTCCCGCGTCGTCGCTGCGCTTCAATTTCGTTTTCGAGGCGTTCGGGCTCGTCCTGATCGCTTTGCTGGCGGCCTGGTACGTTTCCTTTGCCTTGCAGGGCACCGAATTCGCCAGCTACATTTCCGCATCGCTGGCGCTGTCGCAGAATTTGGAAGTCGTGGGGCTGGTAGCCGTTGTAGCTTTCGTCATGGCGCTCGCCGCCAGCCTCTACCCGGCGTGGTATATCACGTCGTTCGCCCCGGCGCTGGTCGTCAAGGGATCCTTCGGCGGAACCCGCAGCGGCCGCCGGCTGCGTACGCTGCTGCTGGGCGTGCAGTTCTTCATCTCCATCGGGCTGATCATCGCGACCAGTTTCATTCGCCTGCAACACGACTACATGATGCACTATGACATGGGTTTCGACAAGGAAAACCTCCTCGCCGTGCGGCTTTCCGAACGTGGGGCGGTAAGTTATGACGCCCTTCGGCAGAAACTTCTATCCGACCCTCAGGTAAAGGATGTTACGGGAGCTACGAGTCGTTTGGTGTCGGTCGGGCGTATGGGCTGGGGCCGGGAGTTCAAGGGCCGTCAGGTCGCTTTCCAGAGTTATGTCGTACAACCTGATTTCTTGCGCGTGATGGGTATCCCGATTACCGACGGACGCGATTTCCTGGAGAGCGACTTCGACAAGGAACTCGGAACGATGATTTTCAACGAAGCGGCGCGGCGGGAATTTGAAATGCAGGTCGGCGACCGTATCAACGGTTTCGTGTCGCCCGACGAGCAAATTGTAGGTTTCTGTGCTGATTTCAACTTCAAGCCCCTGCAATACGGTGTATCGCCCTTCTGTTTCTATCTTCTTCCGAAGAAAATCCAGCAGGAAAATTACTGGCACCTGCCTCATGTGGTCTATGTGCGGATGACGCCCGGAGCCGATATTGCGGCTGTTACCGCCCATATCCGCCGCTGTATCGCGGAGGTCGATCCCCGCACGGAGCCGGGCGATATCGTCGTCCGTGTTTTCGACGAGGAGCTGGGCCTCGAGTACGACAACGAACGCAAACTGACGGCCATCGTCGGGCTGTTCGCGCTGTTGGCCGTCGTGATCGCCCTGATGGGCGTCTTCGGGCTGGTGCTGTTCGAGACACAGCACCGCCGCCGCGAAATCGCCGTGCGCCGGGTAATGGGGGCTTCGCGGGGCGAAATCCTCGCCATGTTCAACCGCCGCTACGTCATGCTGGTCGCCGTGTGTTTCGTGCTGGCTGTCCCGGTAAGCATCTGGGCCGTCAGGCACTGGCTCGCAGGCTTCGCCTATGCCGTGCCGCTGTATTGGTGGGTCTTTGCCCTGGCACTGGCGGGGGTGCTGGCCGTCACGGCACTCACCGTCACCGTCCGCTCGTGGCATGCCGTTAACGAAAACCCGGCCGAATCCGTGAAATCCGAATAAATCAAATCAATATCAACAATAAAAACCTGTTTGTTATGTCAATGCTGAAAGTTGAGAACCTCAAGAAGGTTTTCCGTACCGAAGAGATCGAGACCATCGCACTGAACGGCGTGACGTTCGAAGTGAAGGAGGGTGAATTCGTCGCCGTCATGGGTCCCTCGGGCTGCGGCAAGTCCACGCTGCTCAATATCCTGGGGCTTCTGGACAATCCCACCTCGGGCAGCTATACGCTGCTCGACCACGAGGTCGCCGGGTTCAAGGAGAAAGACCGCACGAAATTCCGCAAGGGGAATATCGGGTTTGTCTTCCAGTCGTTCAACCTGATCGACGAACTGAATGTCTTCGAGAACGTCGAGCTGCCGTTGATCTACATGCGCGTCAAGGCGTCCGAGCGCAAGCGTCGTGTCAACGAGATCCTGAGCCGCATGAATATTTCGCACCGCGCCGAACACTTCCCCCAGCAGCTCTCGGGCGGACAGCAGCAACGTGTGGCCATCGCCCGTGCCGTGGTGTCGAACCCCAAGCTGATCCTGGCCGACGAGCCCACGGGTAACCTCGACTCGAAGAATGGCCGCGAGGTGATGGAACTGCTTTCGGAGCTGAACCGCGAGGGTACGACCGTCATCATGGTGACCCACTCGCAGCACGATTCGACTTACGCGCACCGGGTGCTGCACCTGTTCGACGGCGAGCTGGTCAAGGGTCTCGCCAACAAATTGTAATTCCTGTCCCTGACCGATAAAAAGTTCATTCCATAAGCGGGGAGGCCGGAGTATTCCGGCCTCTTTTGTGCCGTCCCTGTTCGTGTCCCGTGCGGAGCCTGTTGTGTTTCCGGGGTACGGACGGCACGCGGCGGTGCCGGACTGTGCGGCCCGAATACCTTTCCGGGGAGGGGCTCCGGGCATGTCGATGCAGCCACGGGTTGCGGGTGACAGCGGCAGGGTGCAAAGATTCGGGACATAGGCTTCCGGAACGTCGAAGTACATAATTGCCGGTAATTATACGCCCCCGGATGCCGCCCGGAGCCGTTTCGGGTCATTTTAGGTATTTTCGCGTATTGACCTTTTGCGCCGGAATCACGACTTTTGTGAACCCAAACGACCTTGTTTATGAGAATGATTTTGCCCGTATTGCTGCTGCTCGGCGTAATTGGAGCCGCTCGTGCACAGCAACCCGACACACAATCCGCGACAGCTTCGGTTGAGGAACTTTCGGCGGAAGTCGCGGCGCTCAAAGCCAAAACGTCCACCTGGGACAAAGTGCTGGCCGCCCTGCCGAAAATTTCGGGATATGTCCAGACCGGTTACGAATGGAGCGACAATTCGTCGACCTTTTTTATCAAACGCGTACGTCTGAACCTGGCGGGCGCCATCGCTCCGAAACTGGATTACCGTGTCCAGATCGAATTCGCTTCGCCGAAAATCGTCGACGCCTACCTGTGTTACAAACCGTTCGATGAGCTCAACGTCCAGCTGGGCGAATACAAGCTGCCTTTTTCGATCGAGAATACCGACTATGTGCCGCTCAGATATGAGTTTATCGAATACCCCCTTTCGTTGCGCAAACTGATGGGTTTCAACGACCTCTGCGGGCTTTCGGCCACTGGCCGCGACATGGGCGCGCAGCTGTTCGGAGGATTTTTCAAGCGCGACGGATACAGTATCCTGAACTACAACTTCGGCGTTTTCAACGGCGAGGGGCTGAACGTCAAGGATAAGAACAAAAGCAAGGACATCGTGGCGCGCTTTACGGTCAAGCCCGTCGCCGGATTGCAGTTCGCGGGATCGTACTACTGGGGCGAGTACGGCGAGGATTACCTGAAGCGCATCCGTTACGGTGCCGGTGCCTGCTACGATTACGGGCGCCTCGTCCTGCGCGGCGAATACATCTGCGGCACGACGGGCGGCCTCGACAGCGAGGGGTGGTATGCCGTGGCCGGCTGGCGCGTGGCCCGGACATTGTTGCCGACGGTGCGGTACGATACCTTTCTCGAAGACTGCTCCCGCGGTTCGAGCCGCCAGACCAATTATACGGCCGGGCTTACGTGGCAACCTGTGAAATACCTGCGCTGCCAGCTGGATTACACCTACGAAGATTTCGCCGCGCGGGATGTCGCCGGTCGCAATGTGGTGGCACTGATGCTCTCCGGCATATTTTAACCTGAAAAAATGATAAAGATGAAAAAGTGGATGGAACAATTCCGGGTCGAGGACTGGGTGGTGGTCTGGGTGAGCATTCCCCTGCTGGTGCTGGCCGCGGTAGCACCTTCCGCGCTGCCCAAAGTCCCCGCGACGCTGCTGGGCGGCGCTGCGTGGAGCAATATCGCCTGTCTCTTCGCCATCGTGCTGGTGGTGCTCTATGCCGGGTGCCTGATGCTGCGGCGACCGCTCAGGGGGCTGCTTGCGTCGCTCGTGGTCGTCTTCGCCGTCTCGTTGCTGGCGCAGATCGTCGCCAAGATCCCCTCCGTGTCGTATTACGGCTTCGAATCGGTATTCTTTTCGGTGCTCTTCGGGTTACTGATCCGCAACGTGTGGCATGTTCCCGCGTGGCTGAAACCCGCGATCCAGGGTGAATTCTACATCAAGATCGGCGTCGTGTGCCTCGGTGCCACGATTCTCTTCAGCGACGTGATGAAATCGGGTGTCTTCGGTCTGGTGCAGGCGTGCCTGGTGGTCGCCGTCGTGTGGTTCTTTGCCTTCCGGATTTCGCGCCGCATGAAGGTCGACGAACGCTCGGCGATGATCCTTTCGAGCGGCGTGTCGATCTGCGGCGTGTCGGCCTGTATCACGGCGGCCCGCGTGGCGGGCGGCGACGACCGGAAACTTTCGTACATCGTTTCGCTGGTGCTGATCGTCGTCGTGCCGATGATCTATCTGATGCCGTGGTTGGCGCATGCGATCCTGCCGCATATTTTCGACGATCCGCATGTCGTGCAGGAGGTCGCCGGGGCGTGGATCGGCGGTACGATCGACACTACGTCGGGTGTCGCCGCATCGAGCATGATCGTGGGCGAAGTGGCCAACCAGCATGCCGTCATCATCAAGGCTGCGCAGAACGTACTGATCGGCGTGGTGGCGTTCTTCATCGCGCTTTACCTCTCGACGCGCCGCGGCGATAAGGCCGGGCAGGCCCCGTCGCTGGGGATCGTGTGGGAGAAATTCCCGAAATTCATCATCGGCTTCGTTGCCGCATCGCTGGTATTCAGTGTATTGCAGGGAAACGGCCTTTTCACGGCCGATGCCAGGGGCAAACTTGCCGAGCCGGGGGTCGCCAAAATGTTCTCGACGGTATTTTTCTCGCTGGCCTTCGTCTGCGTGGGGCTCGATACGCGCCTCAAGGATATCGTTTCCCGGGAGAACCGCAATCTGCTGTGGGCGTTCCTCGCCGCCCAGGCTTTCAATATCGTCGTTACGTTCCTCATCGCGCTCGTGCTGTTCGGCGTGCTGAAACCGATGCTGGGATAATCCCCGGCAGATGCCTTTCCATAGCCCCCGGAACCGAAGTTCCGGGGGCTTTTCATGCTTCCGGCCGGGCTGTAATGCTCGTCTGTCGTTTGCCGTCCGCCAACCCTGCCCCGTCGATCTGTCGATCCGTCCGTCCTTTCCGTGCGTTCGCTGTCCTGTCCGCCGTGTCCTGCCGGCTCCGTTTGTCTGTGGCCTGCTCTGTCCTGCCTGTCCGGTTTGCGGCCTACACGTCTGTCGTGTCCCGTCCGCCGGTGCCTTGTGCTGCGAGGGATTTTCTTGTCCGGAATACCTTGGACGCAATGCCGTTATGGCCGAATAACATATTTTTCAGCCTTTTTAAATTGTCCGATGGTTAGTTTTGCTGCCATGATCCCGCCGGGACATGCATCCGTGCACCTCCGGCGGCGTGGAAAATTCCAATTCTAACCATAAACAACTAAAATGTATGGCAACAGTAAAAGTCAAGCTCAGGGAATCGTCGGTCGGCGGGAAAGCGGGAGTAATATATTACCAGCTTTGCCATCGGCGCAAATCGCAGCAGATAACTACCTCCATGCGTCTCCAGCCCCGGCAGTGGGATGCAAGGCGCGGGTGTGTCATCACGCCCCTTTCGGGCGAAGCCCATGCGTTGCTGTCTGTGCAGCAGCGGATCGACCGTGATTTGTGTCTGTTGCATACGATCATCCGGGATTTCGAATTCCGGCAGGAGGGGTACTCGCTCAGGGATGTTGTCGATCGGTTTCGCAAGTCCCGGCGGAGCACCGTGCTCGCCTATGTCGAAACGCAGGCCGCAAGGCTCGAGGCGAACGGAAAGTTGGGGACGGCGCGCAACTACCGGCGGACACTCGGGAGTTTCTCCGATTTCCTGGGCGGACGGGACATTCCCTTTTCGCTCGTCGATGAACGGCTTGTGGGGCAGTATGACGACTGGCTCCGGCGCCGGGGCGTTGTCCGCAATACCGTCTCGTTTTATATGCGGATATTGCGTGCAGTCTATAATAGGGCCGTGAAGGAGGATGTCGTGCCACAGACCGATCCTTTCCGGCATGTGTACACCGGTGTCGACCAGACCTGCAAGCGTGCCGTCGGCGAGGATGTCGTCGTGCGGCTCCGGCAGCTGGATCTGACACATTCCCCGTCCCTGGCATTGGCCCGGGATATTTTTATTTTCAGTTATTGTACGCGCGGGATGGCGTTCGTGGACATTGCTTTCCTGAGGAATCAGGATATCGTCGGGGATACGATCCGTTATGTCCGCCGCAAGACCGGGCAGCGCCTCGTTATCCGTATCGAGCCCTGCATCGCGAAGCTTATCGGGCGCTATGCCGGTGCAGGGCGCATATCCGGCTATGTTTTTCCGCTGCTCAGTTCGGACGATCCGGTCAGGGCGTTTTCCCAATACCGTACGGCCCCCGATTATTATAATCGTCGGTTGAAAAAGCTGTCCGGTTTGCTGGGGCTCGAAGTCCCGCTCTCCTCCTATACCTCGCGGCATACGTGGGCGACTGCTGCCCGGAACCATAACATTCCGTTGTCGGTCATCAGTGCGGGAATGGGACATGCTTCGGAAAAAACCACGCAGATTTACCTGGCTTCGCTCGAAAACTCCGTCATCGACCAGGCGAACCGGAGCCTGATAGCATCCTTATACGTGTAAGGTCTCTATATAAGAGATAGTTTTACCTTGATTGCCATTTGATAATCAATTATATAACATATAATAAAAGTTGTTTTTACCGACCTTGTTCGATTATTGTCTGCAAATACCCAAAGTCGGATTAAAAGAGCACTGAATTCATCCACTTGGCGAACAATTCGTGCAGACAATCGGGTCAAAGATGGTAAGTTTTTGATAATCAATTTATTTTCGCATCGATAAGCGGTGCCGGGAACAAAAATATGATTTAAAAAATTTGGGCATATGCTTTATTTTTAGTACTTTTGCAAAAGTTATGAAGGTCTCTTATATAGAGACCGCACTTTAAAATACGGAAGTGTTCTTATGGGAGGCGCGTAATTGATTGAAAATCTTGGTTTTAAGAGGTTTTCGATGTCCCCATGGAACGCTTTTTTCTCAACTGTACGCCTTTCCCGGGTGCCGAATCCCGACTTAACGGATCACAATAATGGACTGTCAGGACACAGATGCCAAATGGTATGTGCTTCGGGTTACCTATCAGCGCGAACTCTCCACCAAGGAGTATCTCGACAAACTGCATGTCGAGAATTTCGTGCCGGTAAGGGTCGTACGCCGCCGGGATTCCAAGGGCCGGTTTTCCCGGGTACGGGAAGCCGCAGTGCACAACTATATCTTCGTCCGTTCCACGCGGGAGGTTATCGACGACCTGAAGACATTCAGGCTGCCGATTCTGCGCTATGTGATGCATCAGCAAAACGGCGAGAACCAGATTATGACCGTGCCCGAGTCCCAGATGCGCAATTTTATTGCCGTGGCCGCCAATATCGACGAACCGGTGATTTTCCTTTCGCCCGAAGAGGTCGCGTTGTCGAAAGGCGACAAGGTGAGGATTAAGGACGGCGTATTCATGGGTGTCGAAGGCACGTTCATGCGGGTGAAAAACACCCGGGACAGACGTGTCGTTGTCAAGATCGACGGCATTACGGCGGTCGCTACCGCTTCCATTCCGTCCGCGTTGGTCGAAAAAATATGATCCCTGGCCTGTAAACCTGCAAAAGGAACTATTCCGGTTCCGATAAATTACTGACATGACACCGAATTACCTGAAGAAAATGTTGCCATTGCTGCTGGGTGCCGATCCCGCCCAGGCCACGAATGTGCAGCTCGTGTCGTTGGCAAAGGCTTTTGCCGCGGGCTATGGGTTGGTGTCGTCCGTGGCGCCTGCCGGGGAATTCGGTACGGAGGAAACCTATCGCAACAGGATCGACAGCTTGTTCTGGGCGCTGTCTGAACGCTCTGAACACGAGCCCGACACAGCGATCCGTAGCCGGATGGTTCATGCCATGTATTCGCTTGCCTGCGAAACGGTGTTTTCCGTCGATCTGCGGAAGAAAAACTGTTGCTACCGGGCTGCGGACGCACTTGTCCGGGATTTTGTGGGCGTCGTCGGTGCCCGACCGGAAAACGGTCTGTTTCAGCAGACGGGCGTCTGCATGTGCGCGGCCGACCTGCTCTATCCCGCTCCGGCTGCCGATGACGAATACCTGCTGTTCCTGAAACGGCAGATGGCCGGCTGGACATCCGCCCTGAATGCTGATGGCTGCTGGCCGGGGGTGTCGTCCGAGGTCGCATTGGAACGTATCGGGGTGATGAACCGGGTTGCCTGGATGTTTCCCGACTTGGAGAACGATGCCGTGATAAGGCGGGCGACGGGGTATTACCGCAGGTGCGTACGTGTCCCTGCCGACCCCCTGAATTTCGACGAGGGGTACCTCTGTACGCTGGGGCGGATGTACGAGGTCGCATTGCAGGGCAATGCCCTCCCTGTCGATAAACCCGCAGCGCGGCGGGTCGCCCGGTTCATGTACGATTACAGCCTGACGCTGCCCGTGCGCGGCGACGCATGGTATTATTGCACTTCTTATGTCATACATTGTATTGCCGAAAGTATCGGGGCGCGACTGGAGGCTGAAATGGAACGGCATATCGCATAAATGAAAAAGCCTGTTGAATTTTCCATTTGATTGCTGTCGATGTAAAACCTCTTCCTTTTCCGGATAATAAAATGAATCAGTATGGCAACGCCTCTTTGCTACACAGTCATCATTCCTTTCTTTATAGCCCTTTTCTTAGTCGGCTGGATCCACCCTAAACTGGTGAAGATCGCCCTGTTAAAAAACATTGTCGATAATCCGGATGCCCGTAAACTCCAGCGTACGCCTGTCCCGGTCTTGGGCGGCGTCGCCGTTTTCTTCGGGGTCGTGATCGCGATCGGGTGCATGAGCGCCGTCGTGGACTGCTCCGGACTGCCCGTCGTGATCATGGCCATGATGGCGATGCTCTATACCGGCACGATGGACGATATTCTGAACCTCTCCCCTTCCCTGCGGCTTTTGATCGAGATCGTCGTCGTGCTGCTGCTTGTCTTCGTCGGCGGCTATTGCATAAACGACTTCCACGGTTTGTGGGGCATCGGGCCGATCTCTTCGTGGTATGCCGTGCCCCTGACTGTTTTTGCCACCGTTGGCATTATCAACGCCATCAACCTGGTGGATGGCGTAAACGGTCTTTCTTCGGGTTATTGCATCATGGCCTGTACCATCTTCGGCATACTTTTCCATCTCGCCGGCGAAGAGGCGATGACCATCCTGGCGGTAGTTTCGGTCGGGGCCTTGATTCCCTTCTTCCTGCACAATGTTTTCGGTAAAACCTCAAAGATGTTCATCGGCGACGGCGGGACGTTGGTCATGGGCACCGTCATGTCCGTCTTCGTGATCGCCATCCTGCAATCCGGCTCGCGGGTCGCAGCCTTTGTCGACCCCAATGTCGGGCTTGTACCGTTCACGCTGGCGGTGTTGTCGGTTCCCGTGTTCGATACGCTGCGCGTGATGTCGACGCGTATGCTGAAGGGCTCGTCGCCATTCCGTCCCGACAAGACGCACCTGCACCATATGTTCATCGACATGGGTTGTTCCCATGTCGCGACGACATTGGCTATCTTGGGATTGAATACGGCGGTCGTATTATGCTGGTGGGCGTTCGAAGCGGCCGGTTTTTCAATCGCCGTTCAACTGTATGCTGTCGTCGGCATGAGCCTTCTGGCCACGTTCGGGTTGTATCATTTCATGCAATGGCATATCCGCCGCGACACGAAATTCATGGGCATTATCCGCCGGCTGGGGTACAAGACCCATATCAGCCGTACCGGAATTTTTTTCTGGTTGCAGCAGGTCATGGATAAGGTTTGATTTTTTTATTCGCGACCCTGTATGTCCGGGACACATTATTTATAAAATATAGATTTAACTTACTGTAATGAAAGGCATAATCTTGGCAGGTGGCAGCGGTACACGGTTGTACCCGATCACGAAGGGCGTCAGCAAGCAGCTGTTGCCTGTTTACGACAAGCCGATGGTCTACTACCCCTTATCGGCCTTGCTGCTGGCTGGCATCCGCGACATCCTCCTGATCTCTACGCCAGAGGATCTGGGCGGTTTCCGCCGTTTGCTGGGCGACGGCTCCGACTACGGGGTTCGTATCACGTATGCCGAGCAGCCGTCCCCGGACGGTCTTGCCCAGGCTTTCCTGATCGGCGCGGATTTCATCGGCAATGACTCCGTGTGTCTGGTTCTGGGCGACAACATCTTCCACGGCTCGGGCTTCACGGGCCTTCTTCGCGAGGCAGTCCGCACGGCCGAGGAGGATGGCAAGGCTACGGTCTTCGGCTACTGGGTCGACGATCCCCAGCGTTACGGCGTGGCGGAGTTCGATGCGGCGGGCAACTGCCTGTCGATCGAGGAGAAACCGGAACACCCGAAATCGAACTACGCGGTCGTGGGCCTGTACTTCTATCCGAACAAGGTCGTGGATGTGGCCCGGGGTATCAAACCCTCGGCGCGCGGGGAGCTTGAGATCACGAGCGTGAACCAGTGTTTCCTGCAGCGCGGCGAGCTGAAGGTGCAGACGCTTCAGCGCGGCTTCGCGTGGCTGGACACGGGTACGCACGACTCTCTGGCCGAGGCCTCGATCTTCGTGGAGGTCATCGAGAAACGCCAGGGCCTCAAGATCGCCTGCCTGGAGGGCATCGCCTACCATAACGGCTGGATCACGGCCGCGAAGCTCCGGGAGCTTGCGCAGCCGATGCTCAGGAACCAGTACGGGCAGTACCTGTTGAAACTCACCGACGAAACGGAATAATAAACTATGATAACGGTTGAGCAAAAAGAGAATAGTCATGTATTCTCGATCATGAAAGGATTGGGGATCATTTTTGTGGTTGTCGGGCATACGTCGTATTCTCCGGTTCATAACTTTGTATATCTGTTTCATTTGGCTGTTTTCTATTTCGTAGCCGGTTATTTCTTCAAGGATAAATATATAGACGATAAACTTTTATTCCTTTGGAAAAAAATTAAAAGTTTGTGGTTTCCGCTGATCGGATACGGAATCGTATTCATGCTGTTGCACAATCTTTTTTTCAGAGCTCATTTTTATAATCCTCAGACCTGCCATTTGTACACACGACAAGACTATTTGGATTGTCTTAAAAATTTTTGTACTTGCGTCACTACGGAGCAATTGTTGGGTGCATTGTGGTTTCTGAGAAGTCTTTTTATCGTTTCCTTCTTGTTCATGATTGGAGTTTGGATTTCTAAACGACTGTCAGACAGATATTCCGATATAATTTTAGGGGGGGGATTTTGTTCGCAGTGGTTCTTTGCTCTGTTTTTGATGCAGAGATACAGCAGATTAATATCCCGATTATACGACGGATTTTATCTAACGAGTGTTATCTGACCGCTGTTTTGTATATGGGGCGAATGTTTCGGAAATACCAGCGATATATGCCTGTTAATATATGGAGTATCGCGATTTTACTGATGTTACTGCTCTTCTTGCAATATAAAAATGTAACGGTGGAAATCGTCAGTTCGATTTTCCCTCCGCTACCCGTTTTTTATTTTGCATCGGTCGTCGGTTGTCTGTTCACTTATATTTTGGCTGTATACATACATAAGCTGCCGACTCTGTCGCGTATTATGATTTATGTAGGAAATGCGTCTTTAACTATCATGGCTTTGCATTTTCTTGCATTCAAAGTTGTCGGCCTGCTCCAGATTCTGATATATGGTTATAGTATTGATTATTTGTCCGCATTTCCTGCGATTTCGGATCGGATAAATATCTGGTGGATTCCATACGTGTTTTGTGGTGTTGCTTTACCGTTGTTATATACAAGTGTTAAGCAAATGCTTGTCCTTCAATTTGGTCGATTATACAATCAACTGATCTTAAAATTTAAACTATGAAAGTCATCCCTACCGCTATAGAAGGCGTGGTTATTCTCGAGCCGGAGGTTTTCGGCGACGCGCGGGGTTACTTCTTCGAAAGCTACTCGCAGCGGAAGTTCGACGAGCAGGTGCGTCTCGTGCGCTTTGTGCAGGACAACGAATCGCATTCGCGCTACGGCGTACTGCGGGGCCTCCATTTTCAGAAGGGCCGCTGCGCCCAGTCGAAACTCGTGCGCGTGATCCGGGGATGTGTGCTCGACGTCGCGGTTGATATCCGCCGCGGCTCTCCCACGTTCGGACGACACGTCTCGGTGGAACTCTCGGGGGATAACAAACGCCAGTTCTTCATACCTCGCGGCTTCGCACACGGCTTTGCCGTGCTGAGCGATGAAGCGACGTTCCAGTACAAGTGCGACAACCCCTACGCCCCCGAGTCGGAGGGCGCTATCGCGTGGGACGACCCCACGCTGGGCATCGACTGGCACCTGCCGCCTGGAGATGTCGTGCTCTCGCCGAAGGACAGCCGCCACCCGCGGCTGTCGGAGGCCGGGGAGTTGTTCGACTATAATACGGATTACTATGCTTAATATCCTGATCACGGGAGCGAACGGACAGCTTGGCCGCTCCCTGCAGCGTCTGGGCGGTGTCTCGCCCCACAACTATATCTGTACGGACGTCGCGGAGCTGGACATCACCGATGCCGGGGCGGTTCTGCGTGCAGTCCGGGAACACAGGATCGACGTTATCGTGAACTGTGCGGCCTATACCGACGTGGAGAAGGCCGAGGAGGCCGAGGCGAGGGCCGACCTGCTGAACCACAAGGCTGCGGGCAATCTCGCGGCTGCGGCCAAAGAAACGGGTGCGACACTGTTCCACGTCTCGACGGACTACGTCTTCGACGGCACAGCCCATACGCCCTATACAGAGGATGTAACGCCTTCGCCGCTGGGGGCGTACGGCCGTACGAAACTTGCGGGTGAACGCGCCGTCATGGCCTCGGGCTGCCGGTATCTGATCTTCCGCACGGCGTGGCTCTATTCGGAGTACGGGAAGAACTTCCTGAAGACGATGCTGTGCCTGAGCTCGGAGCGGGAGCGGCTGCAGGTGGTCTTCGACCAGATCGGCACGCCGACCTACGCCGGGGACTTGGCGCTGGCGCTCTTCTCGATCATCGAAGCGGGGCGCTATGCGGGCAATGAGGGCGTGTACCACTTCACCAACGAGGGCGTGTGCTCGTGGTACGACTTCGCGACGGAGATCGCCGCGGCCGCGGGACATGACAAATGCCGCATCATCCCCTGCCACACGTCGGAATTCCCGACCAAGGCGACCCGCCCGGCCTATTCGGTGCTGGACAAAACAAAGGTAAAACAGACCTTCCAAATGGACATCCCCCACTGGAGGGAGGCCATGCTGTACTGTCTTGAAAAGTTAAGATAACTTACTCCCGATATGCAGTTGATTCCCCCCCCCTCCAAAATTAAAAAATATCTGAAGTATATTCCCTATTTACCTAAAACAATTTGGTTTAACTTTCATTATCTGCCATGGCGACAGGCTGTCAAATTGCCTATATTTCTTTATCGGGCAAAGATACTTCGGGCAAAAGGCAGTATCACAATCTCTGGAGATATATCTACAGGGATGATACGATTAGGGGAGCCCACAGTAAGTCTCTATCCGAGTACCGGATTCATTTGGGAAAATCATGGAGGGCGATGTTCGTTTGCCGGAAAATGTGTTATCGGCAATGCATCCGGGATATCGTTGGGAAAGCATGGAAATCTGATATTCGGAAATAATTTTGGTGCGACTGCAGCTTTGAAGCTCATTGCCTACCATCATATTGAGTTTATGGAAAATGTCCTTGTCGGGTGGGATGCCATCATCATGGATACCGACTTTCACCGGATGAGAAACCGCGAAACGGGAACATTCACCAAAGGATATGCTCCTGTACTTATCGGCCGGAACTGTTGGATAGGATGCCGCTGTACGATACTCAAGGGAACGCACCTGCCGGCCTACTGCACCTTAGCAGCCGGAACGACGATCGGCAAAAAAATCGACGGAGAGGGGTATAAGATCATCTCGAACACATCAGAACTTAAAATCGTGAAGGAAAATTACTATCGAGAACTTGGCAATGATGCGATAGTTTACCCTGTGGATTCTATCAATAATAGATAAATTAAAGCATAGATAATGGAATCGAAACGTACTATCCTGATCACGGGCGGCGCGGGCTTTATCGGCTCGCACGTAGTCCGCCTTTTCGTGAACAAATACCCCGATTACCGGATCATCAACCTCGACAAGCTGACCTATGCCGGGAATCTTGCCAACCTGCGGGACATCGAGGATTCCCCGAACTACGTGTTCGAGAAGGGTGACATCTGCGACCTGGATATGCTGCGGGCGCTGTTCGGGCAGTATGACATCGACGGGGTCATCCACCTTGCGGCCGAAAGCCATGTCGACCGCTCGATCAGGGATCCGTTCACCTTCGCGCGGACGAACGTCCTGGGCACGCTCTCGCTGCTCGAGGCGGCACGGGAATACTGGAACGGAGAGTGGGAGGGCAAATTGTTCTACCACATCTCCACCGACGAGGTGTACGGGGCGCTGGAGCTGACCCGTCCCGAGGGAGATGCTGCGGGCGGGGAGAGCGGCGGCGGGCCCTTCGGCGAGGAGTTCTTCACCGAAGAGACGAAGTACGCGCCGCACAGCCCCTACTCGGCTTCGAAAGCCTCGTCCGACCACTTCGTGCGAGCTTACCACGACACGTACGGGATGCCGACGCTGGTGACCAACTGTTCGAACAACTACGGGCCCTACCAATTCCCGGAGAAGCTCATCCCGCTGTTCATCAACAATATCCGCCACCGAAGGCCGCTGCCGGTGTACGGCCGCGGGCAGAACGTGCGCGACTGGCTGTACGTGGAAGACCACGCGCGGGCCATCGACGTGATCTTCCACAGGGGCAAGGTCGCCGACACGTACAACATCGGGGGCTTCAACGAGTGGAAGAACATCGACCTGATACGGGTCATCGTACGGACGGTGGACAGGCTGCTGGGCAACCCCGAGGGGTCGTCGGAGAAGCTTATCACGTACGTCACCGACCGCGCAGGCCACGATCTGAGGTACGCCATCGACTCGCGCAAGCTCAAGCGCGAACTGGGATGGCAGCCAAGCCTGCAGTTCGAGGAAGGAATCGAAAAAACTGTCCGCTGGTACCTCCAAAACCAAAAATGGATGGACGACATAACTTCTGGCGAATACCAAGAGTACTACCAGAGCATGTATAAGGACAGGTAAGCCTACCAAACAAAAAATCCGGCAAACAAAGGTAAACAGAATGACAGTCCAGGCATCATCGGGAAATAACAAACGCATAGCGAAAAATACTCTTCTGCTCTATTTTCGGATGATATTCATGATGGCTGTAAGTCTATACACCAGCCGAGTCGTCCTGAATACGCTGGGGGTCGAAGATTTCGGTATATATAACGTCATCGGCGGAGTCGTCGCCATGTTCTCCGTCATTTCCGGCGGATTGTCCGCAGCGATAAGCAGGTACATAACATTCGAGCTGGGACAGGGCAATACCGCAAAATTAAAATCCGTATTTTCATCGTCGGTAACAATCCAGATCGGGCTGGCGCTCCTGATCTTCGTATTGGCCGAAATAGGGGGCGTATGGTTCCTGAATGAAAAAATGAACCTGCCGGAGAGTCGTATCGGCGCTGCCAACTGGGTGCTTCAGTGTTCCATACTGACGTTCATGGTGAACCTGATCAGCGTTCCGTACAATGCGGCGATCATCGCACACGAACGAATGCAGGCTTTTGCGTATATCAGCATTATCGAAGTAGTACTCAAGCTGTTGATCGTCTACATACTCGTCATTTTTTCATTCGACAAGTTAAAATTGTACGGTATATTACTACTGGCCGTCGCCTGTGTCATCCGGATTGCTTACGGCATCTACTGCAAGCGAAATTTCAAAGAGTGCACATATCATTTTACATTCAACAAAGCCCTTCTGAAAGAAATGATGGGATTTGCCGGCTGGAATTTCATCGGGGCTTTTGCGGGGGTTTTGCGGGATCAGGGGGTCAATATCGTCATAAATCTGTTTTGCGGCCCGGTCATCAACGCAGCGCGCGCTATCGCATTCCAGGTGAACGTCGCCGTCAACGGATTTGCAACTAATTTTATGACTGCAATCAATCCGCAAATCACGAAAAGCTACGCATCGGGCGACTACCTGTATATGCTTACATTGGTACAAAGCGGCGCCCGTTTTTCATTCTACCTGCTGTTGCTGCTATCGCTCCCGATCATCATCGAAACGAATACGATCCTGACGCTATGGTTGAAAAACGTCCCGGAATACACCGTAATCTTCGTCCGGCTGGTTCTGGTATTCGCCATGTGCGAAGTTTTGTCCGGCACGCAAATAACGGCCCTGCAGGCAACCGGCAATATACGGAACTACCAGATCGTCGTCGGAAGCCTTCAATTGCTCAATTTTCCGATCTCCTACCTATTGCTGGGCAAAGGTTATGCACCAGAGACGACCATGTACGTAGCCATTTGCCTCTCTTTGGGATGCCTCTTCGCCCGCCTCTGGTTTCTTCACCGGCAGGTGGAAATATCCATAAAGTCCTACTTTACCCAAGTGCTGTTGAATGTCTGCGTAGTGGCTGTTCTGGCAGCAATCTGCCCTATAATAGTCTCTCACCTGATGAATGCCGGCATTTTGCGGTTATTCGTAGTTTCCGGCGTATGTGCCATCGCAACTTTGATCGTCATTTACTATGTCGGACTGTCGGTGCAGGAGCGGATTTTCGTGCAGAAAAAAATAGTAGCCAGAATCAAACAGAAATGTTCTGCATAAAAGTATGATCAATATTGCAGATATACACGATTGTTTCGGATGCGGGGTTTGCGCCAAGGCTTGTCCCAAACAAATCATCGCATTGAAGTTAAATAAAAACGGCTTTTACGAACCCCGCATCGAATCGGCGGATCAGTGTATAAAATGCTCGATCTGCGTAGAGGTTTGCGCTTTTGCAGCAGACAGCCAGGTTATAGACCTTAAACCGACAAGTTATGCGGCATGGAGCCTGAACGACGATATCCGCAAAAATTCATCCTCCGGGGGAATCGCTTTTGAAATCGGCCGGCAAATGCTGCAGCAAGGCTTCAAAATATGCGTCGTCCGTTATAATTATGCAAAACAGATTCCGGAACATTATATCGCACGAAACGAGGAAGAGCTGGCTGCATCTGCAGGAAGCAAATATCTGCAGAGCGATACAACCGACGGATTTGCGGGAATAGATATCCATGACAAATACGTGGTGACGGGCACCCCTTGTCAAATCGCATCTTTCCGACGCTACATCCGGCGTTTCAGGGTTGAATCGAATTTCATCCTCGTGGATTTCTTTTGCCATGGAGTTCCGTCGATGCTGTTATGGCAAAAATACCTGCGCACGATCGGCGAAAACGCAAAACTCACGGACATCAAATGGCGAAGCAAACGGCGGGGCTGGCACGACTCATGGGCCATGGACTACACATATTCGGCATCAGACGGAATAGCCAAAGGATTTTCAGCATTATCGGATGGAGATCTTTTTTATAAAATATTCCTAAAAGATATGTGTTTAGGTTCTGCCTGCTACAAACAGTGCAAATATAAACTCGACAACTCAGCCGCGGATTTGCGGGTCGGCGACCTCTGGGGTTCCCGCTATCAGGATAACGAACAAGGTGTCAGCGCGCTGATCCCGTTCACGGAGCGAGGCCAAAATATCGTCGAAATATTGCAAGGCTGCCATATATCGGAGATTTCATTCGAAACGGCAGCGGAGGGACAAATGCGGGAGAACGCCCGACAACCCGGCAATTATGATCACATCATGTCGCTGCTGCGAAACCCGAAAATTTCGCTCAGACAAATAGAGCGCTACGTAACCCGTCGAGAACAATTAACGCGGATAGTAAATCACGCCCGTCATCCGACAGCGACAATGCGCAAACTCATAAAACGCATCGCAAAATGAAAATAGCGACGATTACCTGTCATAACGTTTATAATTACGGAGCCTCTTTGCAGGCGTACGCACTGCAACGGTATCTGTCGCAGGAGGGACACGATGTCGAGATCATCGATTACAAGCCCTATTATCTGAACAGCAGATATAACTGGCGGCATATTCCCGCTGAATCAAGATTATATCCCTATAAAGATTACGTCGGGACACAATGTATCTATTTTCTGCTCAAAAACCGGAAAATATACAAAACGATCGGCCGGAAACGTAAATTCGACGATTTCAGGCAAAAATTCCTGACGCTTACCGACAATACCTATACTTCGGCCGAAGAGCTAAGGGCCACTCCACCGCAGGCA
>OGLT01000716.1_pt1 | contig 22742 bp, 20 predicted proteins | sample 1572911 | NCBI WGS metagenome assembly OGLT01 (sample SAMEA2582014, study PRJEB24529) | metagenome | biome: Human gut stool | place: China | collected 2011 | reverse complement strand
AGCGTGACCGCCGCATGACCATCATGACCACCTGCTTCATCCCCTGCGGCGCAAAGATGCCTATCATCGGCCTCATCGCAGGTGCGATGTTCGGCGGCTCTTCTCTGGTGGCTGTCTCTGCTTACTTCATTGGCATGGCTGCCATCATCTGCTCCGGCATCATCCTGAAGAAGACCAAGGCCTTTGCGGGTGACCCCGCTCCCTTCGTCATGGAGCTGCCCGCATACCATATCCCTGCCTGGGGCAACGTCTTCCGTGCTACCTGGGAGCGCGGCTGGTCCTTCATCAAGCGTGCTGGTTCCGTCATTCTGGCTGCTACCGTCGTCCTGTGGTTCCTGCAGGGCTTCGGCTTCGAGAACGGTGCCTTCGGCATGGTGGAGGATCAGGACAACTCCGTGCTGGCGGCTATCGCAACCAAAGTCGCTTGGATCTTCGCTCCTCTGGGCTTCGGCAACTGGAAGGCTACCGTCGCTTCTGTCTCCGGCCTGATCGCAAAGGAGAACGTCGTCGGTACCTTCGGCGTCCTGTACCACTTCGGCGGCGAGGAGTTGTCTGAGAACGGCGATGAGATCTGGAACCTCGTTGCGGCAGATTACACCGCTCTGAGCGCTTACGCATTCATGATCTTCAACCTGCTGTGCGCTCCCTGCTTCGCTGCTATGGGCGCTATCAAGCGTGAGATGAACAACGGCAAGTGGACGGCATTCGCCATCGGCTATATGTGCGCACTGGCCTACTGCTCCGCTCTGGTCGTGTACCAGCTGGGCGGCCTCATCACTGGCGAGCTGAGCTTCAACTTCTTCACCATCGTGGCTGCTGTCATCCTGGTGGCCTTCATCTACCTGCTGGTCCGTCCCAACAAGTATGTGAACGATAACGAGGTCAAGATCGACGTTTCCAAGATCAAGTAAAAAACTTCTCAAAACGCGCTGAAAGGAGTGCATTGTTATGATGGAGTTCCTGGCTGCTAATTTCAATCTGCCGACGATCATCGTCGGAGCCATCGTGTTTGGCGGTGTAGGCTGGATCACCTGGCACTCTCATAAACATGGCGGCTGCAGTGGATGCAGCGGCGGCTGTGACAGCGGTTGCAGTGGAAACTGCAGCAGCTGCGGCGGTGGCTGCCACTGAGCAATCGCGTAGGAGAAGGGGGCGCGGGTCAAGGCTTTGGCCCGAGCCCCTTTTGTAAACCAAGAGTTAGTGTGATATAACGAAAAGAGAGTGATACGAGATGGAACTGACGTCCGCACACCTGCGCTACCTGCTGGCCATCTATGAGGTCTCGCAGACCCATCTGGACATCAGCTCCCGCAGCATCGCCGAGAAGCTGGGCGTGACCAAACCCTCGGTGGTGCGGGTGCTGAACCTGCTGATGGAGCGGGGGATGATCGTCAAGGAGTATTACGGCAAGATCTACCTCACCGACCGGGGCATCTTCGTGGCCAGGGAGGTCAAAAAGCAGCTGGACGAAGTGCTCGCGCACTTCCCACCGGTGGAGGAAGCGCTGACCGATGAGGAGCGGTTCACCGCCGCCCTCGCCCTGACGGCGGCCCTGCCGGAACGGGTGTTCACCGGCCGGTACGACCAGCTGATGGGCACAGAGGAAACGCCCCCTGCCGCAGGCTGATGCCTTGAAATGCAAAAGAACCGGACTCCGCGGAGTCCGGTTCTTTTCGTATGCGGGTCCTCAGACCAGATAGCCCTCGAAGCAGTGGAGGTCTTCGGTCTTGACGATGCCTTCGAGGTAGAGGCCGTCTTCGCGGTACTCCTCGAGCTGGACGCTGCCGCGCTCCCGCATGGGGGCGGCGAGGCCCAGCTTATCGTAAGGCAGGAGAACGCGGATGGTGTGGACGCGGTCGCTGAGGGTCTCGTCCAGCTTGGTCAGCAGCTTGTCGAGGCCGTAGCCGGTCTTGGCGCTGGTGAGCAGGATGTCGGGGTCGAAGCTCAGCGCGCCGGGCTTGTCGCACTTGTTGTAGACGGTCAGGCGGGGGATGTCGGCGCAGTCGAGGCCGTCCAACACTTCGTCGGTGACGGCCAGCTGCTCCTCCCGCTGCTCATCGCCGGCGTCGGCCACCCGGACGATGACGTCCGACCATGCGGCCTCTTCCAGCGTGGATTTGAATGCTTCCACCAGATTGTGGGGCAGACGGGAGACGAAGCCAACGGTGTCCACCAGCAGCACGGCCATGCCGCTGGGCAGGACGAGCTTCCGACTGGTGGGGTCGAGGGTGGCAAAGAGCATATCGGCTTCGGCGACGCTGGGGCCGCAGAGGGCGTTCATCAGGCTGGATTTGCCCACATTGGTGTAGCCCACGAGGCTGACCACCGGCATTCCGGTCTTGGCGCGGGCTTTCCGGCTCTCGCCCCGGCGCTTTTCCATCTCGGCCAGTTTCTCAGCCAGTGCGTCGATGCGGGCGTGAACGTGGCGGCGGTCAAGCTCGAGCTTCGTTTCACCGGCACCACGGCGGGCGCCACCGCCGCCGCCACCGCCGCCGCCCTGACGGCTCAGGCTTTCGCCCATGCCCTGCAGGCGGGGCAGACGGTAGCGCAGGAGGGCCAGCTCGGTCTGCAGCTTGCCTTCGTTGGTCACGGCACGGCTGCGGAAGATCTCGAGGATGAGCATGGTGCGGTCGATGACCTCGAGGCCGCCGAGGGCCGTGGAGATGTTGCGGATCTGGCTGCCGGTCAGCTCACCGTCGAAGACGGCGCACTCGGCCCCCAGCTCTGCTGCGGCAGCAGCGGCTTCTTCCAGCTTGCCGCTGCCCAGCACGATGCCGGTCTCAGGGGTCTGGCGCTTCTGGGTGACTTCGGCCACGGCCTCCATGTGGTTGGCCTCACACAGCGCAGCCAGCTCGGCAAGGCTGCGCTCGCAGTCCCACAGGCCCTGGTCGAGGGCGAGAAGGATGACCTTCGTCGGGGGAGTTTCGACTAAAATATCGTAAAGTTCGCTCAAAATGATTCCTTTCTGTCATTTGTTTGAAGAATATAGCGATTCGTAGTATTCTCGCGTCAGGGTATAGCACTTGCAGGGAATCGCTGTACCGTCGAATTTGTGGTAGACGGCCTCGTGGTCGTAGACAAAGCCTGCTTTCATCATGACTTTGCCGCTGGCGGGGTTCTCCACGGCGTGGGAGCAGGCAAGCCAATTACTGTCTGTATTCTTGAACCAGTATTCTACCAGAGCGCTCAGAGCCTCGGTGGTGCAGCCTTTGCCCCACCATGCTCTGCCAATGCAGTAGCCCGGCTCCCAGATGCCCTCGGAGAGGTCAAATCCCGGCCATTCATTTCGCTGTGCCGGTTCTCCCAGCAGGCTGTTGTAGATGCTGATGGAGCCGAACACCTGTCCGGTGGCCTTTTCCACGATGGCCCACTGGTAGTAGTCCTCGTTGGGATAGAGCAGCGCCCATGCGCTCAGAAGCTCCTGCGTCTCGGCCACATCCTTGTGCGGCGTCCAGCGCAGCCAGCGGGTGACTTCCGGGTCGTTGGCCCAGTTTGCGTACATCATCGGGGCATCCGACGGCATAAGGCGGCGCAGAAGCAGCCGCGGCGTTTCGATTTCCTGTGTGCCGGCGTGGCGCATGATACATTCCTCCCAACCATTGTAAATATGCATAGAATAGCACAAAACCGGCTTCGGCGCAAGCAAAATGGGCTGCTTCGGGGCAAAAATGCTTGACAAGTGCGCAAACTTCATTAAACTGAAGATGACTGCACAAAAATTCCGTCCCGGGGAAGCCGGGAAAAATAGAGGGAAAAACGAAGGAAAAGGAGAACCTTTCTATGACGGACATCCGAGAGTATCTTGCCCGCAAGCCGCTTTTGTTCGACGGCGGCATGGGTACCTATTATAAAACGGCACCGGGCGCGGACTGCGAAATGGCCAACCTCACCGACCCCGAGGGCGTGAAGAAGGTCCATGCGGAATATCTGGCCGCAGGCGCACAGGCCATCAAGACCAACACCTTCGGTCTGCCCCGGATGGCGGCGGCCCAGATGCCGGGCTGGGAAGAGCTGGCCGAGGCGGGCTGGAAGCTGGCCTGTGATGCCGCTGCCGAGAAGGACGCCGCCGTCTTTGCTGACCTCGGCCCGGCCCCGGACACTGAAGCTGCCCCGGCCAGCAGCGCCTACGGCCTTGTGGCGCAGCAGTTCGCCGCACTGGGTGCAAAGAACTTTCTGTTCGAGACGCTCAGCTCCGATGTGGGCATTGTGGAGGCCGTAAAGGCACTGCGTGTGGCCGTGCCGGACGCCTTTGTCATGGTGTCCTTCGCGGTGCTGCCGGACGGCTATACCCGCGAGGGCCTGCTGTTCCGCAACCTGCTGCGCCGGATGGAGCAGAGCGGCGTGGTGGACGCCGCGGGCCTGAACTGCGTCTCGGCCCCCGGCGCGATGAAGAAACTGGTGCAGGGCCTTGGTGAGACGCTGCTGCCCCTGTCGGTGATGCCCAACGCGGGCTATCCGGTGGTCACCCGGGCGCGGGTGCTGTATCAGGGCAAGCCTGAGTATTTTGCCCGGGAGATGGGGCAGATCGCCGCTGCGGGCGTCCGTATTTTGGGCGGCTGCTGCGGTACGACGCCCGCCCACATCGCGGCCCTGCGTGCAGAGCTGGATGCCCTGCCCCAGCAGACCGAAGCTGCTCCGGCAGCGAAACTTTCCACCGGGACTGCACCGGCGGTGGAAAAAGACGACACTTTCCTGCGGAAACTGAACGCAGGTGAGAAGGTCATCGCCATTGAACTGGATTCGCCCCGGGTGGCCGACCTGAGCGGCTATCTGGACGGCGCACGGCGGCTGCAGGCCGCAGGCGCTGACCTGCTGACCATCGCCGACTGCCCCATCGCACAGGCCCGGATGGATTCTTCTCTCGTGGCCTGCCGGGTACACCAGGAACTGGGAATGTGTGCTCTGCCCCACATGACCTGTCGCGACCGCAACCTCAACGCCACCAAGGCCCTTCTTCTGGGCCTTTACGCCGAGGGCGTGCGGGAGGTGCTGGCCATCACCGGCGACCCCATCCCCACCGCAGAGCGGGACGAGGTGAAGAATGTCTACCAGTTCAACTCCCGCAAACTGGCCCAGTACATCGTCTCGCTGGCCGGGGAGGGCCGGGAGATGCCCTCGGCCATGACCGTCTTTGGTGCGCTGAATCTCAACGCCCGGAACTTTGACGTGGAGCTGCGCCGGGCTGTGGAAAAGCTGGAAAACGGGATGTCGGGCTTTTTGACCCAGCCGGTGCTGTCGGCACAGGCGGTGGAGAATCTCCGCAAGGCCCGCCAGACAGTGGGCGAACGGGCTAAAATTCTGGCCGGCATCATGCCCGTGGTCAGCCAGCGGAACGCAATCTTTATGGAAAATGAGATCAACGGCATCCATGTGGAGGAGGACATCATCCAGCGCTTCGCGAGCCTCGACCGGGAGCAGGGCGAGGCGCTGGGCCTTGAGGTGTCGATGCAGATGGCCCGGGAGGCTCTGCCCTACGCCGACGGCTTCTATCTCATGACCCCCTTCAACCGTGTGGCTCTGATGGAGCGGCTCATTGCCCGGCTGAAAACGGAGCTTCTGGACGCGGAAGGCTGAAAAACGGATAAATCTTTGAAGGCGCCGCAATGAGATGATATTATAATAAAGAAAAACGAACAGGGTCCCTGTAGACCCTGTTGCAGCGAATGCAGCGGGCCACACTCGAAAAGGAAGGGACATAAGAAAAATGCGGACACGGTATACCCTTATCAATATGGTCGTCAATGTGGGTGGACAGCTCATGAATCAGGTGCTGCTGTTCATCAGCCGGATGGTGTTCATCCACTACCTGTCGGCGGCATATCTGGGTGTCAACGGACTATTCACCGATGTGCTGGGCATCCTGAACTTTGCAGAGCTTGGCATCGGCACGGCGATGATATACAGCCTGTATGAGCCGGCTGCGAAGAATGACGAGCATCGGCTGGCGCAGCTGATGAACCTTTATCGGCTCCTCTACCGTATCGTGGCGGTCGTGGTGCTGCTCGTGGGCCTTGCACTGATGCCGTTTCTGGGATTTTTCATCAAGGACAGCAGCGGCATCGAGCATCTGCGGCTCATCTATCTGATGTATGTGGCAAACTCGGTCTGCTCCTATCTGCTGAGCTATAAAAACTCCATCTATCTGGCCTACCAGAAAGCCTATGTCCGCAACCTCTGGGCGCAGCTCTGCGACGCGGTCAAGACTCTGCTCCAGATCGTCCTCATCGTGCTGACTGGAAACTTTATCCTTTATCTGGCGGTGCAGTTCGTGATGCAGTTTATCCCGAACATCATCGTATCGGTCAAGGTGGATAAGGAATTTCCCTACCTGAAAGAGTGCAGGGAGCTGCCGGAAAAAGAAAAATTTCACGGCATCCTGCGGAACATCGGTGCCATGAGCTTCCACAAGCTGGGAACGGTCATCGTCCGGAACACGGACAGCCTGCTGATGTCCAGCTTTGTGGGCCTTTTGTCGGTGGGTATCTACTCCAATTATAAGCTCATCTTGTCCGGCATCGACAACCTGTTGAACAAATTCTCGAATGCCTTTGCCGGAAGTCTGGGCAATCTGGGCGCCATCGAGGACGAGACGCGGGTGTACAGCATCTACCGGGAACTGGATTTGCTCTTCTTCGTGATCTACGCCTATTGGACAGCGGGATTGTTTGCGCTGTTCAACGCCTTTATCACCCTCTGCTTCGGCGCGGAATACTGTTTTTCCACGGCGACGGTGGCCGTCCTCGTGACGGAGTTTTATATTTCGGGCCAGCGGAAGGTCAACCTGCTCTTCCGTGAAGCCAAGGGCCTGTTCTGGTACGACCGGTATAAGCCGCTGTTTGAGTCGGCCATCAATCTGGCAGCGTCGCTGCTGCTGGTGCAGAAGTTCGGCGTGGCAGGCATTCTGGGCGGAACGGTCATCAGCACCGTGACGACCTGCCTCTGGATGGAGCCTTACATCCTGATGCGCTACGGCATCCGGGAAGACTGGCAGGGCAAGCTGAAAGACTACTTTGTCCGCTACGCCGAACGCGCCGCAGTCGTCGCGGCGCTGGCCGCTGTGTCCTACGGATGGGTGAGCTTCTGCCCGGCGAAGAACATCGGCTGGTTTCTGGTGGACGGTGTGCTGTATACGCTGCTGTTCGGGGCTGTCATGGTGGTGCTCCACCGGAACGCGCCGGAGTTCAATCAGCTCAAGGGCCGTGTCACGGCTGTTTTGAAAAGGAGGGAAAGCTAAATGGCAGGGCGGGAGAAGAAACCCCTTATCTCGGTGGTCGTTCCGGTCTATAACGTCGAAAAGTATCTGCCGAAGTGTCTGGACAGCCTGCTGGCCCAGACGTGGCAGGAGCTTGAGATCATCGTGGTGGACGACGGCTCCCCGGACAACAGCTGGGACATCATGCAGGAATACGCCCGGCGGGACAGCCGCGTCCGGCTCATCCGGCAGAAGAACGGCGGTCTGAGCGCGGCCCGGAACGCTGGTGTGGAGGCAGCACGGGGCGAGTGGATCGGTTTTCTGGACTCCGACGATTACGTGGCCCCAGAGATGTACGAGCGGCTCTACTGTGCCGCGGTAGAGCAGGGGGCGCAGATGGTGGTGTGCAGCTTCGCGTATGTGACACCGGACGGAAGGCCCATCCCCCGCACTTCTCCCATCACGAAGAATGAAGTTCTGAGCGGGATACAGATGATGGAACGTCTGGCAGGACCACAGAACTGGTACTATATCACTGCATGGAACCGTCTTTACCAGAAAAAGCTCTTTGACGCTGTCCGCTTCCCAGTGGGAAAACTCCACGAGGACGAGTACACGGCCCACCTGTTCTACTGGCAGTGTGAGAGGGTGGCCATTGTAAAAGAGGCAATGTATTACTACGTCCAGCGGGACGGCAGCATCATGCACACGGAGCCTGTCCGGAAGCGGGTGGAAGGCGCTGCGGGAATGCTGGAGCGGGCAGATTTTGCGCTGGAACACGAGGTGTGCAGTCTCGCGTTCGCCTCCTGCAACGGCGCACTGGGCCGCATCGTTTTTGCAAAGGGCGGATCGGAGGAGGAGCGTCAGGCGCTCAGACAGGTGAGAGAGCAGGCCGACCGGATCATCGACCGGCTGCTCCGGGTGCCGGGACACCGCACCGAGAAGGTGAAGGTGGCACTTTTTCGTCTGTCGCCCGGGCTTTACCGTGCAGCACTGAAAATGCGGCCCGTACGCTGAACGGCAGCTGTGAAAATTTTGTTCCGGACAAAAAGAGATTGACAAAACGCACAAAAAACGCTATATTCTTTTTATAAATGCAAGGAAAAAGAGTGTGCGCTGTTTTTGCCATCCAGAGAGCCGGGGGTTGCTGAAAACCCGGTATGGCGGTGCGGCGTGCTGTCGCTTTTGAGCAGAGGCGGGGAAACAAGAGTAGTCGCCTCCGGGTCTGCCCCACGTTATCGGGGCATCAAGGGGCATACGGCAGAAAGCCGTGTGCAATTTGGGTGGTACCGCGGTTATATTACAGCCGTCCCATGGAACGCTCCGTGGGGCGGCTTTTTTCGTCCCACGCACAAGAAGCCGTTTTCATAAGCATTGCACACCGTCTGAACGGCCTTTTTGCCCGCATACTGCGTTGATTTCCCTTGCAATCCGCCCAGGATTGCTGCGGAAAATCGCCTTGTCTGCGGACAAAAATTCTCGTCATCCGGCGCGCCCTGCTTACGAAAACAACTTCTATTTATTCATCTGGGAGGATACTATGAAAGAACTCGCAAAACAGTATGATCCGAGCCAGGTGGAAGACCGCATCTACCAGTTCTGGCTGGATGGCGGCTACTTCCACACCAAGGCCGACCCCGACAAGAAGTCCTATACCATCGTGATGCCCCCTCCGAACGTCACCGGCCAGCTCCACATGGGCCACGCCGTGGATAACACCATGCAGGACATCCTCATCCGCACCAAGCGGATGCAGGGCTATGCTGCCCTGTGGGTGCCTGGCACGGACCACGCTTCCATCGCTACGGAGGCCAAGGTCGTGGAGGCCATGCGTGCTGAGGGCCTGACCAAGGAAATGGTGGGCCGCGACGGCTTCCTGGAGCGCGCCTGGGCATGGAAGACCAAGTATGGCAACCGCATCGTCAGCCAGCTCAAGAAGTTGGGCAGCAGCTGCGACTGGGAGCGTGAGCGCTTCACCATGGACGAGGGCTGCTCTGAGGCTGTCAAGGAAGTCTTTGTCCGCCTGTACGACAAGGGCCTCATCTACCGCGGCAACCGCATGGTCAACTGGTGCCCCCACTGCAACACCTCCATTTCCGACGCCGAGGTGGAGTATGAGGAAAAGGACGGCAGCTTCTGGCATCTGCTCTACCCGGTCAAGGAGACCGGCGAGATGCTGGAACTGGCTACCACCCGTCCCGAGACCATGCTGGGCGATACCGCTGTTGCCATCAACGGCGATGACCCCCGCTATGCTCATCTGCACGGCTGCCATGTCATCCTGCCCCTGCTGAACAAGGAGATCCCCATCGTCTGCGACGAGCACGCCGACATGACCAAGGGTACCGGTGTCGTGAAGATCACCCCGGCCCACGACCCCAACGACTTTGAGGTCGGCCTGCGCCATGACCTGCCCATCGTCCGCGTCTTCACCTACGACGGTCGCATGACCGGCGCCGCCGACAAGGCTGCTGCCGACGCTCTGTTTGCTGCAGGCAAGAACACCGTCAACGAGCCTCATGTGCTGGACTGCGGCAAGTATGCCGGCATGACCACCCTCGAGGCCCGCAAGGCCATCCTCGCTGACCTGAAGGAGGGCGGCTTCCTGAAGGAGATCGAGCCTCTGAAGCACGAAGTCGGCACCTGCTACCGCTGCCACTCCACCATCGAGCCCATGGTGTCCAAGCAGTGGTTCGTCAAGATGGAGCCGCTGGCCAAGCCCGCCATCGAGAGCGTGGAGAAGGGCGACATCAAGTTCGTGCCGGAGCGCTTCACCAAGAACTATATGAACTGGATGAAGAACACCCGCGACTGGTGCATCAGCCGCCAGCTGTGGTGGGGCCACCAGATCCCGGCCTGGTACTGCGACGACTGCGGCGAGACTGTGGTCGCTAAGAGCGCACCCTGCACCTGCCCCAAGTGCGGCGGCACCAGGCTCACCCAGGACCCCGATACCCTCGACACCTGGTTCTCTTCCGCTCTGTGGCCCTTCAGCACTTTGGGCTGGCCCAATGAGGAAAGCGAAGACCTCAAGTATTTCTATCCCACCAACACCCTCGTCACCGGCTACGACATCATCGGCTTCTGGGTCAGCCGCATGATCTTCTCCGGTCTGGCTTACACCGGCAAGGCTCCCTTCGACACCGTCTGCATCCACGGCATCGTCCGCGACAGTCAGGGCCGCAAGATGTCCAAGAGCCTCGGCAACGGCATCGACCCGCTGGAAGTCATCGCCCAGTACGGCGCTGACGCCCTGCGCTTCATGTTGGTGGACGGCTCTACCCCGGGCAACGACATGCGCTTCTACGTCGAAAAGTGCGAGGCGATGCGCAACTTCTGCAACAAGATCTGGAACGCGAGCCGCTTCGTGATGATGAACCTGACGATCGACCACGTTGCGCTGCCCGAAAAGCTCGAGCTTGAGGACAAGTGGATCCTCTCGAAGCTCAATACGCTCATCCGCGAGGTCACGGACAACATGGACGCCTTCGAGCTCGGCGTCGCGTCCGCAAAAATTTATGACTTCATCTGGGACAACTACTGCGACTGGTTCATCGAGCTGACGAAGAACCGTCTCAACAGCGACGATCAGACCACGCGCGAGAACGCACAGAACGTCCTCTGCTATGTCCTCATCGAGACGCTCAAGCTCCTGCACCCGTTCATGCCGTTCATCACGGAGGAGATCTGGCAGGCGCTTCCGCACGAGGGCGAGTTCCTGATGCTCTCCAAGTGGCCGGAGTACAACGAAAAGTTCAGCTTCCCCGCCGAGGAGGAGGCGATGCAGACCGTCATCGAGGCCATCACCGCCATCCGTGCCCGCCGCAACGAGATGAACGTCGCACCGTCGAAGAAGGTGCACTATACCGTCGCCACCGCGCACGCCGATACATTCAGCGCCGGTATCCCGTTCTTCACGCGTCTGGCCTCTGCCAGCGATGTGACGATCGTTCCGGCTGATGCCGCCATCGACGCCGACGGCAAGGTCGAGGTCGACACCCACGCCGCGCGCATCTTCATGCCGCTTGCCGAACTCGTCGACTTTGAAAAGGAGCTCGCACGCATTGCCAAGGAGAAGGCAAACGCCGAAAAGCAGCTCGCCGGTATCGAGAACAAGCTGAAAAACGAGGGCTTCCTCGCCAAAGCGCCGGAGGCGGTCGTCAACGGTGCCCGTGCTGATGCAGAGAAGCTCAAGGCGCTCATTGAGAAGCTCGATGCTTCCGCCGCCACAATGAAGAAATAAGACGATCTTACAACATCAAAAAAGAGGGACTTCTCTTTCGAAAGAGAAGTCCCTCTTTTTACTGTTTTATGCCTGCTCCCACTCAAATCTGACGCGCAGGCGGCGCTTGGGCCGCGCTTGCGCAGTGAAAAAATCCCGATCGCGTACGACACTGCCGACGCGCAGCGTGGAGAGCAGAAAACCGAGCTGTAGCATGTTGAGCAGGATCGTCTTGATGCCAAAGGTGAAAAACGGGAAGGCTACACCGCCGCTGATGGGGATCAGCGTGAGGTCGCAGCAAAGATAGGCGGCCGCCTGCGTGGTGAACGACAGCAGCACGGAATAGGAAACGAGGCGGGCGAGCATACTCTCCTGCCTGCGGCAGCGGCGGAAGGTGAGAACAAGCAGCGCCGTCAGCAGCGTGACGAGTGCGATGAGTGCCAGCCAGCCGCAGCGGTGGACGAGCAGTGTTAGCGCGTGCGCCTGTAAGTCGACCATGCCGAAGCCCTCCCAGCGGGCAAGGTGCTGTGCGCTGTACGGTCCCACGCCGCCCGGACCGATAAATTTGGCATTTTGCAGCAGTTCACGCAGTACAACGGTTTGATAGCCGTGTCCGTCAATGTAGGAGTGAGGATCAAGCACAATGGCGAGCTGACGCGCGAACCAGTTTGCACCGAGAACAAGGACCCACACGATGTCGGCGGCGAGCGGCAGGATGGTGAGCAGCGTCTCCAACTTTTTGCCAAGGCCGAACCAGCCATTGCGGGCGCAGAAGATCAGCAGCGCGCTGTCACAGAGAAACAGAAAGCCCAGATCGAGCAGGCACGGGACGCGCAGGCAGAACATGCACTGCACCGCGAGGCAGACGAAGGCGGCGAAGACGCCCCAGCCGCGCCGCCCGCGCAGCGCGTAGAGCAGCACAGCGAACATCAGCGGGAACAGCAGCGGTAGGCCGCGCAGGAGAATATGCGTCGAAACATAGGTGTAGCGGAGCCAGAACCCGCCGATGGGCAGGAGACCGAGCAGGATCAATGCGGCATGGAACATGAGCGCAAGCGGCAGGGCGAAGCGCCCGAGCAGCGTAAAATCAAGAAAATACGCCGTGAGCAGCGCTGCCGTACCGAGCAGCAGCGCCACGCTCTGATGCACAGCAAAATAGGACAATTCGTAGTCACGAAAGCTTACAAGCGCGGTGAACGCAAGCCCTGCAAGCGCGATGAGTGCCGCGAGCGCAAAAAGAAGCTTTGGTGTTTTCGGCCGGTGAACACGGTCGAGCGCCGTGCCGATCTCATAGGGATCGCCTGTCAAACGCAGCGATTCCGCGGCGGCTGCGGCCTCGTCCATGCCGCCTGCCATCAGTGCGTCACGCTGGTCACAGAGGTGGGTCAGAAGTTCGTCTTCAACGAGAGGACGCGCCGCTTTCCATCGCAGCTGCTCAGCCGCGGTGCGGGCAAAGTGTGTGAAAGTTTCAGGCAGAGCCAAGGCAGACGCCCCCTTTCAGCACGCGATCGACCGCGGTGGTAAATTCCGTCCATTCCTCTTCCTTTTCGCGCAGCAGCGCGCGGCCCTTGTGCGCTAAATGGTAGTAGCGGCGCGGACGCGCTGCATACTCGTCCTTTTCGTAGGAAATGATCAGCTCCTTTTCTTCGAGCGAATGCAGCAGTGGATAGAGCGTGCCGGTCTTGAGCGCGAACGCGCGCTCGGAGCGGCGGGCAAGCTCTTCGATCATCTGATATCCGTACATGTCCTGCCCGTCGAGCAGCTTGAGCACGAGCATCGTCGTACTGCCCGCGAGCAGACTTTTGTCGACCGTCATACATACGCCTCCTGATAAGTAGATTGTCTACATAGTAGATTGCCTACATAATAGCGGGAGTGCGGCGCGTTGTCAAGCGGGAAACAGGATATTGCAAAAAAAGAGCGATTTTGCTATGCTTGTGGTATCCAAGATAGGAGGGAGAATTTCCATGAACAAGATCACGCTTGGCAAGACGAATCTTGTCATCGAGAAAAACGGGTTTGGCTGCCTGCCGATCCAGCGCATCAGCGAGCAGGATGCGGTCAACCTGCTGCACAAGGCGTATGACGGCGGCATCAACTTTTTCGACACGGCGCGTGCCTATTCCGACAGCGAGCAGAAGGTCGGCGCGGCGTTCTCGACGATGCGCGACAAAATCGTGCTGGCGACGAAGACCGGCGCGCAGACGGCGGAGGGCTTTCGGAAGGATCTGGAGACCAGTCTCCGCACGCTGAAAACCGACTACATCGACATCTATCAGTTCCACAATCCCGCCTTCTGCCCGAAGCCGGGTGGAGAAGACGGCCTGTACGACGCGGCGCTCGAGGCGAAAAAGCAGGGCAAAATTCGCCACATTTCGATCACGAACCACCGCCTCGCCGTGGCGCACGAGGCCATCGACTCGGGGCTTTACGAGACCTTGCAGTTCCCGTTCAGCTACCTTGCCGGCGAGCAGGAGATGGAACTTGTCAGAAAATGCCGTGCGCAGCAGATGGGCTTTATCGCCATGAAGGGCATGGCGGGCGGACTCATTCGCGACGGCTTCACGGCTGCTGCCTGGATGGCACAGCAGGAGGGCGTGGTGCCCATCTGGGGCGTGCAGCGTGAGAGCGAGCTTGATCAGTTTTTGCAGTGTATCCGCGAGGGCGTTGAGCTGACGGATGAGCGCAAAGCGACTATCGAGCGTGACCGCAAGGAGCTATGCGGCGAATTCTGCCGCGGCTGCGGCTACTGCATGCCGTGCCCCGCGGGCATCGAGATCAACCAGTGTGCGCGCATGTCGCTCATGCTGCGCCGCGCCCCTGCAGCGGCGTGGCTCACCGAGGAATGGCAGCAGAAGATGCACCAGATCGAAAACTGCCGCCACTGCGGCCACTGCATGTCGAAGTGCCCCTACGGCCTGAACACGCCCGAGCTTTTGCAGGCAAACTACAAGGACTACTGGGAAGTGCTGGCTGCGAGCCGCGCGGAGGAAAAATGAATCTGGATTTTTCAGAGCGATACGCGGCTCGACCGCTGACGGCGTCAGACGCAGATGCGATCCTGACCCTCTGCGCAGAGAACGAGCAGTTTTACCGCTACCACCCGCCGCTTGCGACAAAGGAGAGCGTTTTAGAGGATCTTTCGGCGCTGCCGCCGGGAAAGAACGCGGCGGATAAGCACTACCTCGGCTTTTTCGACGGGGAGACGCTCGTCGCCGTGCTGGACCTGATCGAGCGTTATCCGAAAAATGACACCGCCTATATCGGTTTTTTCATGACGAAAAAGGAGCGGCAGGGCCGCGGCCTTGGCACGGCGCTGATCGGCGAGCTGTTGGACGAGCTGCGGCGGGAGAAATTCTGCAAGGTGCGCCTCGCGGTCGACAGGGGCAATCCGCAGAGCAAAGCGTTCTGGGAAAAGAACGGCTTTGCGCTGACGGGCGAAGAATTCCCGAACGGCGATCAGGCGTATCTGCCGATGGAACGCGCGCTGTAAAAGTAAAGAAAGCACCGCTGTGCAGAGGGTATCTGCACAGCGGTGCCTTTCATTTTTTGAGATTATTTCAATTCGTAAGTCCAATCTTCACCGTTCTGGCGGTAGAACAGCTCGCTGAGATTATCTTCTTCAAACACGCGGAGAAGGTCGAGCATGTCGGAAGATGCAAAATCGAGCGAGGGGAGACCGGCGAGCTCCGCCCACCAGACCTCGCCCTCGTCGGAAGAGCGCAGCGTTCCGGTGAACTGCTCCGCGCGATAGAGCAGCACGACATGACGCACGCCGTCTTCGCACCAGTCCTTGATCCCGCACAGGCGCGGAGAGGAGATTGTCAGACCTGTCTCCTCCTGAACCTCACGAATGACGGAATCTGTAAAGGATTCACCCTTTTCAACATGACCGCCCGGAAAAGCAACGCCTGGCCAGTTGGGATCTGTGCGGTCCTGCACCAAAACCTTACTGCCGCGGCGGAGCACGCACATATTCATCAGTTCGACGGGCTCAGAGCGTTTCCTGTACAACACGCCCTTTTGGGTTTGAAAACTTGCTTGCTATCCATGACTACTGCGCACTGTGCGGCACCTTTGCCTTGGCGCTGAGCTTGTCGGCGCGGACAGCAAAGACTTCGACCGCGCGGGCCTGCTGCTCGGTGAATTTGTCCTCGCGGCCTGCCATGTGGCGCATGAGGGCGGTCAGCGCGGCGAGCTTTTCTTCACCGTCCAAAAATTCGACATGGCCGACGCCGGTGACGGAGGCGAAGTAGTATCCGCACTGGCAGGCGACATCGTGCTCGTCGAGCGCACCGCGGCAGTCCATTTCAAAGGCGACGGTCGGATTTTTGCGCAGAATATCGAGCTTGCGGCCCTCGCGTGCGCTGTGGCAGAAGAACGAGAACGCACCGCCTTCACAGGCATAGCCGAAATTCAGCGGCAGAAGATACGGCTCTCCATCGTCTACCATGGCAAGATGGATCACTTTACAATCATTGATAATAGAGAGAATTTCACTCAAATCGGTGATCTCGCGGTCGCTTCTTCGCATGGGAGATCCTCCTTTGATCGTTTTCTTCATTTTACAGGGCAGAAGCGCAGATGTCAAGGCGGCGCGGCAAAGAAAAATCAAAAGACCGGCGGTCTTCGACAAAAAAATGGCAGGAGGACAGGCTATACTTTGAGAAACGAAAGGGAAAACGCTTGAAAGAAACGGAGGGAGAGCAATGGAGGTCATTTCATCGGGCGAGGGGCGTGAACTGACGCTCACGCTGCGCGGGGAGCTCGACCATCACGCGGCGAAGGAGGCGATGCGGAAGCTTGAATGGGAGCTGGACGCGGCGCTGCCGAGCAAACTGACGCTGGATTTTTCGGGTGTGAGCTTTATGGATTCGTCGGGCATCGCCGTCGTGATGCGCGCGCTCAAGCGTATGCGCGCCATGGGCGGCAGCGCTGCGATCAAAAGCGTTCCGCCGCAGGCGAAAAAAGTGTTTACCGCCGCGGGAATTTTCCGTATCGTACCGCTTGAGGAGGGGGAAAAGAGCGATGAAAGTAAAACCGAATAACTACATAGCCATTGAATTTCCGAGCCGCAGCGTCAACGAAGGGCTGGCGCGCGCCGCGGTCGCGGCGTTTGCCGCGCAGCTCGACCCGACGCTCGACGAGCTCGGTGACATCAAGACCGCCGTGAGCGAGGCGGTGACGAACGCCATCGTCCATGCCTATCCGCAGGAGATCGGCAAGATCGCGCTGCGCGCATGCATCTTCGACGGAAATCTCCTTGAGATCACCGTGCGCGACTGGGGCTGCGGCATCGCGGACGTCGAAAAGGCGCGAGAGCCGCTCTACACGACTGGCGGTGAAGAGCGCAGCGGCATGGGCTTTACGATCATGGAGAGCTTTATGGATTCGCTCGCTGTGCGCTCAAAAAACGGCAAGGGTACGGTCGTGACGATGAAGCGCAGGATCGCGCTGCGCACGGCGCGCCGATGAACGCCGCGCCGGAATTGCTCGAGGCCGCGGCGCAGGGCGACGAGCAGGCCTGCGAGCAAATGCTGCGCGAGAACAGCGGCCTCATCTGGAGCATCGTGCGGCGCTATTACGGCCGCGGCGTGGAGCCGGACGACCTCTATCAGCTCGGATGCCTTGGATTCATCAAAGCAATAAAGGGATTTGACTTTGCATTCGGCACGCAGTTTTCAACCTACGCTGTGCCGAAGATCGCGGGCGAAATTCGACGCTTTCTGCGCGATGACGGCGCAATCAAGGTGAGCCGCAGCATGCGTGAGCAGGCGGCGACGATCTTCGCCGCGCGCGAAAAGCTCAAAAATACACTCGGGCGCGAACCGGCGCTCTCCGAGCTTTCGGAGGAGACGGGATTCAATGCCGAGGAGATCGCGCAGTGTGAGCTGGCGGTCGCTGCGCCGGACAGCTTGCAGCGCGAAACGGGCGACGGCCTGACGCTCGAGGGGATGCTCGGCGGCGAATCGCCAGAGGACGGGCTCATCGAGCGCATCGCACTGCGCGAGGCCATCGACGAGCTCCCTGAGCGCGAGAAAATGACGATCCTGCTGCGCTTTTTCAAGGGGCTGACGCAGGAGCAGGCGGCGCGCCTTCTGGGCGTGTCGCAGGTGCAGGTATCGCGGCTGGAGCGCCGGGCGCTGGAGAAGCTGAGGGCGTCTCTTTCGGACGGGCTTTGAAGTAGCTTTCGTCCTGAAACTCCGTCATCATGCCCCAGTAGCGCTTGGGCATGTGCGTCATGCGAAGCTTTTCATTTTTGCGCGCCTCAATGGCGACGGTGTCGTAAAAGCGGCGCCAGAGGCGGCGATAGCCTGCCTCGACTTCGTCCGGCTGCGCCATTTCAAAGTGATTGAGCGGCACGATGCGCGACACGCCGCCGCTATAGAGCAGCGCCTCGCGGTGCGTGCGGTCGTAGAGGAAAAACGTCTCGTTGTGATAGCGCTCGCAGAAGTGGCGGCGCAGGACAGGGAGCACACGGTTTTTCGGTTCGATCTCCGCGCCGAGTACGCCGTCAAAGTCGGAAAAGCGGGTGAAGCCGCGGAATTGCTCGACCTCGCCCGAAAGCTGCCGCACGGCCTTGAGCAGCGGCAGATAGGTGTCGTCGCTCAGGCGCGAGAGCAGCGGTGCGCCCTCGCGGTAAAATTTGACGATGAAGCGGTAAATGGCCATCTCCTTGTCGGGAAGGCAGGTGAGAAACGCGCGGCGCAGGAAGGGGCCGACTTCCGGACTTCGCTTGTAGAGGCTGCGGTAGATGCGCTGCGCGTGGGCGCGGTCCGTCGTGACCGCGCGAATTTCAAAAAGGGAGGGCTCGTCGTCCCCATCGCGCAAAATCGCGGTGGGGCGTTCTTTTTTTGTGTAGCTTTCAAACACGCAGCAGAGGAGCCCTTCAAAGCTGCCGTCGTATTGATAGATGATCTCGCGCCATGCCATAGCGGCCTCCTTAGCCGACCTGATCGAAAAGGGATAGCTGCTGTGCCTCGGCCTGTGGGAGCGCGCGGCGCTCCACGGCCATCAGGTTTTGCAAAATGCCCTCCTGCGACAGCTTGAGCGGCGAGGCATAGCGCCCGCCGCAGGTGAGAAAGTATTGCGCACGCTTCATCACGACGCCGAGCTTTTTGAGGTCCTCCGCGCGCAGCGCGCCCGAGCGGCGCGCGACTAAAATGCGCTTGGCGCTGACAACGCCGATGCCCGGCACGCGCAGCAGCGCTTCGTAGTCCGCGCGGTTCACCTCGACGGGGAAGAACTCGGGATGGCGCAGCGCCCAGCAGCACTTGGGGTCAAGGGCAGGATCAAAGTCCGGCGCGCTGTCGTCGAGCAGCTCGTTTGCGCGAAAGCCGTAAAACCGCAGCAGCCAGTCGGCCTGATAGAGCCGGTGCTCGCGCAGCAGCGGCGGCTTGGTGTCGAGCGCGGGCAAAAGCGTGTTCTCGACTACCGGCACATAGGCTGAGTAGAACACGCGCTTTAACCGATAGGAATCGTAAAGCGCCTGCGTGAGATTCAGAATGTGCAGGTCGCTTTCCTTTGTCGCGCCGACGATGAGCTGTGTGCTCTGCCCCGCGGGGGCGAAACGCGGTGCGTGCTTGTATTTGACAAGCTCCTGCTTGCTCTGCTTTGCGCGGTCGCGGATCTGCGTCATCGGGCGCAGGATGGCCTGCTTTGTTTTATTGGGGGCGAGCAGCTTGAGTCCTGCTTCGCTCGGCAGCTCGATGTTCACGCTCAGGCGGTCTGAAAGAAAGCCGAGCTGTTCGACAAGCTCCGGCGACGTGCCGGGGATAGCCTTGGCGTGGATGTAGCCGTTGAAGCGGTACTCGCTGCGCAAAATCGACAGCGCGCGGATCATCAACTCCGTCGTATAGTCCGGCGAGCGCAGCACGCCGGAGGAGAGGAACAGCCCCTCGATATAATTGCGGCGATAGAATTCGATCGTCAGCTCGGCAAGCTCTTCGGGCGTAAAGGTCGCGCGCGACGTGTCGTTCGTGCAGCGGTTGACGCAGTATTTGCAGTTGTAGCAGCAGTCGTTCGAGAGCAGCACCTTCAAGAGCGTCACGCAGCGGCCGTCGGCCGAAAACGTGTGGCAGCAGCCCGCGACGGACGTGGACGTGCAGCCGATCTTGCCCTCCTGATAGCCGCGCCTGGCCCCGCTCGAGGTGCAGGCGGCGTCGTACTTTGCCGCGTCGGAAAGGATCGTGAGCTTGTCGAGAAGATTCATGTTCTCAGCGGGCGGATCTCGCTCTGCGGCGCTTGGGCTGGTCGAGCAGGAGCAGCGTGTTCATCACCTTGGTGGTGACGACGCTGACGCCGATGAAAACGAAAATAAATGTGGAAGCAGCCATGGAAAATTCCTCCTGACAAATAGAATCTTTGTTCGAGTATGATTATAAATCGAACAAACGTTCTTGTCAACAAAAAATCGAACAAAAAGTCGATTTTTGTCGAACGGAGTTGACCGGAGCACGAAAAAAGGGTAAGATGTGGAAAGATCAGGAAAGGTGAAAACAATATGAGCGATTTTAACGCCCGCTATGCTGCTGCGAGAAAAGCGGCCATTGCGCGGGATTTTGCAAAACTCAACCCTGAACAGCGCCGCGGCGTGCTGACGACCGAGGGGGCGCTGCTGCTGCTTGCGGGCGCGGGCAGCGGCAAGACGACGGTGCTCATCAACCGTGTGGCGAATATTCTGACTTACGGCCGCGGGAGCGACAGCGCGGACGTGCCGGCGTGGGCGACGGAGGACGACCTTGCATTTTTGGAGAGCTATCCCGAGCATCCGACGAGCGACGAGCGCAGCCGCATGGTACACCTCTGCGCGCTTGAGCCCGCCGCGCCGTGGTCGGTGCTGGCGGTGACGTTCACAAACAAGGCGGCAAACGAGCTGCGCGAGAGACTCTCTGCATTCGGCATTCAGGGCGCGGAGAACGTGTGGGCGATGACGTTCCACTCCGCCTGCGTGCGCATCCTGCGCCGCGATATCGACCGCCTCGGCTTTTCGCGCGACTTTACGATCTACGACACGGATGACTCCAAGCGCGTCATCAAGGACATTTTGAAAGAGCTGAACATCGACGAGAAGAAGCTCACGCCGCGCGAGGTGCTTTCGGCCATCTCGAACGCAAAGGACGCGATGGAGTCGCATCAGGACTACTCCCGCCGCTGGAAGGACAGCGGCGACTGGCGCAAAGAGGCAATCGCCAAGATCTATACGCGCTACGTGCACCGTCTGGCCGAGGCGAACGCGCTCGACTTTGACGACATCATCCTCCACGCGGTCACGCTGCTGCAGCAGGAGGGCGAGGTGCGCGACTACTACCGCCGCAAGTTCCGCTATGTGCTCATCGACGAGTATCAGGACACGAACCGGCTGCAATACCTTTTGATGAAGCAGCTCGTGGGGGAGAAGGGAAACATCTGCGTCGTCGGCGACGATGACCAGAGCATCTACAAGTTCCGCGGTGCGGATATCACAAACATCCTGAATTTTGAAAAGGAGTACAAGGGCTGCCGCACGATCCGCTTGGAGCAGAACTACCGCTCGACGCAGAACATCCTCGACGCGGCGAATGCGGTCATTAAGAATAACACGGGCCGCAAGGGCAAGACCCTCTGGACCGATGCGGGTGCGGGCGATAGGGTGCTCATCAAGACCGTCTTCAACGAGCAGGACGAGGCGAACTTTGTCGTCAGCAGCATTATGATGGACTACAACCGCGGGCGAAACTGGAAGGAAAATGCCATTTTGTACCGCATGAATGCGCAGTCGAACGCGCTCGAATACGCGTTCAAGCGCAACGGCGTGCCGTATCAGGTCGTCGGCGGGACAAAGTTCTTCGAACGCGCGGAGGTCAAGGACATGCTCGCGTACCTCGCGGTCATCAACAACCCGAGCGATGACTTGAGGCTTCGCCGCATTATCAACAATCCGCCGCGCGGCATCGGCAATACGACGATCGAGCGCGTGCAGGATCTCGCGAGCGAGCAGGGCGTGCCGATGATGGCCGTTTTGCAGCACGCAGGGGAGTACGCCGTGCTCAAGAGCGCGGCGGGCAAGCTCGAGCGCTTCGCCCAGCTCATCGCCGCGCTGCGCGAGATGGCGGACACGATGGAGCTCGCGGAGTTCTATGACGCGGTCTGCGAGCAGACGAGCTATGTGCGCACCCTACAGGAAAAGGGCGATATGGAGAGCCGTGGGCGGCTCGAGAACGTGCAGGAGCTCAAGTCGAACATCGTTTCGTTCCTTGAAAACGATCCGGAGGATGCGACGCTCTCGGGCTTTTTGAATGAGATCGCACTCTACACCGACCTCGACAGCGCGACGAGCGACAACTGCGTGACGATGATGACGATGCACAGCGCAAAGGGTCTTGAGTTCCCGTGTGTGTATGTCGTCGGCGTGGAGGAGGGCATCTTCCCCGGCGAGCGCGTGCGCTACAACGATGAAGAGGTTGAAGAGGAGCGCAGACTGTGCTATGTCGCGATGACGCGTGCAAAGGAGCGCCTGACGATGACCTGCACGCGCCAGCGCATGCTGTTTGGCCGCACGAGCGTCAGTGAACCCTCGCGTTTTTTGGAGGAGGTCCCGTCGGAGAATGCCGACTGGGTCGGCCGTCAGGCGCAGGGCGCGTCCGGCTTTGGCGACACGAGCTTTGACGAGGGAAGCTCGTATTCTACGCGCGGCTACGGTAGCTACGGTCAGGGCGCGGCGCGCTACGACAGCGTCATGCAGCGCAGACCAAAATCGCAGGCGTCGCAAAAACTCGCGGCGCAGAAGCCCGCCGCCTCCGCGCCGCTGCTTCAGCTTTCCTCCGGCGACCAGATCCACCACAAGACGTTCGGTGACGGACTGGTCATCTCCGTCACCCCTATGGGCGGCGATGCGCTGCTTGAGGTGGCGTTTGATACCGTTGGCACCAAAAAGTTAATGCTGAAAACGGCGGGGGTACATATTACTAAGTTGTGATTGCCCCACACCGTGTGGGGATGCGACAAGGGGGGATGTTCTCTTTCCTCGGAAAGAGAACATCCCCCCTTACACCCCCCAAGAGAAAGGGACGAGGGGCCTTCCCCCTCGACCCCGCACATTGGCAGTTTGTGGCTCGAAGAGCTGCACGCGCTGCGCAGTGTAGGTGCGGTGTACATGGCTTCGCCATGAATCCCTACTACTCGTTACCACTCGCAACCGCGCCTTACTATCGTGAGGCGCGAGTGACGTTAGCACGGCGGCAGACTGCGTGCCGAATGCGGCATTGCTGCGCTCGCCGCATTGTGGAGACTGGCGGTAGACGGAAATTAGGCTGTACTTCTACAAGATGGGCAGAGCGGCAGCGGATA
>OGLT01000703.1_pt1 | contig 23175 bp, 19 predicted proteins | sample 1572911 | NCBI WGS metagenome assembly OGLT01 (sample SAMEA2582014, study PRJEB24529) | metagenome | biome: Human gut stool | place: China | collected 2011 | reverse complement strand
GTATGGGCAGAAAAATAACTGTTGATTCTTCTACTTTGGCTAATAAAGGGTTGGAAGTTATTGAGGCGCATTGGCTTTTTGACATGCCTTATGAAAAAATCGATGTAGTTGTACATCCGCAGAGCGTAATTCATTCTTTGGTTGAATATCAGGATGGTTCTGTTTTGGCTCAGTTGGGACTGCCCGATATGCGTTTGCCGATACAGTACGCTTTTTCATATCCAGAGCGATTTGATAATGCTTTCGGACAGCTGGATTTAGTAAAAGCAGGTCAATTGACGTTTGAAGCTCCTGATTTGGAAGCATTTCCGGCACTGAAACTTGCTGTCGAATGTGGTAAAGCAGGAGGTACCTTACCTTGTGCATTTAATGCGGCTAATGAAGAATCTGTTTACGCATTTTTGGACAATAAGATTAAATACATTGATATTCCGATGACTATAGAAAAGATTATTGTCAGACATCAGAATATATTGCAGCCTGTTATTGAGGATATAGAGCAGACAGATGCTGAAACTCGCAGGCTGACCAGAGAAATTTTAAAAAACTTGTAATGAGAGGGGGAACTCGGACATGACAACTATTTTAGCGGCTATTTTTGTTTTTGGTGTTTTGATCACCGTACATGAATTCGGCCACTTTATTACGGCAAAAATGACAGGCATGCGCGTGGACGAGTTTGCCATTGGTTTCGGACCCAACATTTTTCAGAAAAAAGTTGGTGAGACCCTATATAGCTTAAGAATTATTCCTTTAGGCGGGTATAATAAAATAGCCGGTATGGATCCGGAAGAGCCTGACAGCGATGATTCTTTTAAGTCAAAATCTATTCCTGCCAGAATGTTGGTTATTTTAGCAGGTTCGTTAATGAACTTTCTGCTGCCGATAATTTTGTTTTTCAGTATTTTTATGATCAATGGTATTCAAAAGCCAGTCGATCAGCCTATTTTGGGCACGATTATGGAAGATAAGGCGGCCGCGCAGGCAGGCTTGCAGGTAGGCGATCGTATCCTTGCCATTAATGGTGAAAAGATTGCCACATGGAATGATTTGGTAGTTACCTTGCAGAAGTATCCTGATAAGGAGATTACTGTTACGGCAGAGCATCAGGGCGCAGTAAAAAATTATCAAATGACGCCAGCCTATGATGCGCAGTACGGCAGGCCCTTGATAGGTATTTCTCCTACATATGAACAATATCAGCCAGGCGTTGTTGAAGCGGCTACCATGGGCGCTGGCTATATTATATTTGCGATGATTGACGGTCTGCAGAAAATAATTACCGGGGCGGCGCCGGCAGATGTTTCAGGTCCTATCGGCGTAGCTAAAATGGCAGGGGAGATGGCAAATCAGGGCATGCTTCCGCTACTGAACTTTATTGCTTTTCTCAGTATTAATTTAGGCGTTATCAATTTATTGCCATTGCCGGCTTTGGACGGCGGGCATTTTGTTCTGTTAGTTTTGGAAGCAGTACGTGGCAAGCCTTTAGGAGCGCGTGCGACCAATGCTATTCAAATGGTTGGCGTAGCGATCATTCTAAGTATTACTGTTTTGGCGGTGTTTAACGACATCAGCCGATAAAATAAAGAGGTGTCTTTATGAAGCGCAGAATAACCAGACAAATACAGTTGGGATCTGTATTTATTGGCGGTGATGCTCCTGTTTCAGTACAGTCGATGACTAATACGAGGACCGACGATGCTGCAGCGACTTTGAAACAAATTAAGGAACTGGCGGCAGTTGGCTGCGATGTCATTCGTTGTGCTGTACCTGATATGCCTGCAGCGCAGGCCTTACGGGAAATAGTTGCGCAGAGCCCGATTCCTGTAATAGCTGATATTCATTTTGATTACAAGCTTGCTTTGGCGGCTATAGATGCCGGTGTCAACGGACTTCGGTTAAATCCTGGTAATATTGGCGGACGTGAAAAGGTAGAAGCGGTAGTTGCAGCGGCCAGAATAAAAAATATACCTATTCGTATCGGTGTTAATGCCGGTTCACTGCCGAAGGATTTATTGGAAAAATATGGGCATCCGACAGCAGAAGCATTAGTAGAAGCTGCTTGGCGTCATATTCATATTTTAGAAGAACTTGATTATCGCAATATCAAAATTTCTTTGAAAGCACATGACGTACCATTAACGATTTCAGCTTACAGACTTTTAGCTGCTCAATGTGATTATCCGCTGCATGTGGGGATTACTGAAGCTGGTACCGTTAATTCCGGGATTATTAAATCGGCAGTTGGTATAGGTACGTTATTAGCGGAAGGTATTGGCGATACGATTCGTGTTTCGCTTACCGGGGATCCTGTTAATGAAGTAAAGGTTGCTTATAATATTTTGAAAGCTTTGGGACTTAGAGAATATGGGCCGACTTTGATTTCCTGTCCAACCTGCGGCAGGACCAGAATCAATCTGGAAAAGCTTGCTTTAGAGGTCGAACGACGTTTAAGCGAAATAGCAGAACCAATTACGGTCGCAGTTATGGGCTGCGTAGTTAATGGACCTGGTGAAGCCAGGGAGGCCGATATAGGCATTGCCGGCGGTATTGGCGAGGGACTGCTGTTCCGCAAAGGCGAGATCATAAAAAAAGTCAGCGAAGATAAAATCGTTGACGAGCTGTTTGATGAAATTAAGAAAATTTTGGTTGAGAGGAAGATGAAATAATGCGAGTTTCCAAACTGTATGCTCCTACTTTGCGTGAGGTACCTGCAGAGGCGGAGGTTGTTAGTCACCAATTAATGCTGCGTGCCGGTTTTATGCGTAAAGCTGCCGGCGGTATTTATACTTACCTGCCGCTAGCCTGGCGTGTATTGAAGAAAATAGAAAGAATAGTACGTGAGGAAATGGATGCCAAAGGTTCGCAGGAGCTTTTGATGCCTATTGTACAGCCGGCTGAGATTTGGCAGGAAAGCGGACGTTGGGATGTATACGGTGCGGAAATGTTCAGGTTGCAGGATCGTCATAATCGCTGCTTCTGCCTTGGGCCTACACATGAAGAAATGGTAACGACTTTGATCCGCGGTGATGTTCGTTCTTATCGCCAGCTGCCGCTTAGTGTTTATCAAATCCAAAATAAATATCGTGATGAACGCCGCCCGCGTTTCGGTTTGATGCGCGGCCGTGAATTCATTATGAAAGATGCGTATTCCTTTGATCGTGACGAAGCCGGTCTTGATAAATCTTATCAGGATATGTACGATGCTTATACCAATATCTTTACGCGCTGCGGCCTGAACTTCCGTCCTGTTGAAGCTGATTCCGGGGCTATCGGCGGCAGTGGTTCCCATGAGTTTATGGTAATTGCCGACAGTGGTGAAGCAGAGATTGTTTTCTGCACCAGCTGCGATTATGCGGCCAATGTTGAAAAAGCAGAGCTATTTCCTTTGGAAGCAGCAGAAGAAGCAATGCTGACTAAAGAAGAGGTAGTAACACCAGACTGTAAAACTATTGCTGATGTGTGCGCTTATTTAAAACTTCCTGTTGACCATTCTGTTAAAGCTGTTGCTTATAACAGTGAAAAAGGTTTGATTCTTTGTTTTGTACGTGGCGATCACGAAGTCAATGAAATCAAAGTTATCAATACCTGCGGCGTTATTGACCTGGAAATGGCGACAGAGGAACAATTAGCTGCTGCTGGTACTGCCGGCGGTTATATGGGCCCTGTTGGTATCGATAATAAAAAAGTCATAGTAGTTGTTGACGCTACTGTTATGAAAATGCATAATGTTTGCTGCGGCGCTAATAAAGAAGGGTACCATTTCATCAATGTTAACCCGGGCCGTGATTTTACACCAACATATGTAGCAGATATCCGTCTTATTCAGGAAGGGGATCCGTGCCCGCATTGCGGCGGCGAAGTGAGCAAAGCCCGCGGCATCGAGGTAGGGCAGGTCTTTAAGCTGTTTACTAAATACAGCTCTGCTTTAAAAGCTACCTATCTTGATGAAAACGGTAAAGAGCAGCCTATGGTAATGGGGTGCTACGGTGTCGGTGTCAGCAGAACGATGGCGGCTGCTATTGAGCAGAATTATGATGACAATGGTATCATCTGGCCAATCGAAATAGCACCCTATCATGTGCTGGTTGTGCCTGTTAATACAAAAGATGAAGCATCTGCAGCGAAAGCTGAAGAAATTTATATGCAGTTGAAAAAAGTAGGTCTGGAAACAGTTATCGATGATCGCAACGAACGCCCCGGTGTTAAATTTAAAGATGCTGATCTTATCGGCTATCCGCTGCGCGTTGTAGTTGGGCCGAAAACATTGACTGAAGGTAAGCTGGAAGTTAAAATTCGTAAAACAGGCGAGATCAGATATTTGCCTTTAGATGGCGATTACGTACAAGATATCAAAAATATTATCGCAGAACTTGCTTTTTCAAAATAAAAGATTAAACTGACAGTAAGGAGGTGCCGATAATGAGTTCTCATGATTGGGAGATGCTTATTCGTCTATTATTGGCCGCTTTTTTAGGCGGAATAGTCGGCATCGAACGCGGCAGCGGCGATAGACCGGCTGGCTTTAGAACACATATTTTAGTTTGTGCCGGTGCGGCGTTATTTATGCTGGTTTCTATGTACGGTTATGATGATTACCCTATGCATGGGGAAGAATTCCCGCGCAATCGTGATTCTTCCCGTATTGCTGCACAGGTAGTTAGCGGTATTGGTTTTCTTGGTGCCGGTACGATAATGCATGAGGGAGTTACCGTACGTGGTTTAACAACAGCTGCCAGCTTGTGGATGATTTCGGCCATTGGGTTGGCTGCCGGTGCTGGGATGTATGTTTTAAGTATTGGTTCTACGGCGGTAATGATGGTTACTTTGGTAACTTTTCACAGCTGGGAAAAACGTTTTGCCGGCAGCAGCAGAAATGCCCGCCGCTTTATTCGGATTGTTGCCGAAAATGAACCCGGTATTATAACGAATATTACTGCGTATTTGACTGAAAATGGCGTGAAGGTACGCACTTTAAACGTAAAAAACAACTCCAGAAAAAATGAGGTAGTTTTAGAGCTGTATCTCAAAATAAGTAAAGATAGAGATGATATTGATATTATTCGCGGTTTACAAAGTATTGAAGGCATCATTACTTTAGAGAACGTTGGTTGATTGGTAAGAAAGGACGCAAGCATGAAGGCGAAATATTGTATTGTTCCTGATAAAAATAAATTTTTTGCTTTTTTAGCCGAGCAGTCCTTAACGGAAGCAGAATTATTGCGTGCTCGTTTAATCCAGCCGGAGAAAATCTTTATGGATATCGAGGCTGCCGTGTGGCAGATAGAGTATAAAGCAGTTGCTCCCGTGACAGAAACTTTACTTGCAGCGGTGGCAAATAAGCTTACCGCTGCTTTTAATTTAAAAAAAGTGGAGCTGCAGCAGACAAATCTGCTGGAAACTTCCGTTGTGGCTGAATCGGTTAAAACAGAAAATAAGCTTGAAACAGAAAATAAGTCTGTGCAGGTAGAGCCGGAGCGTGAAGAAATTCCTTTGCCGCCGGAAGAACCTGAAGCAGTTGAAATAGGAGAAGCTGCCGCATTTGAAGCAGTACCTTCGTGTGAGGCAGAGCGTAAAGACGATGCTTATGAAAAGGCTTATAACCTTCTCTATGGAGGGAATAAAAAAGCAGACGGCCTTATTTTTGGTAAAGCATTTAAAGGTAAGCCCAGGCCGATGATCGACGTTATCGAAGAAGAAAATCGAGTCGTAGTAGAAGGTGCTTTTGTAAAAAGCATTGATAAGGACGGTAAGCTGACTGCTTTTATTGAGCGAGTCCTGCGTACCGGCAATGTGATGCTCACTTTTAATTTGAGTGATGAAACCAGTGGACTTTATGTTAGAATGCGTTTTGAAAATCTGGAAGAATGTCTGCAGTTTAAAAAGAAGATCAAACCGGGGATGCAGCTGCGTATTATGGGTAATGTTGCTCCTGACAGATTTTTGTTTGATGAAATGGTCATCAGTCCTCAGGGTATTATAGCTGTTCCTAAAAAAGAACGTATGGATAACGCTGAAGTTAAACGTGTCGAGCTGCATTGTCATACAAAAATGAGTAAGATGGATGGCGTAACACCAATGGAAGATTTGGTGGAGACAGCGATAAAATGGGGGCATAAAGCTCTTGCCATCACAGATCATGGCGTTGTACAGGCTTTTCCGTTCTGCTTTGATGTAGCTGAAAAAGCGGATATCAAGCTGATTTTCGGTATGGAAGGTTATTTGATGAACGACGACGGCCATGATATCGATCTGGAGCCGACGGATACGATCAAGAAAAGCCGTATCAAGAAGGTCAAAAATAACCACATTATCATTTTAGCAAAGAACGAAACAGGTCTGCGTAATCTGTATAAACTGGTAACAATCAGTCATTTGCGTTATCTGCATAAACGGCCGATGCTGCCGCGTGAGGTTATCGAAGAATATCGCGAGGGTTTGATCCTGGGTTCTGCCTGTGAAGCTGGTGAACTGTACAGGGCTATTTTGGCAGGTCGTCCCGATGAAGAATTAGAGAAAATAGCTTCTTTTTATGATTATCTGGAAATTCAGCCAACCGGAAATAATATGTTTTTAGTCAGACAGGAGCGCTGCACAGTCAAACAGCTGCAAGAGCATAATAGGAAAATTTATGAACTTGGTAAAAAGCTGGGTAAGTTGACTGTCGCTACATGTGACGTGCATTTTTTGCATCCGGAGGACGCGCAGCTGCGGGCTATCCTGCAGGCTGGGCAAAATTATTCTGATGCTGATCAGCAAGCACCTCTTTATTTCAGGACAACAGAAGAAATGCTCAAGGAATTTGAGTATTTTGGTAAAGAAATTGCTTATGAGTTGTGTGTAACCAATCCGAATAAGATTGCGGAGATGGTAGAAAAAATCAAACCTGTTCCTGATCGTGATCAGCTGTATTCACCATTTATACCTGGGGCAGAAAAAGCTATCAAGGAAATGTCTTATCAGCGTGCGCACGAATGGTATGGTGAAAATCTGCCTCAGGTAGTCAGCGACAGACTGAAAATGGAGCTCGATTCCATTATCAATCATGGGTTCTCAGTTCTGTATTATATTGCACATAAGCTCGTAAGAAAATCTTTGGACGATGGTTATCTGGTTGGGTCCCGTGGTTCTGTCGGTTCTTCTTTTGTAGCGACTATGATCGATATTACAGAGGTCAATCCGCTGAAACCGCATTACCGCTGTCCACAATGTAAACACAGCGAGTTCTTCATGAAAGAAGAAGTTGCGTCAGGTTTTGACTTGCCTGCTAAAGCATGTCCTGAGTGCGGTACAGAGATGATCCGTGATGGGCACGATATTCCGTTTGCCGTGTTTATGGGTTTCCATGGTGATAAAGTACCTGATATTGATTTGAACTTTTCCGGAGATTATCAGCCGACAGCACATAAATATACAGAAGAACTTTTCGGACGCGATAATGTTTGCCGCGCCGGTACGATTTCAACGATTGCTATCAAAACGGCTTTCGGTTATGTCAAAAAATATTATGAGGCAAAAAATCTGCATGTGCATTCGGCACATGTTGCAGGTCTTGTAGAAGGCTTTGCCGGTATTAAACGAACTACTGGCCAGCATCCAGGCGGTATCATGGTTGTACCGCGCAATATGGATATTCATTATATTTCGCCGATGAACAGACCGGCCGATGAAAAAGATTCGGAAACAGTAACCACTCACTTTGATTATCACTCGATCAACGACCGTCTGGTTAAGCTTGATATACTTGGTCACGACGATCCGACGGTTATCAAAATGCTGGAGGAATTGACAAATATTCCACCGCAGCAGATACCCGTCGGCGATGAAAAAACTATGTCTATCTTCCGTTCGACTGAGGCTTTCGGCGTAACACCTGAGCAGATCGGCAGTGCCGTTGGCACTTATGGTATTCCTGAATGTGGTACACAGTTTGTACGGCAGATGATTCAGGATGTTCAGCCTAAAAATTTCAGTCAGGTTGTCAGGGTATCAGGCTATTCGCATGGTACTGATGTATGGCTGAACAATGCGCAGGATCTGATTCGCGAGGGTAAACCCAGTGAGGAAACGATTTCGACGCGTGATGATATTATGACTAATCTGATCGCGAAAGGCGTAGATCCCAGTATGTCCTTTAAAATTATGGAATATGTTCGTAAAGGCAAGGCAGCTAAAGGCGGTCTGGAAGCACCCATGCTTGAAGCGATGCGTGCCGCAAAGGTGCCGGAATGGTATATTGAATCCTGTAATAAGGTCCAGTATCTTTTTCCGAAGGCGCATGCAGTGGCATATGTTATGATGGCTTATCGTATAGCATACTGTAAAGTGCATTATCCACGTGAATTCTATGCGGCATACTTTACTGTGCGTGCACCGGACTTTGATATGGATCATGTTGTCAAAGGCGTTGATTATATGAAACGTTATATTAAAGATGTTTATGCACAGGGCTATAAAGCAAGTAACAGAGATAAAGATACGGTGACGTATCTGGAGTTGGTGATTGAAATGCTGGCTCGTGGTTTTGAAATGGAACGTATCGATTTGTATAAATCCCATCCGACGCGTTTTACCGTCACTGAAAAGGGATTGAGGCCGCCGCTTGCTGCTTTGGGAGGAATTGGTGTTACTGCCGCTCAAAGTATCAGCGAAGCCAGAGAAATCGGTCATCCTTTTATTTCCCAGGAAGATCTGCGGGTAAGAGCCAAGGTTGGTAAAGCTGTAGTTGAAAAATTGGCAGAACACGGAGCCTTAGGGGATTTGCCTGAAACAGATCAGATAGATTTATTCTGACATTAGGAGGCGATTAGTATGTTAGAAGCAGGAGTAAAAGCACCGGAATTTTCGTTGCAGGACAAAGATGGTAATATTGTGAGCCTGAAGGATTTTTTAGGGAAAAAAGTAGTTGTCTATTTTTATCCTAAGGATTCTACACCGGGGTGTACACGTCAGGCCTGTTCTTTTCGCAATAATTACGGTGAGTATAAAAAAATGGGCATTGAGGTTATCGGCATCAGTAAAGACAGCGTAAAATCTCATGCTAATTTTGCCGCGAAACAGGAGCTGCCTTTTATTCTTTTAGCTGATCCTGAACGTCAGGCCATCGAAGCTTATGATGTATGGCAGGAAAAGAAATTGTATGGCAAGGTATCAATGGGAGTAGTGAGAACGACTTATATCGTTGATGAAAAAGGTATGATCGAAAAAGCATATCCCAATGCTAATCCTGATACTAATGCTGAAGAAATTTTAGCCTATTTGAAAGGTTGAGAATCAAAAGCGCGTTCTTGTATAAGGACGCGCTTTTTGATAAATACTTGCAGGAGGATACGATGCAGATAATTATTTCCCCAGCAAAAAAAATGCGTATTGATAATGATGACCTTGTTTCTGCGGCAGAACCGCGCTTTTTAAAAGATACAGAAGTTTTACTGGCAGAGCTGAGAAAGATTCAGTATGATGATCTAAAAAAGTTGTGGCAATGTAACGATGAGATTGCGGCATTAAACTATAAGCGTTTACAGACTATGCGTCTGCGTGCTAATCTTACCCCGGCAGTATTGGCTTATGACGGTATCCAGTATCAATATATGGCACCGCGTGTTTTTGAAAATGCACAGCTTGATTATGTGGCAGAACATTTAAATATTTTATCAGGGTTTTATGGTATTTTAAAAGCAATGGACGGTGTTGTTCCTTATCGTTTGGAGATGCAGGCAAAGCTGCCGGCTGCCGGGTGTAAAAATCTGTATGATTTTTGGGGAAGCAGGCTTTATTTTGAGCTGACGCAAAACGATAAAAGCATTCTTAACCTGGCATCAAAAGAATACAGTAAAGTTATAGAAAAATATTTGACACCGGAAGTGGAATATGTCAGCTGTATTTTTGGCATTTGGCAGGACGGTAAAGTAAAGGTTAAAGCTACTGAAGCGAAGATGGCCCGTGGTGAAATGGTGCGCTGGTGTGCCGAGCATAATATTTCATACATTGAAGACACAAAAAAATTTGACTGTTTAGGATATAAATATCAGAAGGAGCAATCCACCGCAAAGGAATTTGTTTTTCTGAAAAACTGAAATTTGTGACTGGGCTTGATAAAAGTTTGAATTTTGCCATATATATTGTAGGGAAGTTAACAAAAAACTTGTAATTAATCTTACAGGGTGGTATAATATAAGCAGAAAATTTATGACTTCTTTTGAGAGAGTGGGTGCTATACCCGCTCTTTCCGCTTATTTAAGATAAATTACAGACCGGAGGTGAGTATTGTGCAGAAGGAAGCTCTGGAAGCTTTGATTGCTGATTTGGTAACGCCGCTCTTAGATGGTACCGATCTGACTTTGGTAGATGTAGAATATGTGCGTGAAAAAGATTGGTATCTGCGTATCTACATTGATAAACCGGGTGGAGTTGAAATCGACGATTGCCAATTAGTAAGTGAAAAACTGACTACAGTTTTAGATGAAAAAGACCCGATTAAAGAGAAATATTACCTGGAAGTTTCATCACCCGGCATTGACCGCCCGTTGAAAAAAGATAAAGATTTTACAGCAGCTTATGGAAGTAAAGTTGATATTTCCTTTTTTGCTCCGTGGGAAGGCTTAAAAGATCTGGTTGGAATTTTAATAAGTCACAGCGATGAGACAATAGAAATAAAAACGATTATCAAGGGAAAAGAAGCCAAAAATCCGGTCAGCATTGACCGAAAACTTATCGCAATGATCAGACCGCATATTGATTTTTAAAGATTATAAAGTATAGGAGGATTAAGAAACGTGAACGCAGATTTTATTCTGGCAATAGGGGAATTGGGAAAAGAGAAGGGGATTGATCCGGAACTCCTGTTCCAGGCGGTCGAAGAAGCTCTTGTAACAGCTTATAAAAAGAATTTTGGTTCTAACCAGAATGTCCGTGTTGATATGAACAAAGTAACAGGTGAACTTCACATATATGCACAGCGTCATATTGTGGCAGAGGTAGGCGACGATCCTAATGAGATTTCTCTGGAGGAAGCCCGTAAAATAGATCCTCGCTATGAAGTCGATGATATTGTAGAAACTGAGGTGACACCACGTAACTTTGGTCGTATTGCAGCACAAAATGCCAAACAGGTTGTTGTACAGCGTATCCGTGAAGCAGAACGCGGCATGGTTTTCGAGAAATTTTCCAGCAGAGAGAATGATATCGTAACCGGTATCATTCAACGTATGGAAAATAAAAATGTTTATATTGATTTAGGTAAGGCCGAGGCTATTTTGACTCCTAACGAGCAGATCCCCGGAGAAATTTATCAATATCATGATAGGATGAAAACCTATATCGTGGAAGTAAAAAAGACCAGCAAAGGCCCACAGATTATGGTTTCCCGAACACATCCGGGATTGCTGAAAAGACTGTTCGAGCTGGAAGTTCCTGAAATTCACGACGGATTGGTCGAGATCAAGTCAGTAGCTCGTGAACCTGGTATGCGTTCTAAGATATCCGTTTATACTAAGGATGAGAATATTGATCCGGTCGGCGCCTGTGTTGGACATAAAGGTATGCGTGTTCAGACTATTGTTAATGAGCTGCGCGGTGAAAAAATCGATATCGTCAAATACAGTTCCGAGCCTGACCAATATGTGGCTAATGCCTTATCGCCAGCTAAGGTTGTCAGTACTGAAGTTCTGGAAGAAGAAAAAATCTGCCGCGTTATAGTGCCTGACTATCAGTTGTCTCTGGCAATTGGTAAAGAAGGACAAAACGCACGTCTGGCAGCGAAGCTGACAGGCTGGAAGATAGATATCAAAAGTGAATCTCAGGCTGCCGAAGAAGCAGAACAGGGAGCACAAGAAGTTGGTGTAGCCTATGAAGCAGACGAAGATTAAAAAGATCCCTCAACGTAAATGTGTGGGCTGTAATGAAATGAAAGAGAAAAAAGCTCTGCTGAGAATAGTACGTTCTCCGGAAGGTGAGATAAGCCTTGATTTGACTGGGAAAAAGGCAGGTCGTGGAGCTTATGTTTGCCAATCTAAAGAATGCATCACAAAAGCAGTGAAGGAAAAACGTTTGGAACGGGCCTTGGAAAAGCCGGTCAGCGAAGAAGTTTATGCCAAATTGCTGGAGGATTTGCCTGATGGCGAATAATGGTGTGACTTTTGCCTTAGGATTGGCACAGAAAGCAGGTAAACTGGCATCAGGCGACTATGCTGTAAGATCTGCTCTGAAAAACGGTAAAGCTAAGCTATTGCTTGTGGCCGCAGATGCTGCTGAAAATTCTAAAAAAGATATGTATTTTATGGCAGAGATGTCTGATACACCCGTGGTTGAATGCCTGACCAGAGATGAACTGGGCTGGGCGATTGGCAAGGCTAAAAGAACCGCAGTAGTTGTTTTGGATAACAGCTTTGCGAATATGATAAATAAAAATATATGACATAAATACGCTTGGAGGTGGATGAATGGGTAAGCATAGAGTATATGAGATAGCAAAAGAACTTGGTAAAACAAACCAGGAAGTAATCGATATTTTAGCTAAAAATAACATTCAGGTAAAAAGTACGTTAAGCACTGTAGACGATACGGTTAGAGATTTGGTAGTGAAAAACTCGGCCAGGAAGCCTGTACAGGAGAAGAAGGCTGCTCCTGCACCGCAACATATAGTGAAAAAAGAGCCGGTTAAGCAGGCTGAAGCTGCTCCGAAGCAGGTGCAAACTCAACCGAATTCCGCTGCGAATACACAGCGTCCGCAGCAACAACAGGGTCAGCGTCCCAACAATCAGGGACAACGTCCTAATAATCAGGGTCCGCGTCCTGCTGCCGTTAATCATCAGCAGGGGCAGAACGCAGGTCAAAACCGTCCTAATCAGGGCATCAGCCAGCAGAATCGTCCTAACAACCAACAAGGTCAGCGCCCACAGCAACAGCAGGGGCAACGTCCTAATACCCAAAATCAAGGTCAGAGGTTTAATCAAAACCGTCCTAACCAGGGCGTTAATACGCAAAATCGTCCCAATAATCAACAGGGACAACGCCCGCAGCAGGGAAACAGACCGCAGCAGCGTCCTCAGGGGGGCATTTATATAGGCCCGCGTGGGCAGCAGCCTGGTCAGCATAATGCTAACGCAGCGCGCCCGCAGCAGCAGGGTAATGCGCGCCCGCAACAGGGAAATATGAATAACAATAATAATGCACGTCCGCAGCAAGGCGGTACCGGTGCACAGCGTCCGCAGGCCAATACTGCTCGTCCTGCTGGTGCCAATAATAAACCTTTTAATAAAAATGCCCGTAAAGATAAACCGCAGATCAAAGGTTCTTATGCAACTAAAGACAGCCGTCCTAACCGCAGTAATAATCATATGGGACGCAGTAATAAACGCCAGGGCGGCAATAATAATGTTCCGCGCGTGCAGCAGCCTGTAGTAGAGGTTCAGAAACCTACTTATGTAGAGATCGGCGAAACTATCAATGTCAAAGATTTTGCCAACCTGCTGAAACGTGAAGTCAGCGAAGTTATCAAATCTTTGTTCATGTTGGGCGTGATCGTTACTATCAATCAGGATATCGACTTTGATACGGCATTGTTGGTCGGCAGTGAATTTGATGTCGAAGTTGCCGCGTTACCGCCTGAAGAGGATCCGACTGAAATTCCGGAAGTGGAAGATGATCCGGCTAAACGTTTGCCGAGGCCGCCGGTAATCACTGTTATGGGTCACGTTGACCATGGTAAAACTTCTCTGCTTGACGCTATTCGCAAGGCTAATGTTACAGCAAGAGAAGCTGGCGGTATTACGCAGCATATCGGTGCTTATCAGGTTAATTATCAGGGCAAAAAGATTGTTTTCCTTGATACTCCCGGTCACGAAGCTTTTACAGCTATGCGTGCGCGTGGAGCACAGGTAACAGATGTTGCTATTTTGGTAGTTGCTGCAGATGACGGTGTTATGCCGCAGACGCTCGAAGCTATTAACCATGCAAAAGCAGCAAAGGTACCTATTATCGTTGCCATTAATAAAATGGATCGTCCCGGAGCTAATCCGGATCATGTAAAACAGCAGCTTGCTGAGCATGAGCTGATCCCGGAAGACTGGGGCGGCGATACTATCATGGTTCCGGTTTCCGCACATCAGAAAACAGGTATTTCCGAACTGTTGGAAATGATTCTGCTGGTTGCAGAAATGCAGGATCTGAAAGCTAATCCAAGTCTGCCTGCTCATGGTACGATTATTGAAGCGCAGCTTGATAAAGGCCGCGGCCCTGTCGCTACTGTTTTAGTTCAGCGCGGCACTTTGCAGATCGGTGATACTATTATTGCCGGTACTGCTTATGGCAAGGTGCGTGCAATGGTCAATGACCGTGGTGAAAAAGTCAAAAAAGCACTGCCTTCTACGCCTGTAGAGGTTTTAGGCTTGAACGATGTGCCGCTGGCAGGTGATATTCTTGATTCTACTGATGAAAAGATTGCCCGCAGTGTTGCTGAAAAGCGTGTTGCGAAAAAACGTATTGAAGAAATTCAGCAGAATTCCAAAGTTTCGCTGGATGATTTGTTCCAACGTATTCAAGAGGGCGAGATTAAAGACCTGAATATCGTCGTTAAAGCCGACGTTCAAGGTACTATCGAAGCTTTGCGTTCTTCTTTGCAGAATATAAAAAATGACGAAGTTAAAGTCGTTGTTGTACATGCTGGTGTAGGTGCTATTACCGAGTCCGATGTTATGCTGGCCTCAGCCGCCAATGCCCTCATTATCGGCTTTAATGTTCGTCCTGATGCTAACGCCCGTAAAGCAGCGGAAGCAGAGAAGGTAGATGTTCGGACTTACCGCGTTATTTATGACGCTTTGAATGACGTTGAAGCTGCTATTAAAGGTATGCTGGCACCGAAATTCCAGGAGACTATCCAGGGCCGTGTAGAGGTTCGTCAGATGATCACTATTTCGAAAATGCTGATTGCTGGCTGCTATGTGCTGGAAGGTAAGATCACCAATACTTCTAAAGTGCGCGTAGTTAGAGACGGTATCGTCATCAACGAAGACGAAATCGACACTTTACGACGTTTCAAAGACGATGTGAAGGAAGTCGCTGCAGGCTATGAATGCGGTGTTACTTTGGAAAAATTCCGCGATTTGAAAGAAGGCGACGTGTTCGAAGTCTTCACTATGGAAGAAGTCGCCGTCGAATAGGTGAACTATGGCTAGATTAAGAGTAGAAAAAGTACAGGAAGCAATCAAACAGGAGCTTAGTAAAATGCTGCTGATGGATATCAAAGATCCACGGATCCAGTTTGTTACCATTACCGGTGTTGAGCTTACTGATGATATGAGCATTGCTAAAGTATATGTCAGTCTTTATGGTCCGGAAAAGGATCATGAAGCCGCCTGGCAGGGATTGAATAAAGCACTTGGTTTTATGCGTACGGAAATAGCAAAGCGGATTCGCCTCCGCTTTGCTCCTAATTTGATTTTAGTAAAAGATACTTCGATGGAGTATAGTGCACATATCGAGGGATTGCTGAAGAAAATCAAAGAAGAGGAAGGTTCCTCGCATGAGTAAGCATTTTTCCCTGCAGGAAACAGCCGCTTTACTGCAGGCTGCCAATAAAATAGTATTATGTTCTCATGTGAGCCCAGACGGTGATACGCTGGGCTCTGCTTTGAGTTTGATGAAAGCTTTGCAGAAGCTTGGGAAAGATGTCATTGTGACTGTTGATGATGAAATCTCAAAGGTCTATAAATTTTTACCCGGTATCGAAAGCTTTGTCCGTTTTCAAAATGATGAGCGGATAGTTGCGGATCTGTTAGTCGTGATCGACGCCAGTTCTTTAGATAGAGCCGGTAACGTGTCACAGTGTGTCAGTGCTCCTAAAACACTCAATATCGACCATCATATTTCTAATACCGAATATGCCGATTATTTGTATCTTGATACAGCTGCGGCTGCTACCGGTGAAATTATGTATGAGTTGATTGATACATTAGGAGTTGAAGTGGATCTGGAGATGGCAACGTGTATCTATACGGCGCTGTATACGGACTGCGGTTCTTTCAAATATTCTAATACGATGCCGAAAACGATGCGGATAGCTGCAGCTTTATTGGAAATAGGGGTAAAACCCAATGAAATTTCTGACAGTATGGAGATTAAGCCGCGCTCTAATATCGAGATGCTGACAAAGGTTCTGGAAACATTGACATTTGATGCTGATGGTAAAATTGCATATATTTCTATTAATAACGAAATGTATGACAAAGATGTTGATACAGATACCTTCATTTCTTATCCAAGGTATATTGAAGGCGTCGAAGTTGCTATTATGTTTAAAGCTGTGGAAAAAGCTGTTACCCGTGTCAGTATGCGGTCTCGTAACCTTGATGTTTCTGAAATCGCTATTACCTTCGGCGGCGGCGGTCATCTGCGCGCGGCAGGCTGTACTATCGAAGCTGCTTTACCTGAAGCGCAGCAGCAGCTTTTGAAAGCCTTAAAGGAAAAATTAGTATGACATCAGGCATTTTGAATGTACTCAAGCCCTGTGGAATGACGTCTCACGATGTGGTCGGCTTTCTGCGCAGGACTTTGCAAACTAAGAAAATCGGACACGGCGGCACACTTGATCCTGATGCCGCGGGAGTACTGCCTGTTTTTATCGGTATGGCAACAAGGCTGTTGGAATATGCAGTCGAAGGCCGTAAAAATTACCGGGCTGAGCTGAAATTCGGTATCAAGACAGACACAGGAGACGACAGTGGTACGATCATTGCCAGTTCAGAGGTTCGTGTTGTTACTGAAACCGAAATTCAAGAAACTCTGCAAAAATTTATCGGTGAACAAAAACAGATTCCGCCCATGTACTCTGCTATAAAAAAAGATGGTCAGAAGCTTTATCAGCTGGCACGGCAGGGGATTGAAGTTGAACGGGAAGCACGGAGCATTACTATTGATGCTTTAGAACTGCTTCATAAAACTGGTACTTCTTTAACACTTGATATTGTATGTTCAAAAGGAACTTATGTAAGGACTTTGCTGGAAGATATTGCGGCAGAACTTGGTATGTGCGGCACAATGAGCTTTTTATTACGCAAACAGGTAGGAGATTTTTACCTGTCAGAGGCCAAAACTCTAGAAGAAATTGCCGCTGCACCGTATGCTTATCTGCTTCCTGCCGAAGCAGCAGTGCAGGATTTACAGGAACTGGTTTTGACAGATAAGCAGGCGCTGCGGATTACTCAGGGGGTAAAGACCACTGTGCGAGGCATTTCAAACGGTACATACCGCTTGAAAACGATTACAGGTGATTTTCTTGGCATTGGCAGTGCAGAGTCCGAGCTCGTTAAAGCTGAAAAAATATTGAAACAATTTCAAGCAGATGCGGAAATGATTTAGATTGAGGCAGATATGGAAATCATTACTTCATTAGAAGCTGTGAAAACTGAATATAGTCCCAGTGTTATTGCTTTGGGAACTTTTGATGGGCTGCATTTAGGTCATCAGGATATTATAAAAACAGCACGTGATTATGCCCAAAAGCATGGTTTGAAGCTGATTGTTTTTACATTCAGCAATCATCCCTTATCCCTGATCAAGCCTGATTTAGTGCCAGTGCGAATTATTACGCAGCAGCAAAAAATAAAATACCTGGAAAAATTAGGCGTTGATATTTTGGTGAACGTACCTTTTGATCATGATTTAGCCGGATTATCGCCGGATGAGTTTTTGAAAAAACTGGCTATATTTAATTATCGATGCTTAGTAGTAGGTGAAAATTTCAGCTATGGTTTTTTAGGCAGCGGTAAAACAGATACTTTGCAGCGTACCGGATTGCACGATCACTTTACCGTGATTATCAGGCAACTGGTCAAATGCGGTAAAAACGTTATCAGCAGTACTGGCATCAGAAGTCTGATTCAGGCAGGGCATGTGGAGCATGCTAATCAGATGCTGGGGCGTGCTTATGCGCTCACCGGTATAGTTACGCATGGGGCGCAGCGCGGCAGGACAATTGGTTTTCCAACTGCGAATATCGAACTGCAGCGCAGTGAAACTGCTGTGCCGGCAACTGGTGGTTATGCGGTCAAGGTCAAGGTAGGCGATAAGCTGTATTTCGGTATGGCCAATATCGGCAATAACCCTACTTTTGGCGATGTGGAGCATGCACGTCTGGAGGTAAATCTGTTTGATTTTAAAGGCGATCTGTATGGCAGGGAGATCACTGTTTACTTTTATAAATATATACGTGGTGAAGAAAAGTTTGCCAGTATCGATGCGCTGAAAGCACGTATTACTGAAGACCGCGAAAATATTAAAAACTATTTCCAATGTTACAAAAAATAGTTGTCTTTAAAAGTCAAGTGTGGTATACTACATAAGTACTTTAACCAAGGCTTGGATGCTCGCTTCTCCAACGACCTCTATGCTTTGGGGATTATAAAAAAATGGAGGAATTACAATGTTAACAGCTGAAAGAAAACAACAACTCATTCTTGAAAATGCACGTCATGAAGGCGACACCGGATCTCCGGAAGTACAAATCGCTGTCTTGAGCGAACGCATCAAATATTTGACCGAGCATCTGAAAGAACACAAGAAAGATCATCATTCCCGTCGCGGCCTGCTGAAAATGGTTGGTCAACGTCGTGGTCTGCTGAACTATCTGATGGCTAAAGATATCGAACGTTATCGCGCTATCATTGCTAAACTTGGTATCCGTAAATAATTTTGAGTATCAGAGCCTGCCTTTTCGGCAGGCTTTTTTATTTTCCTGTTAAGGTGACAGAGTTTTGTAAAATATTGTTTTGTTTTAGTAATAATGCTGTTAGTAACAATGATTTTGCTATATAATAGGGAATAGATAATATGCTAATAAAACTACGCCGGGAGGTTAAATGATGAGTAATTATTCCTTGCCGTTGTTTATGCAGGTCAAAGAAAACGCAGTTCAGGACCTCAATAAAAATCTAAGTTTATATATGCCTAAACTTATTCATACCAAAACTTTGATTTTAACGACAGACGGACTTTTACAGACTTTAGAGAAAAAAGTCGTTGTTCTATTGAAACAGTTACTGGATTTTGAAATCATTACCGTTCAGGAGAGTTCCTTTGATTTTGCTGTTGATGTTGCTAAAAAGGTAGCAATGAACAATATCAGCCTGATCATTGGTTTGGGCGGCGGTACAGCACTGGATACGGCCAAATATGCTGCTTTTGTCGCCAACGTAGCTTATATAGCGATACCGACTACACTTAGTAATGACGGCGTTGCTTCTCCTGTTTCCGTATTGTTTGCAGAAAACGGGCGCAAACATTCTTTTACTTCTAAAATTCCTGACGGATTATTGATCGATACTGATATTGTTTTTGACGCGCCGAGGCTTTTGATGAAAGCCGGTGTCGGTGATACGATCAGTAATTATACGGCACTGTATGATTGGAAGCTGGGTTGTGAAGAAAACAGCGATCGTCCTAACGATTTTGCCTATATGCTTTCTGAAACTGCGTTTACTTCGCTTTTATATTCTGAAGCTAAATCACTGACGACAGTTCCCGGGATTCAAATGCTGGCTCAGTCACTGGTCTTGAGCGGGCTGGCGATGCAGATAGCTGGTAATTCACGTCCTTGCAGCGGGTCGGAACATTTATTCTGTCACGCTATGGATGAGTTGTTTGAGCATAATATCCCACATGGTATTTTGGTAGCTCTTGGCAGTGTCGTAGCCTGCCGTCTTCAGGGACGTGACCATCATATTCTGCTGGATTTTCTGGAAGCTTACGATATTTCCGTTAGCCCAAAAACTTTGAATATTACTGAAGAAGAATTTATCAAAGCCTGGATGTTTGCCAAAGAAGTCCGTAAGCGTTATACGATTTTAAATAAGATCAATTTACAGCCGGAGATTTTCAGACAGATGTATGAGATGCTGGTGAAGGAATGTAAGTAATATGCTGTATGTACATAAGTTTATTGCGGGCTGGCTGCTGCCGCCCGGCGGTATTATTGTAATGCTGTTTTTACTGTGCGGTTATTGTTTTAAGAAACGTAGCAGACTTCGTTATCCTTTAACAGCAGTAACGGTCACTTTATATCTGTTTTCGATTCTGCCTGTTGCCGGAATGCTTATGCAGGGACTGGAAAAGCAGTATGTTCCTCCGGCGTTGGAAAAAATAATCGGTAAAACTGATGCTGTAGTTGTTCTTGGTGGCGGAGCTGTCAGGGATGTGCCTGATATCAGTGGTAGAGAGGCCTTGTCGGCGGTCTCTATGAATAGATTGATCACCGGTGTGCGTTTGCAGAAACGATTAGATATCCCGATCATTATCAGTGGTGGGCAGGTTTTTGCCGACAGTGGTACAGAAGCCGCAGTGGCAGAAAAAGTGCTGCTAGAGCTGAGTGTACCGCCACAACAGATTTTTACTGATACCGAAGCAAGAAATACAACTGAAAATGCTGTTAATGTTGCTGCGTTGTGACGTGAACAGCAGTGGCAGAAAATCGTATTGGTGACCTCTGCTTTTCATATGCCGCGCAGTGTACTGGATTTTGCGGATAAAGGTTTGGACATAGTGCCTTTTCCCTGTGATTATCAGCTGAGCGGAAAAATGCAGCTAAGTATTTTTAGCTTTATGCCGCAGGGGTTTGCGCTGGAGCTTTCTGCAATGGCGTTAAAGGAATATTTAGGGCTGCTGGCTTTAAAGATATTGTAAAAATAATCATGGTAAAATAAAAACACCTGGTCGGTAAACCAGGTGTTTTTATTATTTGCTTAAAAGTTTTTGAGCCGCTGCTTCATCAGGCGTAGCATAGTAGGTTGTTTGATCGGTATAGATCACAAACCCAGGTTTAGCGCCATTGGGTTTCTTGACAAAACGCCGCTCGGTACAGTCTACAGGTACCTTGCTGCCGCTGCGGCTTTTGCTGAAATAAGCGGCCAGTAGAACTGCTGCTGCAATATCACTTGCCGTTGCCTGGGGCAGCGTTGTTTTTAAGATGACATGTGATCCGGGAATGTTTTTAGTATGGAACCACAGATCCTTACCGCGTGCTAATGTAAAAGTCACGTAGTCGTTTTGTTTATTATTTTTACCGATATATAAGGTCGTTTCTTTGGAAATCTTTATGAGCAGCGGCTCCGATTTTGGTTCCTGACCTTTATGTTTTTTGCCCTGATTCTGCAGCAGTCCTGCGGTGATAAGCTCCTGTTTTATTTCAGCAATTTCGTTCTTGGTGGTTGCCGTAGTCAGTGAAGCGTCAATGGAAGCCAGGTAATTGAGCATCTCCCTGGTCGTTTCAATTTGGTTTTGGACTTCGCTTTGTGCACGTTTATATTTATTGTACCGTTTATAATAAGCCTGTGCGTTTTCAGTAGGTGAAAGTAAGGGGGATAATTGGATTTCAAGCGGCTCGTTGTCATAAATATTAAGCAGTTGGCAGGAACTTTGTCCCTTGCTGATCTGATAAATATTAGCCATGATGGTATCGGCGATCATCCGCTGTGCTTCAGCTTTATCAGCGGTAAGCAGATCTTTTTCCAAAACCGGCAGCTTCTTTTCCAGACGCTGGCTTTCGCCGATGACTAATTTTTGCAGTGTTTCCTGTTCAGGTAATTGAATTGGCGTCAGGGTGACTGCATAATTAAGTGCGCTGTTGATATCTGGCAGTTGTTTAGTATTACAGCCTGGTTCCAAAATCGTGGGCGCAAAAGGCAGAATAGTCTTGACCTGATTAGTACGGCTGATGACAGCATATACCGGCGCTGATGTTTGCTGATTAGCTGATTGCTGTAATGAATAGATTGCATTGGCAAGACGTTGTTCTTCCTCTGCAGTCAAAGCAGTTGTGTTGCTATCTATACCAGCCGCAGCTAAAAGCTCGGATGCGGTTATTTTGCCAATGCCTGTAGTGGCAGCGATCAAAGCAGCTAAGCTGTTTTTAGTTTTAAATTCGTGCATTGCCTCAATGATTGCATTAGCTGGAGCTGTTAAAATAGAAAGTCCGGTCTGCTGAGGCGGCGCAAGATAAGGCAGATTAGGCATGATCTGCCGGAAAGAACTCATTGCTTTATTAACATGCTTCAAGCTGTCGAAAATCAGACCGTTTTCGGCAAAAATGATATTGCTGTTTTTGCCGGTCAGTTCAAAAATCAGTTGTTTAGTAACTATTTGTCTAGCGGTACCGATTGTATCAATATCTATGGTAATGATACGATCCAGACCGCTTTGCTCGATTCTGGTTATACGGCCTTCTTCCAGATGCTTGCGCAGCAGCATACAAAAAGCCGGAGGACTTTCGGGACGTTCGGGTAAATTATTCGGCAGGTACAGCATCGGTGAACCGCAGCTGAAATCAGCAAGCAATGCCGCAGTATCGCGTTCGCGTTTTACAAGCAGCAGCAGCGACTCGTATGAGGGCATAAAAACCTTGTAGATCTTACTGCCTAAAAGCTCTTCTTTTAGTTTATTTGTTAAAATATGCAAGGTCAAACCTTCTAAATTCATTGATTTGCTCCTTTTTACTTCGTTTTTTAGTGATTTTGATTTGCACGTGAAAGCAGAATAAGATATAATAATAGTTCAAGAATAAGTATACAACAGATTTCGCGATTAGCAAATAATCGGAAGGGGATACGATTATGAAAAATCTGCTTTTGGTGCTGTGCCTGGTTGTCTTTTGCCTGCAGGCAGAAGCGGCGCTTCCAGCTACTGATCAGAATTTAGAAGCGGCTATTGCCTATGGTAAAAGCTATCAGGGTGAAAAAAATGACGCAGTTATGCTGCAGCCGTGGGTAATTGCTGAAAGTTTTGAAACCAATCCTTATCGTGATGAGGAAAGGATCATAGTTTATACTCCTTATCTGCTGACGGCTCTGGATACCGCAGGAAAAACGCAGGAGGCTGCCGGTATAAGTGTGGAGAATGCTAAAGAACTGGTAGCGCGTTACGATGGCGTGCTAGTTATACGTGCGGTGATCAACGCACCGATAATTCTGAATGAAAAAGATTTGGAAGTGCAGCTTGTGCAAAATGGGAATTTTGTCACACCATACCACAGCGACTATTTAGACGGCAGATATCTTGACAAGGCGGTCAATAAGACTATCGTTGATGTGGAGGCACAGAAAAAGCTGGATCGGATGGAAACGATCCAGGAAAAAGCGGCAGCACTGCAAAAACAGCTGGATGCCTTGAAGGAAAATAAAATCAAGCCTG